>OGLM01002462.1_pt1 | contig 16820 bp, 10 predicted proteins | sample 1572531 | NCBI WGS metagenome assembly OGLM01 (sample SAMEA2581909, study PRJEB24529) | metagenome | biome: Human gut stool | place: China | collected 2011 | reverse complement strand
GTGGCATGGATTATTCTGTTGCTTTTATTGGCAGAAATGCTGGTATTGGAGCGCAAGAACCCTCTGTTCCGTAATATTCATTTGTTTTCCAATAAGAAATGATGCGTATGTTACAGAAAAAATATATAAGCTTTTTTTTATTGCTGCTAATGGCAGCTACAGCTTCGGCTCAGAAAGCCGAACGTGATTTTATCCGTAAAGGGAACCGTTTTTTTAAAGATAGCGTGTATGTGGATGCGGAGGTAAATTATCGTAAAGCTTTGGAGACGAATCCTCAGTCTACAGTCTCAATGTTTAATTTGGGGAATACATTGGCTCAGCAGAATAAACTGCAAGAGGCTATGGAACAATATGTTGCCGCTACAAAAATAGAAAAGGACAAGAATGATTTAGCGCAAATCTATCATAATATGGGGGTGATTTTTCAATCACAGAAAGATTATGGCAAAGCGGTAGAAGCATATAAGCAGTCATTACGCAATAACCCGAAAGATGATGAAACACGTTATAATTTGGCTTTGTCGCAAAAGATGCTGAAAGACCAGCAGCAGAATCAGCAAAACCAGGACCAGAATAAACAGCAGCAACAGGACCAGCAGGAGGATAAAAAGGACCAAAATAAAGATCAACAGCAGAATAAAGACCAACAACAACCGCCGCAACCACAGAAAAAGGACAGTGAGATGTCTAAAGAGAATGCTGAGCAGCTTTTAAATTCTGTGATGCAAGATGAAAAAGATGTGCAGGATAAAGTAAAGAAACAGCAGGTTATTCAAGGTGGTCGTTTGGAAAAAGATTGGTAATAAATATAACAGGAAGTAATATATGAGAAAAATAATTGTCTTATGGATGGTGCTGATGATAGTCAGTTTGCGTGCTTTTGCAGATAGCAAGGTTTCGTTTACTGCATCTGCACCTGATGTTGTGGCAGTAGGTGATCAATTCAGACTGTCATATACAGTGACCACACAGAAAGTGAGAGATTTCCGGGCTCCTTCTATAAAAGGTTTTGATGTACTGATGGGGCCCAGTCGTTCACAACAGAAGAGTGTGCAAGTTATCAATGGGCAGACAACCTCTACAAGTAGCATAACATTTACTTATATATTGATGGCTACGGCTGAAGGTAGTTTTACTATACCCGGGGCTACTATAACGGCAGAGGGCAATCAGATGGTTTCCAATTCTGTGCACGTAAAAGTACTTCCTGCTGATAGAACAAGTGGAGGGGCTTCCGGAAACAGCGGAAGACAAAGTGGTTCTGCAAGCCGTGCTTCATCAGGAACGTCAGTATCGAATAATGATTTGTTTATTACAGCTACTGCCAATAAGACGAACCTGTATGAGCAAGAGGCTCTCTTGTTAACATATAAGATATATACTTTAGTAGACTTGAGAGGTTTTGACAACGTGAAACTTCCCGATTTTAAAGGCTTTCATTCTCAGGAAGTCGAATTGCCTAATGACCGTAAATGGAGTCTTGAACACTATAAAGGAAGAAACTATCAGACGACTGTATATCGCCAATTTGTATTATTTCCGCAACAACCGGGAAAAATAACGATTGATGCGGCACGTTTTGATGCATCTATAGCCAAGGTTACTCATGTGGACGATCCTTTCGAAGCTTTCTTCAATGGTGGTTCTAATTACGTAGAAGTAAAGAAGACATTAATGACTCCTAAATTGGTTGTTGATGTAAAAGCTTTACCGGATGGTAAGCCTTCGGGATTTTCTGGAGGAGTGGGAGAATTCAGTATTTCTTCTTCTATAAATAGTACGAATGTTAAGACAAACGATGCTGTTACAGTGAGGCTTGTTATTTCGGGTACGGGTAATCTGAAATTAATCTCTACTCCGGAAGTTAAATTCCCAGAAGACTTTGAAGTCTATGACCCGAAGGTTGATAATAAGTTCCGTTTGACAAATGCCGGACTTTCCGGCAGTCAGGTGATTGAGTATCTTGCCATTCCCCGTAATGCGGGAACATATAAGATTCCTGCTGTAAAGTTCAGCTATTTCGATATTAAATCTCGTACATACAAGACTTTAACGACCGAGGAATACGAACTCCATGTAGAAAAGGGAAGTGGTAATGCAGCTCAGACTATTGCCAATTTTACTAATAAAGAAGATTTGAAAGTTTTGAATGAGGACATACGTTATATCAAGCAGAATAACGTAACCCTTTCTCAAAAAGGAGATTTCTTCTTCGGTTCTTTGGCTTATTGGCTGTTTTACATAGTGCCCGGCATTGCATTTGTCCTGTTCTTCATAGTTTATCGTAAACAGATTGCAGCCAATGCCAATGTTGCCAAAATGCGTACGAAGAAAGCAAATAAAGTTGCAGTGAAACGTATGAAGTTAGCGGGGAAATTGTTGGCAGATAACAAGAAAGATGCATTTTACGATGAAGTATTGAAAGCATTGTGGGGATATATTAGCGATAAATTGAGTATTCCGGTTTCACGTTTATCTAAAGATAATGTTGAGGGAGAGCTTCGCAATTACGGTGTTGATGATGCACTGATAAAAGATTTCCTTGATGCATTGAACAATTGTGAGTTTGCCCGTTTTGCTCCCGGAGATGATAATCAGGCTATGGATAAAGTCTATTCGGCTTCATTAGCAGTAATAAGTAAAATGGAGAATTCGATTAAACATTAATTAGGAGGTTATATGATGAAAAAAATACTGTTTTTTACTTTTGTTGGTCTGTTAATGGCATTGACCTCTTCTGGACAGACTGCATCGGATACATTACAACAAGCGAATGATTCGGTAACAATAGGTTCACACACTGAATTTTCAGCTGCTGCGCAAGAGAATAGTGTGACAAAAGCAGAAGGAGATAGCGCATATGTGAAGAATGATTATGCCTCTGCTATTCAGATATATGAAGCTCTGCTGAAAGAAGGAGAAGCGGCCGAGGTATACTATAACTTAGGAAATAGCTACTATAAGATAGGAGAAATAGCCAAAGCTGTTCTTAATTACGAACGTGCCTTACTGCTACAACCCGGCAATAGTGATATTCGGGCTAACCTTGAAGTAGCTCGTGCAAAAACAATAGACAAGGTGGAAGCTATTCCTGAGGTCTTTTTTGTTTCATGGATCAAGTCGTTGATAAATAGTATGAGCGTAGATGCTTGGGCTACATTAGGAATTATCTCTTTCATTTTATTAATTGTAGCTCTCTATTCTTTCATCTTTTCAAAGCAGATATTATGGAAAAAAACTGGATTCATCTCAGGAATCATCTTTTTAATCATTACTATATGTGCCAATCTGTTTGCTTCTGAACAAAAAGAGCATTTAGTAATCAGAAACGAAGCAATAGTGATGAATCCAAGTGTTACTGTTCGTAGTACTCCAAGCGAAAGTGGTACTAGCTTATTTATTCTTCATGAAGGGAGAAAAGTAAGTATTAAAGATAATTCGATGAAAGAATGGAAAGAAATTCGATTAGAAGATGGAAAAGTTGGATGGGTACCAGCTTCTGCCATTGAAGCTATATAAACAAGAATAATAGATTTTATAAATTAAGAAAAAAAGATAAGCAAATAATTTGTTTTATCTTTTTTTTTGCTTAAGTTTATAGCGTGATAAAAAATTAAATACAATATAGTATTAACCATTAAATTTATGAGACATGAGAACAATAACATTTAATGAACTTCGTAAGATTAAAGATTCATTGCCCAGCGGTAGCATGCATAGAATAGCAGACGAACTTGGTTTACACGTAGATACCGTGCGAAACTTCTTCGGAGGTCATAATTTCAAGGAGGGAAAAAGTGTCGGAATACATCTTGAGCCCGGTCCGGATGGTGGGCTTGTAATGATAGATGATACGACCGTTCTTGATCGGGCTTTAAAAATTTTAGATGAATTAAATCTGAGTATGCAAAAAGAACAGGCTACCGAATCTGTGCAAGTTTAAAATATAACAAACCGAATCCCAATTGAATAAAACAATTGGGATTTCTTATTTGTTCACCTTATAAAATATACATTTATGAAAGATAAATTAGTAACTCTAGCCATTCTGACGTATACTAAAGCTCAGATATTAAAGAATGTCCTCGAAAATGAAGGTATTGAAACATACATTCATAATGTTAATCAAATACAACCAGTCGTTTCTTCGGGGGTTCGTTTACGAATCAAAGAAAGTGATTTACCACGTGCACTAAAAATAACTGAAAGTTCTACTTGGTTATCTGAAAGTATAGTGGGAGAGAAGGAACCTAAAACAGAGAATAAATCAAATAAGATTTTAATTCCTGTCGATTTCTCTAATTACTCGATGAAAGCATGTGAATTTGCTTTTAACTTAGCAAAAACTGAGAACGCAGAAGTTATCTTATTACACGTTTATTTTACACCAATATATGCGTCCTCATTGCCGTATGGTGATGTCTTCAATTACCAAGTTGGAGATGAAGAGACTGTAAAAACTATTATTCATAGAGTTCATTCTGATCTCAACACCTTATCAGCTAAAATAAAAGAAAAAATAGTTTCAGGGGAATTTCCGGATATCAAATATAGTTGTATTTTACGAGAAGGCATTCCTGAAGAAGAGATTCTCAGATATGCAAAGGAAGAACGTCCTATTGTTATCATCATGGGAACTCGTGGAAAAAACCAAAAAGATATTGATTTGATCGGTAGTGTAACCGCTGAGGTCATTGATAGAAGCCGTGTTCCAGTATTAGCTATTCCAGAAAATACTCCATTTAAACAATTTAGTGAAGTCAAACGGATTGCTTTTATAACTAATTTTGATCAAAGAGATTTAATAGCTTTTGAGGCATTCTTTAACACTTGGAAATCGTTCCATTTTTCTGTCTTTTTGATACATCTTACGGAATCTAAAGATACGTGGAATGAAATAAAACTTGCAGGAATAAAAGAATATTTCCATAAACAATACCCAGGTCTAGAAATCCATTATGACGTTGTGATGAATAATAATTTATTGAAAGGGCTTGACCAATATATCAAGGATAACCAAATAGATATAATTACATTGACTTCATATAAAAGAAATATATTTGCTCGATTATTTAATCCTAGTATTGCCAGAAAGATGATATTTCATTCCGATACACCATTGCTTGTTATTAACGGATGATCGAACAGAAGCAAAAAAAGAAACTATATTGGAGGAATAATCAATATTATGTTTAATATGTAAAAGGAGTAAATAATAAAACTTTGCTCCTTTTCTGTTTTATTAGCCCTCTACTTCAATCTACAAAAAGAAGGCCACTAAGGAAGCGACCTTCTTTACTAATCTCATATGGAGAAAAAATTATTACTTCATCATCTTATCAATTTCTTCAAATTCCGGTCCCATATTCAAGTTATAATAAACACGGTAAAGTCCTTGCAACCACAAATCTTTCTGGTCTGGTTTCAAAGCACGGGCTTTCTCATAAAAAGGCTTAGCTTCTTCATAGAACTTCTTTACTACAGCCTGTGCTTCAGCATACTTAGGATCATTAATATCCGTCGTTGCTTTATCAGCATAATCCTGCGCTTTCATCAAATACACTAAACCTACATTAGAGTATGCTTCTGCATATTCCGGATCAGCAGCAATAGCCTTTTTATAGAATTCAATTGCATTATCATATTCTTTCATGTTATGATAAAGATATGCCTTTACATATAAATACAGCTTATTATTCGGATCATTAGACAGCATTCTGTCAGCAAACTCCATAGCCTTAGAGGCTTGATTAGAACTATTATAATAATCAACCAAATTGGCAAAGAAATAATCATTTCCTGGAAATTTAAGAATACCTTCTTCCAAAGCTTTGATCCATGCTACTGTGTCCCCCTTAGCTTTATAAGCATCAGCCATTAATTGCATTGCAAACTTGCCACCATCTTTATCTGACAAAGCCATCGGAGCATACTTGATAATCGCATCTTTATTACCTACTCTATCAGCTGCCAATGTTGCATAATAAGCAATCTGCGGAAGAAGAGTATCGTTTTTAGCAATCTCTTTATCAGCTAACATAGGATATGAAGCTGACTCTACGTATGTTGCGAAGAATTTCAACGCTTCTTTATTCTTATCCAAATTAAAATATTGAATACCACCATTGATCAAATTCGGACGTTCGGCCAACATACTAGAAGCATTCGCCTTCCGATATTTGTTTTTAATTTTGCCCTTTTCATTGGGTACTTGAGCCAGATCGTCACACTTAGTATAATACTCATACATCTTCAATATGCTATTATACACTTTCAATGTATCATACGGTTTTCTCAAAAAAGCATTTTTCATCTGCTCTTCGTTGATACGTTTCTGGATAAATCCAGCAACATCCCATGTTTCAGCAAGATCCTTTGTTTCAGGATTCTTCATAGCTTCCTTAATAAGCTGTTCAGCCTGCTTAAAATTAGGTTTTACGTCATTAGCTATGCTCTTCGCTTCTTTTACATTTTTCATTTGAGCAAAAGAGAAGCTAACAGCCATCAATAAAACCATAGAAAATAATACTCTTTTCATGATTGTTGTTTGATTAATTATTAATATTATGTCTATTCCTCAATGTTATTACTTTCGTTCTCATTTACATCTGACGTATCATCATTGTCAATATCAGGAGCATCAGTATTAGGATCACTCACAATAGTACCCTCTACTTCTTCTTCCGGTATTTCATCCTCAAGACTTTCAGTCATGACTTTACATACTGAACCAATCTGATCATTGCGTTTTTCAAGATTAATCAAACGGACACCTTGGGTAGCACGCCCCATGATACGAACATCTTCTACCTTCAAACGAATTGTGATACCGGATTTATTGATAATCATCAAATCATTTTCATCTGTTACAGATTTAATCGTTACCAATTTACCCGTTTTTTCAGTAATATTCATTGTTTTCACACCCTTACCTCCACGGTTGGTCTTACGATAGTCTTCAATTTCAGAACGTTTACCATATCCTTGCTCAGAAACAACCATTACAGATTCCGTCTCCAAGTCCTTAATGCAAATCATTCCCACAACTTCATCCTGACCATCGTTATCTAATGTAATACCACGCACCCCCGTTGCTGTACGTCCCATAACACGCACTGCTGCTTCATGGAAACGAATTGCACGTCCATTACGGTTGGCAATGATAATTTCATTATTTCCATTCGTCATACGAACTTCGATAACACTGTCATCTTCGCGAATCGTAATAGCATTTACACCATTCTGGCGAGGACGAGAATATTGTTCTAACAATGTTTTCTTTATTACACCTTTCTTAGTACAGAATAATACATAGTGGCTATTGATGAACTCTGAATCCTCTAAACTCTTCACACGCAAATATGCCGTTACATTATCATCTGAATCAATATTCAACAAATTCTGAATAGCACGCCCCTTAGAGTTCTTCGTTCCTTCAGGTATCTCATACACTTTCAACCAATAACACTTACCTTTTTGTGTAAAGAACATCATGGTATTGTGCATGGTAGCCGGATAAATATGCTCTACAAAGTCTTCATCACGAGTTTCTGTTCCCTTAGAACCTACCCCACCACGATTCTGTGCGCGGAATTCTGTTAAAGGAGTACGCTTGATATATCCCATATGAGAAATGGTGATAATCATTTGGTCATCAGCGTAGAAATCTTCCGGATTAAACTCTTCTGAAGAATATACAATCTCTGAACGGCGTTCATCCCCATATTTTGCTTTCACTTCCAGCAGTTCATCTTTCATTACCTTACGGCATACTTCATCATCAGCCAGAATACTTTCCAAATAAGCAATCTGCTTCATGATTTCCTCGTATTCCGCATGAAGCTGATCCTGCATCAAACCAGTCAACTGGCGCAAACGCATTTCTACAATAGCACGCGACTGAATTTCTGTCAGGTTGAAACGTTCTATCAAGCCTGCTATAGCATCATTGGGCGTTTTAGCAGCACGGATAATACGAATTACTTCATCAATATTATCCGAAGCAATAATTAAACCTTCAAGAATATGTGCCCGCTCTTTTGCTTTACGAAGTTCGAACTGAGTACGACGAATTACGACCTCGCGTCTATGTTCTATGAAATATTTTATTAAATCTCTCAGATTTAATGTCTTTGGACGTCCGTGTATCAAAGCAACATTATTCACACCAAAAGATGTCTGTAAAGCTGTCATCTTATAAAGTTTATTCAGCACTACACTTGCATTTGCATCACGTTTTACGTCAATAACGATACGCATACCATCACGGTCAGACTCATCATTAGCATTCGAGATGCCTTCTATTTTCTTATCGTTAACAAGGTCAGCGATATACTTAATCAATTCTGCCTTATTTACATTATAGGGAATCTCGGTGATTACAATTTTATCATGTGCCTGCCCGCTTTCAATTTCAGCTCTCGCACGCATAACTACACGTCCACGACCTGTCAGATAAGCCTCACGCACACCACTTACACCATATATATATCCGCCTGTAGGAAAATCCGGAGCTTTCACAAACTCCATCAACTCTTCCACTGTAATTTCCGGATTATCAATATATGCATCACAAGCATCTATAACTTCAGAAAGATTATGTGGAGGCATATTGGTAGCCATACCCACGGCAATACCAGATGCACCATTCACTAAAAGATTAGGAATTCGAGTTGGCATAACCTTAGGTTCAACCAAAGTATTATCAAAGTTAGGCTCAAAATCTACGGTTTCCTTATACAAGTCATCCATCATCGCTTCACCCAGCTTATTAAGACGTGCCTCCGTATAACGCATAGCAGCAGGGCTATCACCGTCTACCGAACCAAAATTACCCTGTCCGTCTACCAAAGGATAACGCATCGCCCACTCCTGAGCCATACGAACCATTGCAAGATAAACAGAAGAATCTCCATGAGGATGATACTTACCAAGTACTTCACCAACAATTCTGGCTGATTTCTTATAAGGTTTGTCTGAAGTATTACCCAATTCCATCATTCCGTATAAAATTCTACGGTGAACGGGCTTAAATCCATCTCTAACATCCGGAAGGGCACGTGAAACAATGACCGACATGGAGTAGTCAATGTACGATGACTTCATTTCCTCCTCGATGTTAATCTTTATAATTCTGTCTTGTTCAAGCATTTAAAATGATTATTAATTATACATTCTACGGTTTGTAAAAAACCACGCTAAAGTACTACTTTTCCCGGATATACGAAAGTTTTTGGAAAGAAAGTTTTATTATGAACGGAATGATACCCAACTAAGCTTTAAAATACGAAAACAAAAAGAGAAAAATAATAAATTAGGCTATAAAGGCTATGGAATATCGGCAAAAAGCATCCAGCCATTTGTTATACCTTATTATATATAATGCAAATGTAGCATTTTTATGGCACGCCATTTGTAGATATAAGAAATAAAGCAAATATTGCAATACAAACTTGATTTAATGCGTATATTTGCGAGTGAATAACCCTTAGAAAAGAAGGAAGAAAGTATGAATAATCAATTCTCACAAAGAGTTTCCGACATTATCGTCTATAGTAAAGAAGAAGCGAATCGGTTGAGAAGTAGGTACATAGGTCCAGAACACCTGCTTCTGGGTATGCTCCGTGACGGTGAAGGAAAAGCTATCGAGATATTGTCTAAACTCAATCCCAATCTGACTGCCATCAAACAGCAGATTGAAGCTCAGCTAAAGGTAGAAGCTGATGATATGTTATTACCTGACGCAGAAGTGTCGTTGTCTAATGACGCGGCAAAAATATTAAAAATGTGTATTTTAGAAGCACGTGGAATGAAAAGTAACATCGCTGACACAGAACATGTCCTGTTGGCAATTTTAAGAGAAAAAAAGAATGTAGCAGCCTCCATACTTGAAGCAAATAACATCAATTACGCAAAAGTATTGGAACAGGTGACATTGCAGCCAGACATAAATGCTGGAATGTTTACTGAAGATGACGATGAAGATGAAGAAATGTCTTCCCCCCGCTCAAGCGGAAGAGGCAATACTGAAGAGCGTCAACAGGCACAAACAGCTTCGAAAAAGCCATCTAATGACACACCGGTACTTGACAATTTCGGTACGGATATGACAAAAGCGGCAGAAGAAGGAAAATTAGATCCAGTAGTCGGCAGAGAAAAAGAAATTGAACGTTTGGCCCAAATCTTAAGCCGCCGTAAAAAAAACAACCCTATTCTAATAGGTGAACCGGGTGTAGGGAAATCAGCTATTGTTGAGGGACTTGCTTTAAGAATTACTCAGAAAAAGGTTTCACGAATTTTGTTTGATAAACGAGTTGTGGCTCTGGATATGACAGCTGTCGTAGCGGGTACCAAATATCGCGGACAATTTGAAGAGCGTATTCGTTCCATTCTAAATGAGTTACAGAAGAATCCCAATATAATTCTGTTTGTCGATGAGATTCACACAATTGTAGGTGCAGGGTCGGCTGCAGGCTCTATGGACGCTGCGAATATGTTAAAACCGGCATTGGCTAGAGGAGAAATACAATGTATTGGCGCTACCACCCTTGATGAGTATCGTAAGAATATTGAAAAAGACGGTGCTCTTGAACGTCGTTTCCAAAAAGTAATAGTAGAACCAACTACGGCTGAGGAAACTCTTCAAATTTTACATAACATCAAGGACAAGTATGAAGACCATCATAATGTTTTTTATACTGATGAAGCATTGGAAGCATGTGTCAAGCTGACAGACCGCTATATCACAGATCGCAATTTCCCTGATAAGGCTATTGATGCTTTGGATGAAGCCGGTTCACGGGTACATCTTACTAACATTAATGTTCCTAAAGAGATAGAAGAGCAGGAAAAATTGATCGAAGAAGCTAAAAGTAAGAAAAATGAAGCAGTTAAATCTCAGAACTTTGAACTTGCAGCCAGTTTTCGGGATAAAGAAAAAGAATTCTCTCTTCGATTAGACGAGATGAAAAAAGAGTGGGAAGCCAGTCTGAAGGAAAATAGGCAGACCGTTGATGCAGAAGAGATCGCCAACGTTATATCAATGATGTCAGGTATTCCTGTACAACGTATGGCACAAGCCGAAGGTGTTAAGCTAGCCGGCATGAAAGAAGATCTGCAATCTAAAGTCATAGCGCAAGATACGGCCATAGAAAAGTTGGTAAAAGCAATATTGCGAAGCCGTGTAGGATTAAAAGATCCCAATAAACCAATTGGCACATTCATGTTTTTAGGTCCAACGGGGGTTGGTAAGACCCATTTAGCCAAAGAATTAGCCAAATATATGTTTGGTTCAGCCGATGCACTGATTCGTATAGACATGAGTGAGTATATGGAGAAATTTACGGTTTCACGACTGGTCGGAGCACCTCCGGGATACGTAGGATATGAAGAAGGGGGACAATTAACAGAAAAAGTACGCCGCAAACCATATTCTATTGTATTGCTTGATGAAATAGAAAAAGCGCATCCGGATGTATTCAATATCTTGCTTCAAGTAATGGATGAAGGACGTCTGACTGACAGTTATGGCAGGATGGTAGACTTTAAAAACACTGTTATCATCATGACCTCCAATATCGGAACCCGTCAGTTGAAAGAATTTGGACGAGGGGTCGGATTTGCAACACAAAGCCGCCTTGACGACAAAGAATTCTCGCGAAGTGTAATCCAAAAAGCTTTAAATAAATCATTCGCTCCTGAATTTATTAATCGAGTAGATGAAATTATCACATTCGACCAGCTCTCTCTGGAAGCAATTACAAAGATTATTGATATAGAGCTGAAAGGATTATATAATAGAATTGAATCTATTGGATATAAATTAATTATCGAAGATAAAGCGAAAGAGTTCATAGCAACCAAAGGATACGATGTGCAGTATGGTGCCCGTCCTTTAAAACGAGCTATTCAAACCTATTTGGAAGACGGGTTATCAGAACTCATCATTTCTTCGTCTTTAAAAGAAAAAGACATCATTCAAGTCTCTCTTAATGGAGAAAAAGATGAATTAGAAATGAAAGCTATTACTCAAGAATAAGATTACATTGTCCATGTTTGGAATCAATATTAAGTATGTCATAATGTCAGACCTTCGGGTCTGGCATTTTTTTTGTCTCTACCTGAGTAAGTATCAATTAAAATTAATCAATAGATAAACTAAAAAATATACGTATTATGCAGAAAGGTAATATTGGAGTTACAACAGAGAACATTTTTCCTATTATCAAAAAGTTCTTGTATAGTGACCATGAGATTTTTCTTCGTGAGTTAGTATCCAATGCAGTAGACGCTACTCAGAAGCTGAATACACTAGCTTCTATCGGAGAGTTTAAAGGTGAGTTAGGTGATTTAACCATTCATGTTGAATTAGGCAAAGATACTATTACCATTTCCGATCGCGGTATTGGTCTGACTGCAGAAGAAATCGAAAAGTACATCAATCAGATTGCATTTTCAGGAGCGAATGATTTTCTGGAAAAATACAAAGATGATGCAAATGCAATCATCGGACATTTCGGTTTAGGCTTCTATTCTGCCTTTATGGTTGCAAAAAAGGTTGAAATTATCACCAAATCCTACAGAGACGAAGCACAAGCTATAAAATGGACTTGTGATGGTAGCCCTGAATTCACTATTGAAGAAGTAGATAAGGCAGATCGTGGTTCAGATATCATCTTATATATCGATGACGATTGCAAAGAATTCCTCGAAGAAGCACGTGTTTCTGAGCTTCTGAAGAAATATTGCAGCTTCCTTCCTGTCCCCATTGCATTCGGAAAAAAGAAAGAATGGAAAGATGGCAAACAGATAGAAACCACTGAAGACAATATTATTAACGATACCACTCCATTGTGGACTCGTAAGCCGAGCGAACTGTCGGACGAGGATTATAAGTCGTTCTATACCAAGTTGTACCCGATGTCAGACGAGCCATTATTTTGGATTCATCTGAATGTGGATTATCCGTTCCATCTGACTGGTATCCTCTACTTCCCGAAAGTAAAGAGCAATATTGAGCTGAATAAAAATAAGATTCAGTTATATTGCAACCAAGTATATGTAACGGATTCCGTAGAAGGAATTGTACCGGACTTCTTGACTTTATTACATGGAGTTATTGATTCTCCGGATATTCCATTGAATGTATCCCGTTCTTATTTGCAAAGCGACTCGAATGTGAAGAAGATTTCTACCTATATCACGAAGAAAGTTTCCGACCGCCTGCAATCGATTTTCAAGAACGACCGCAAACAGTTTGAAGAGAAGTGGAATGATTTGAAAATATTTATCAATTACGGCATGCTTACTCAAGAGGATTTCTATGAGAAAGCGCAAAAATTCGCCCTTTTCACCGATACAGATAACAAACATTATACATTTGAAGAGTATCAGACCCTTATTAAAGATAATCAGACAGACAAAGATGGAAATCTGATCTATTTGTATGCTAATAATAAAGATGAACAATTCAGTTATATCGAGGCTGCCACCAACAAGGGATACAATGTTCTGCTTATGGATGGTCAATTAGATGTAGCTATGGTAAGTATGTTGGAACAGAAGTTTGAGAAATCTCGCTTCACCCGTGTAGACAGCGATGTGATCGACAACCTTATCATCAAAGAAGACAAGAAAAACGAGACACTGGAAGGAGAAAAGCAAGAAGCTATCACAACTGCTTTCAAGAGCCAGTTACCCAAAATGGATAAAGTTGAGTTCAATGTAATGACACAGGCATTGGGAGACAATTCAGCTCCGGTGATGATTACTCAAAGCGAATATATGCGTCGTATGAAGGAAATGGCAAATATTCAGGCCGGAATGAGCTTCTATGGAGAGATGCCGGATATGTTCAATCTGGTTCTGAACTCCGACCATAAGCTTATCAAGCAAGTGCTTGACGAAGAAGAAGCAGCTTGTCACCCTGAAGTAGCTCCTATACAAACAGAGATGAATAGTGTCAGCAAGCGTCGCAATGAACTAAAAGACAGCCAAAAAGACAAGAAGGAAGAAGATATTCCTACTGCAGAGAAAGATGAATTGAATGAGCTGGATAAAAAATGGGATGAACTGAAAAATAAAAAAGAAGGCATCTTTGCAGGATATGCCAGCAACAACAAGGTAATCCGTCAACTCATCGACCTGGCTTTATTGCAGAACAATATGCTAAAAGGTGAAGCTCTGAACAACTTCGTGAAGCGCAGTATTGAGCTGATTTAATACCGCCCCTTTATTTATAACATAAATCAATGAAAGAGCATTCAACACTAAAACGTGTTGCAATGCTCTTTTTTCATCATAAAACGAACGCTAAAATATCGATAAATTGGAAAGTATTGTATATATTTGAACACTAAATGATAAATACTTCAATTGTTTGATTTGGGTTATGAGAAAAATACTTTTAGTGTTAATTGCTATATGGTTATTCATGCCGACTGTCTGCGCCCAAAAAGTAGGTCTTGTCTTAAGTGGTGGCGGTGCCAAAGGATTGACACACATCGGCATCATTCGCGCCTTAGAAGAAAATAACATTCCTATCGATTATATTACAGGAACTTCCATGGGGGCCATTATCGGCTCTCTTTATGCGATGGGGTATTCTCCTGATGATATGGAAGAATTATTGAAGTCAGAAGACTTTAAAAGATGGTATTCTGGACAAATAGAAGAGAAATACGTATACCACTTCAAGAAAAATGTCCCGACACCGGAGTTTTTTAATATCCGTTTCTCATTCAAAGACTCATTAAAAAACTTCAAACCACAATTTCTGCCCACAAGCGTAGTAAATCCCATACAGATGAATCTGGTTTTTGTAGATTTGTATGCACGCGCTACAGCTTCGTGTAAAGGCGATTTCGACAAGTTATTCGTTCCTTTCCGATGCATAGCTTCTGATGTCTACAATAAAAAGCAACTCGTAATGAGAAACGGAGATTTGGGAGATGCCGTCCGAGCTTCCATGAGCTTTCCCTTTATGTTTAAGCCTATAGAGATTGACAATGTGCTGGCATATGACGGAGGAATCTACAATAATTTCCCAACAGACGTTATGAGAGACGATTTTCATCCGGATATTATAATTGGAAGTGTGGTATCTACAAACCCCACCAAACCCAAGGAAAATGACCTCATGAGCCAGATAGAAAACATGGTCATGCAAAAAACCGATTATTCTATTCCGGATTCAATGGGTATTCTGATGACATTCAAATATGACAATGTCAGCTTGATGGATTTCCAGCGAATAGATGAATTGCATGATATCGGATATAACCGAACCATAAGCATGATGGATTCTATAAAAAGCCGTATACAAAGGAGGGTTAATTTGGATAATATACGTTTGAGAAGAATGGTATACCGAAGCAACTATCCGGAATTACGCTTCAAAAACATCATTATTGACGGAGCCAATCCCCAACAACAGGCATATATTAAAAAAGAATTTCATAGCTCTGACAATAAGGAATTCACTTACGAAGACTTGAAAGAAGGCTATTTCCGGCTGCTTTCAGACAACATGATTTCCGAAATCATCCCGCACGCCGTATATAATCCGAAGGACGAAACGTATGACCTGCATTTAAAAGTCAAACTGGAAAATAATTTTGCCGTACGATTAGGTGGGAATATTTCCACATCCAACTCGAACCAAATTTATCTCGGTCTCAGCTATCAGGATTTAAATTACTATGCGAAAGAATTTCTTTTTGACGGTCAACTCGGGAAAGTCTATAATAATGCACAATTCATGGCTAAGATCGACTTTTCTACTGCGATCCCGACCTCTTACCGCTTTATCGCATCTATTACTACTTTCGACTATTTTAAGAAAGACAAGTTATTTTCCAGGAATGACAAGCCAGCATTTAATCAGAAAGACGAACGCTTCCTTAAACTTCAGGTCGGACTACCTTTTCTTTTAAGCAAACGAGCTGAGTTTGGAATAGGGATCGCCAGAATAGAAGACAAATATTTCCAGAGAAATATCATCGATTTTGAGAAAGACAGATTCGACAGAAGCCGTTATGATTTATTCGGCGGCTCTATCAGCTTCAATGGAAGTACGCTTAATTCACGGCAATACCCGACACAAGGCTACAAAGAAGCTCTTGTTGCACAGATATTCATGGGACGGGAAAGATTCTATCCAGGTGAAGAGACCAAAGGAGTTCAAATAAATAAAGAACACCATTCCTGGCTGCAATTATCATATATGAAAGAAAAATACCATACAATGAGCGAACACTGGGTTTTGGGATGGTATTTAAAAGCTTTGTACGCTTCCAAGAACTTTTCCGAGAATTATACGGCGACTATGATGCAAGCAGGTGAGTTTTCACCTACTCTACATAGCAAACTCACCTATAATGAAGCTTTCCGCGCCAATCAATTTGTGGGAGCCGGCATTCGTCCCATCTATCGTCTCAATCAAATGTTCCATCTGCGAGGTGAATTTTATGGTTTTATGCCTATATATCCGATTGAAAGAAACTCATTAAATAAGGCATATTATGGAAAAGCCTTCTCTAAATTCGAATATTTAGGAGAAATTTCTGTTGTGTGTCAATTACCGTTCGGAGACATCTCTGCTTATGTAAATCATTATAGCTCACCGAGAAGGGAGTGGAATGTCGGGTTAAGTATCGGTTTCCAACTGTTTAATTACCGTTTCATCGAATAATTTTCTACAAAAAAAGTCGCCGAATGCTTGCTAATTCGGGAAAAGTACGTATCTTTGCACCCGTTAAAACGAAACAATGGTCGCGTAGCTCAACTGAATAGAGTAGCTGACTACGGATCAGCCGGTTACA
>OGLM01002457.1_pt1 | contig 16845 bp, 29 predicted proteins | sample 1572531 | NCBI WGS metagenome assembly OGLM01 (sample SAMEA2581909, study PRJEB24529) | metagenome | biome: Human gut stool | place: China | collected 2011 | reverse complement strand
GCAGGTCATGGGTACCGAGCCTCCGGTTGTGGATGAGCAGGAAGTCGAAGAGACCCAGCAGGAGAGCAATGAACAGGTCTTGACCGCCCAATTTGCCTTCATGGGCCGCACGTTCCAGTGCCGTGGTACATTGACCCAGCTCCGGGAGCTGAAGTCTTTCGTAAATGAAAAAATCGACGAGATCCAGAAGCATATGGATTCCGTTGGCATCGAGAACGAGGAGGTAAGCGACAATGGCTAAAGCTATGCAGCCGCAGAAAATGCGCTTTTCGCAGGCAATCCAGACCCCGATGTATAAGAGCCTCGTGAATAACACGCTAGGCGATCCGGCGCGTGGCGCTCGCTTCATTGCGAATATCACCAGCGCCGTTGCTGTCAATCCGGCTTTGCAGGAGTGCAATCCGGGAACGATTTTGGCAGGTGCCCTTTTGGGCGAAAGCCTGCTTCTGCAGCCCTCGCCCCAGTTGGGCCAGTTCTATCTGGTGCCCTTCAAGTCCAAGGCGAAGCGCGACAGGCAGGGCAATGTGATTGAGCCGGCAAGCGTCAAGGCACAGTTCGTGCTCGGCTACAAGGGCTATATCCAGCTCGCCCTGCGCACAGGCCAGTACAAGCGCCTGAATGTCTTGGAAGTCAAATCCGGGGAACTGAGTGGCTGGGATCCTTTTGAAGAGCGTTTCCATGAAATGCACTTCATCGAAGACTTTGAAAAGCGCGCTGCGATGCCGACCGTGGGTTATATTGCCCACTTCGAGTATATCAATGGCTTCGAGAAAACCCTGTACTGGACCGCAGACCAGATGATGGCCCACGCAGACAAATACAGTCAGGCATTCAGCGCGGCCGCATACAAAAAGCTGTTGAACGGCGAAATCCCGCAGGACGAACTGTGGAAATATTCCAGCTTTTGGTACAAGGATTTTGACGGAATGGCCAAAAAGACCATGTTGCGCCAGCTGATTTCAAAGTGGGGTATTATGACCGCCGAAATGACCACGGCTTATGAGAGGGACGGCCGCGTAATGATGCCGGACAGCACGGGCAACGGCCTGTTGCCGGAAACTGCGGAGTACGCGGATGCTGGGCAGAATGAGCAGGAACCGCCCAAAATTGAACGGACTGCTAAGACGATGGACCTGCCGGAGCCGGAAGCGGATGCCGTTGAAGAAGCCGTTGACCTGGCGGCACTCTAATGGTCAGGTACAATATTGTCAGCACCGGCAGCGATGGCAACGCCACGATTTTGGAAGATTTTGTGCTGATAGATTGCGGTGTGCCGTATAAGATGCTGGAGCCGTATGTGTCGAAGTTGAAGTTGGTTCTACTCACCCATATACACAGCGATCACTTCCAAAAGCGCACCATCAAGCGGCTTGCCGAAGAACGGCCGACGCTGCGTTTTGGATGTTGCCGCTGGCTGGCACCGCCGCTTCTGGCTGCAGGAGTGCCGGAACGTCAGATTGACGTGCTGGAACCCCGGACCATGTATGGATACGGCCTGTGCAATGTGATTCCGTTCATGCTGACTCACAATGTGCCGAATTGTGGGTACAAGGTGCATTTCCCATCTGGCAAGGTGATTTATGCCACCGATACCAACAACCTGAACGGTGTGCAAGCGCTCGGATATGACCTCTATTTGATAGAAGCCAATTATCGAGACGAGGACATTCAAGCCAAAATCGAAGAGAAAAAAGCTGCTGGACAGTATGCCTATGAGATGCAGGTGCTCAAAAATCACCTGTCGGAAGCAAAATGCAATGATTTCTTGGCGAGAAATATGCAGGCGAACAGTGTGTATATTCCTATGCACGTTCATGTTGACAAGGAGAAAACGGATGGTCGTAACGGCGAAAATTGAAAAGCTGGAAGATGGAAAGCTCGTCCTGAAGCCCGATACGGACATCAGCCGCTTTGTGGAGCAGAAACGCCCCCGGCGGGTGGAAGTCCGGTTGGATGATGGACGCACGATTTCCGTTGACCAGCGCCGAAAGATTTTTGCCATCATCCGTGACATTTCTTTGTGGTCCGGCCATGAGCCGGAAGAACTTCGGCAGTATTTGGAATGGGATTTCTGCTCCCGCGCTATGCGGGAGTGGTTCTCCCTCTCAGACTGCGACATGACGACAGCACGAGAATTCATTACTTACCTGATTTCGTTTTGTTTCCACTGGGGCGTTCCGACCAAGGATAGTCTGCTGACGCAGACGGACGACATTGGAAAGTACCTGTATCTGTGCCTTGAAAATCGCCGCTGCGCAATTTGCAACCGCCCGGCGGAGGTACATCATGTTGACCGTATCGGCATGGGCATGGACAGAGAAAAGGTCGTTCACGTTGGCTTGAATGCAATCGCGCTTTGCCGAGCGCACCACGAGGAAGCACACCGCCGGGAGAATGCGCTGTTTGCTGATTACCACATCTACGGAACCAAACTGGACAAGCACCTGTGCAAAGTTCTGAATTTACGAAGCGGAGAGCAGTCAAGTGAAAAACGATAAAAAGAGTGTTCTGCTCTATACGGAATGGGCAGAGCCACTGAAGAGCTTACCGCTTGAGGAAAAAGGGCGGATATTCGACGCGATTCTTTCCTACACCGAAAATGGCAGGATGCCAAAATTCGAGAATCCGGCGACGGATATGGCTTTTCGGTGGATTCAGCAGAAATTGGATGAGAACATCCAAAAATGGGAAGAAACAAGGGCTAAACGCGCTGCGGCAGGAAAGAGCGGCGGAGCACCAAAAGGTAACTCAAACGCAAAAAAGCAGGAACAAGCAAAACAACCAAATGATAGTTTTGATTGTTCGGATGCCCAAGAGGACGAACAGCAGGAGACTTCAACTGGTCCGCCCGACGGAAAGCCGGAGTCCTACTGGGTATGGGCTGGATGCGATAAGATGCTCACGCCTTATATGGCCGCAGAATTCCGAGACCTGCGGGAAGCTGGTATAGAGGACGCCTTAGTGGTGGCCGCGCTGAAAGAAGCGATGCGCCATCAAGCAAAGTACCCTTGGGTCTATGCTAAGCGTCTGCTCGACCAAGCAGCAGCACAAAAAATCACAACGCTGGAAGCGTGGGAAAAAGTACATATCACATACAAAGGAAACCGGGTTGACCGGGAGACGCCGAGTGGAAATAACTTCCTTGGCCTTGATAACAGCTTGAATCTCCTGAAAAGGAGACCTCTCAAAAAGCGGGTGGAGGAAGTTCCGCCAGACTAAGGAGGTTTTCTAATGGGAAGCGATATTCGCCGTGTCCGCGGCGAGGCCCAGAAAGAGCTTGTGAAGAAGTTTGAAGTATTTACAAGCAAGGGGCGATCAAGGTGGCAGGTTTGGAGCGATTGGATTACGATAAGCGCCATCGCCGTGTCCAATGCGACGGACAAGAACCACTTCGATGAACGAGAGCGGCAGTACATGACTATCGTGAAAAAGTACACGAAGCAGGAAACAGATACGTTCGCAGATATGCTTTCGCTTCTGGTTATGGCGCTGGAGGATGACCCGGAACAGGATTTCCTTGGCGAGTTGTATATGTGCTTGGGGCTTGGAAATGACCATGCAGGCCAATTCTTTACGCCCTACCACCTGTGCGAGTTTACGTCAGCAGTAACGACCCCTGCGGAAGAGTTTCAGCAGAAAATCGGAGACAGGGGATGGGTTGCGGTCTGTGATCCGACCTGCGGCGCTGGGGCCTTGCTGGTGGCGTTCGCAAACGAATGCAGAAAGAAAGGCATCAATTATCAGACGGATGTGCTGTTTGTGGCGCAGGACATTGACTACATCGTGGGTATGATGTGCTATCTGCAAATGAGTCTGCTTGGAATGCCGGGGTATGTTGTTATCGGTGATACGCTTGCAAGCCCGTCTGTGTCTTATGACAAAAGGGGGCTGCTTCCAGCTGACAAAGGGAACGTCTGGTATACGCCGCTGCTCAGGATCCCGGTTTGGCAGTATCGAATCTTTATGGCGCAGATGGAACTGGTCACTCAACCGATAAAGGAAGAACGTGTTGCAGATGCACCAAAATCCGAACCACAGAAAGCCCTTGAAGCCACAAAAAAGAGTAAGCAACCAAAAGATACGGAAAAGCCCAAAACCGCTAAAATACCGCCCAAAGAGCCGGAGCAGGAACCGATGTTCTCTGAGGGCAAGGGCGGGCAGTTGAGCTTTTTCTGATAGGAGGACAATATGGATTCCACCACACACACCACAACCACAGTAGAGTTCGTCGATTGGCGGGCCAAGGCAAAAGAGAAGTTGGAGGCAGAGGACAAGATGTTCAAAGGCGGGCGCGCCGCCGCGAGCGTTCAGAGTTATGTGTTGCGGGCGTTGCTGAACTTTGCAGATCAGGAGCCGCGCTTTGCCGAGGTCGTTTGCAACACGGAGCGCACATTCTCGGAATGCTGCGCGGCAGTCGTACACAATGCGGGAGAGGTTTTGTCTGACCTTGAAGCGTACCGCAAGGCCGTGCAGTTTTACTTTCCCAATGCCGAGGTTTCGTTCAGCATGAACATCAAACTGACTGGTGCACCGCCTACGGAAGTTGAAATGCAGGCTCCGGCCGCCATCAAACCAGAAGACGCGTCTCCAAATGTGCCGAAGCAGGCGGCGCCTGCTCACGCAACCAAACCTGCATCCAAAGCGGAAAAGAAGCCGGACGAGAAAAAGCCGGCAAAAAAGAAGAAAACGCCTGCGGAGGACGATATGCAGCTTTCCTTGGAGGGATGGTTCTGATGGTTTTAGGATTCAAAGGTTTCAAGCCGGGCCTGATTGCTACGCTCGGCAATGGCATCTATCAGTACCAGCCGGGCGAGGCGAGCAAGACGAAAAAAGCAAAATGCGCAAACGCAGGCTTCCATTACTGTCTGGATCCGCTTGACTGTCTGAACTGGTACGCATGGGATGGCAAAAATGAATTTTGGGCCATTGCAGCCGGCGGGGATATTGACGAGGACGATTACAGGACACGAAGCAGTTGTACCGAAATTGTCCCGCTGCGCAGGCTGAAAGAGGATGAATTTCTCTTTATGCACGCAAGGTATGCGTCTGAGCACCCGGCAGAGAAATTTGAGGACTGCTTCAAGAAACCGTTCCATATTGCGTATGGAAAGGGCAAGAAGCTGGCCGGAGAACTGGGAGAATGGCTCTGCTTCATCATCCAAGATCATCAGGAGCCCATCTGTATTGCACAGCTGATTGACGGCGTAAAGATTTTGCCGGGGAAGAACTACACGGCGGAGAGTTTGGAGGCGGTAGGCAATGAAAAAGGCTGAAGAATTGAAACTTTATGCGCCGGAACCGAAACGGCCGGAGTTGGATGCGGCGCTGTCTATGTCAGTTGCCGAGGGGCAGGGCGTGGGCCGCTATATCAAGGGAAAGGTGCTGACGGTGGCCGTCTGGGATAAAAAGGAAAAGCCGCTGGTCGTGTGGCGCTTTTTCAAAGATTACTGGACGGGAGAGCTTCGCGGGAATAAGAATCCGACCAAAGGCGAGCTTTCGCCGCTTCAAATCGAGGTCAAACCCTGCCAGTGCTTGACTTGGAGAACCGAAGTGTCGGCAACAAAGGAAGAATCGGAGCTCCTGCAGAACTATTTTGATGACCGCAGACCGGGCTATCTGATTGGCATTGTGGAAGATGCGCTGTCTGCTCATACGCGGAAGAAGCGCGAAGAGCGCAACGCACGGCAGGAGGCTGAGACACAGAAGCTCTTTGAAAATCTGCCGGAGCCGCCGGAAGATCTCGGAAGACAGGTTTTGAAAGTATGCAGTGATGCGGGCTTTCTCTGGGTCACCAATGATAAGCAGAGTGTAGTTGACTCCGGCGGAGTTGAGAATAAAATCCCGATTCAGCGGGCGAGATGCGATAGCTGCGGTGGTGAATACACGCTGTCGGAACCGCTCAAGCATAAGAGTACAGTGGTGTGCGAGTGCTGCGGGGAGAAAATGCAGGTTCGCAATACCCGCTATTCGGTCAAAAGACTGTGGGCCGCAAGGACATTCCTTTGGAGCAAACCGCAGGGAGATGGGGTCTGGATTCGCCGCTATCTGGTGTATTTCGATTTCAGCAATCATCGGGCAGAACTGGAATTTCATGGCCGGGGGATATGGTGGACGGACGGAAAGACCATCAAGCAGTGGAAACGCAGCTGGAGTGAAAAAGAGAAATATATTATGTGCCAGCGCCCGAAGTTATCCGCAATGCTGACGGCCCCCTCTGGTCCGTATCAGCCGTATACATTGGCATCCCATACTGACCAATTTGAGAGTGATGTTCGGAAAGTGCTGAAATCTGAATGGATGTACCAGTACGACAATCATCTCAATTTTCCATGGGAGGTTCGTCAGTGGGAAATCGTGAATCAGTATCCGATGGCCGAAAGCCTTGTGAAAACGGGCTGGGCTGATGCACTGTGCTCTCAGGTGTACGACGAATATGAACACAGCACCCGCATCAATCTTCGAGCAAAGACCTATTACGATGTGTTTGGCTTAAATCGTCAGGAGCTGGCCGTGGTCGCACGAAGCAAAAAGTCGTTCCGCGAGGTGGATGATGCGTTGAAGTGGAAAGAAGCCGGTCTTGCAATCAATGACAAGAACATGAAGATGACGGCTAACATCCGAAATCTCTCAGGAATGGCCAAGACATTGCGGGAAAGCGGAATGACACGGAGCTTGAAATATCTCCGCCAGCAGACAAGGCGAGTCACCGGAAGCTACAACGGTCAGATTGCTCTTCAAGTTGCATCGGACTGGTTGGATTATATCGATATGGCCGGGCAGATGAAGATGAACTTGAATCTTGAAAAGGTTCGTTTTCCGCTGGATCTCAAGCGTCGCCACGATGATTTGGTTCTGGAGCGAAATAAGCAATGTCGAAAGGACGCCTTGAAAGGTGCCGCAAGCAGCATCAAAAAAGAAGCCAAGGAGCTGGAAAATCAGTTCCACATCGAGAACATCTACAAGAAAATCCGCAAAATCTACGAGTACGATGGAGCGGAATACATCATTCGGGTGCCGGATGGGGCAAAGGCCATTTTGGAAGAAAGCAGGTTTCTTGATCACTGCATCCAGCGCGGAACCAGATACTTTGAGCGTATTGCCAAACGTGAGAGCTACATCTTCTTCATGCGGCGCAAGGCTGACCCGAATACCCCGTGGTATACCTTGGAGGTGGAACCGGGCGGCACTGTCCGCCAAAAGCGCAGCTATAACAACGACCAGTATGCCGATTTGGAGGATGCGAAACCGTTTATTGCGGAATGGCAACAGGTCGTGCAGGGCCGCATGACAACGGCGGAAATTGATTTTGCACGGCAGTCCAAGGAAATCCGCGCACAGGAGTTTGCGGAACTCAAGGAAAACGGAAACATTATCCGCACGGGTGCAAATGCCGGAAAGCTGCTCGTGGATGAACTGATGCACGATTTGATGGAGGTGGAAAAACGTGTCGGCTAAAATTGAACTTTCTCTCGCGCCCGCCAAAGCAAAAGGTCTTTCGGAAGATGAGCGTCTGGATTTGGGGCGGCTGCTCCTGAAAGCAGGATACCGAGTTGATATTGTACGCCGTCGTCCGAATACCAATCCGGGCACCAATTACGATTATTTCATGGTTTTAGACAAAGGAGAGAACAATGCCTGATACCCGAAAGAATCACAACCCCAGCGGCGCGCCGGACCCTACACGAGTCCGGGCAGAGAGCAACATCCAGAGGGAAGAAGCTCGTGTGAGTGAGCTTGTCCACGTCCTGCGTTATGTGGCAGGTGCCGCCGGGTTTGAAATTGTGGAGCGAATTGTTCTCGTGGATAACCAGACGGGGAGGATTTATCGGTGAACAGAACAAAGAATGAGTTGGCCGATTATGCTTGGAATCCCGTGACGGGCTGTTTGAAGGACTGCCGATATTGCTACGCAAAAAAGAGTGCGCTGCGCTTTGCCAGTGATTGGCGGCGCAATCTGGCGGAAAGGCCGAAAGTTCAGCAGGTGGGAGAAAAGCTCTTTGAGCTGGATACCCCTTGGAAGACGAAGAGCAAGCGCTTCCTGAACAGTCCAACGGGATTTCTGCCCACCATGCACAAATACCGTTTCGACTGGCCGCAAAAGGTCAAAGTCGGCTCAAGCATTATGGTATGCACGGATGGTGATTTATTCGGGCCGTGGGTTCCTGAAGATTGGATTCTTCGGGTGTTTGCGGCGGCTGATGAAGCACCCCAGCACCAGTACATTTTTCTGACGCAGTATCCGGAACGCTATAAGCAACTTGTGAATCACGAGAAGCTGCCCCAAAACAAGAATTTCTGGTACGGTTCGACAGCGACGGTCAGAGAAAGCAGCGTATGGGTGAACGAACACTATAATACGTTCGTTGCGATAGAGCCGCTCCTTGGCCCGTTTGAGGGCGACGCGACAAAAGCGTTCCAGAAGTTGAAGTGGGTCATCATCGGCGCGGAAACAGGCCGAAATGCAGGAAAGGTCATTCCTAAAGCGGAGTGGATTAAAGACATTCTTGCGTCAGCGGATGCAACCGACACACCTGTTTTCATGCGGAGCAGCATGGAAAGCGTGGTGGGCGCTGAGAATATGCGGCGCGAGAAACCACAGCCGATTCTTCAGAGAGTTCCCAGCGACGTGCAGAAAGAGCGTCTGTGGGAGTATTGCACGGTCTGCGGCAAGTACAGACCGATGAAAGAAATGTACGCGCTGCTCTTGCGCAGAAAACGTGGAGATAGCCCGGAGCGGGTTGCTTATATGTGCCCGGAATGCTATGAGCAGTTCAGCAGAGACAATTTTGAGAAAGGAAAAGACGATGAAGTTTGAACGAAGCGAAATTGGAGCGCTGTTCTCCAAGCTCCGAACAGCAGTGCCGGAAGTTCGCGCAGTGGGCAACGATAGCACGGGAATCCTGCTGAGTGGCCCGGATGCGTTCGCAACGAATTTGGAACTGAGCATTCGGGCAGAACTTTCCAGCCCGGTTCCGCAGGACGTCGTTATTCCACCGCGTGGAGTGGATTTTATCAGCGGAGCAGTAGCCCCTGAAATCAACATCAACGTGACAAAGAGCGGGTTGGTCATAGAGTCCGGCACGGCGCGGGCACGGTTGAGCACGACGCCGGCAGAGAATTACCCCACATTTGATGGTCCGGGAAAGGATGCGAAGCGCTGCGTGGTGAGAGCGAACGATTTGAGCTGGGCCATCTCAAAGGTTCTATACGCTGTGTCCAAGGAGGATCGGCATCCGGCGCACAAAGGGCTGTGCTTTTCCCACAACGGCGACGATACTTTGGAAATCTGCGCCCTGGATGGGTACAGAATGGCCATCAGCCGAATCGACTGCACCGCCGATGGCGATTTCAAGTTTGTGCTTCCGGCGGCAACGGCAAAGGCGATTGATACGCTGGGCCTTGATGGGAGCGTCAGTATTGAAAGAGACCGCAAAAAGGCCGTTTTCAGTGACAACAATTTTGAGGTAAAGTCTCGCCTGATCGCAGAACCGTTTCTGGATTATAGCAAAATTGCAGCCCAAAAGAGTGGGGGAACCAGAATCGTGCTTGACAGAAAAGAATTGCTGGGCGTTCTGGGACGCGTCAAACTTGCTCGGTCTGCAGACGCAAAGGAAAAGAGTACCTTGGTGATGGATCTGGAACCCGGCGGCACAGGTAGAGCATCGATGCGTAGCACGATTGCGCAGATGAATGAGGAGTTTTCCTTCAACGGAAAGCTGGATGAGCGCCTGCGAATCGGCTTTAATCTGGAGTTCCTGAGCGAGGCATTGAAGTCGATGGAAGGAGACGAGGTCAGCGCATGGGTGGTCGGTCCTCTATCCCCCGTAAAGCTGATTGAGCCGCAGTATGAAGCGCTGGTGCTTCCTGTCAAGGTCAAGGAGGAAGCATGATGCAGGGTAGAACTTTTCGTGGGCAGTCCCCAGATGGCACTTGGCATGAAGGATTCTTGATTCGCTCACCGGGCGTGAAGAACAGCCGACCGGGTGAGGGCTGGTACATCAACTCCGAGCAAGAGCCGGCATACGCCCATCTGGTCAAGCCATTTACAATCGGCATGAGCACTGGCGTAAAGGACATGGAAGGAACGATGGTCTTTGAGGGCGACATCATCAAAACCACCGGCCCCAACGAGCGGATTTTCTCTGTGGAGTTTGGTGAGTACATTGCCTATGGCGTGGGCCATATCGGGTTCTACGCAAAGATTGCCGGCAAGAACTCACGCGACTGCAGCCCGTGCTGTCTTCGGGCGTTGCTCTACATTGGAAAAGTGGTTGGAAACATGAGCGACACGCCATACCTGATGAAAGAAGCTGGAGAGGAGCAGAAAAAATGAAATGGACTGAAACAATTACCCCGAAACAGGCGGCTGAAGAGCTGGGAGTACCTTATCACGGCTGGATGAGGGAGATGGATCGGGCATGGATCAGCGAAGACCAGAAGTACAGCGTGATGTCTCGTTTGCTCCGCACGGAATGGGGCAAGGTCGAACACGTCACGATTACGGCGGCAGAGGGCGTTGGCCGGAGTGACGGCAGCGGGGATATCCCGTGGGCCGTCAAGATGGAAATTAAAAACGACCTGTTCGGTGAGAAGCGAGTTGCCGTCGAGGTGTTCCCGACGCAGGACAGGTTGGTGGATGTCTGCGACTGCTATCACCTCTGGGTGTTCGAGAAAGGATTCCAGCTTCCGTTCGGTATCCACCCGCGCGATAAGAAAACGGTGACGGTCAATCGCGGCAGTACCAGAGTCCGAGCCATTGACGGCGCAGGGCGTGAACGCAGCATCAAAGAGCTGCTGGAAGAGAATGGCGCGGCGGACGTTCCTAAACAGGCATATGCACAGGCTATGGCCGGATATATGATGAAAAATATTCTGGGAGGGTGATGCAAGTGGATGGCGATATAGACCGCCAGAGCGAAGCGCACCCGCCGAAACCAGAGAAGGGGCGAGACGATGGCAAAGTATGAGATGCTTATCGCTGCATCCGGGAAACATGGCTCTGCACTCCTGCCGTATGTGCTGGTTGACGATAGAAGCGGTAAAAGCGCAGCGGCGCGGGCAAAAGCGATGGCCAAGGCTTGTTACCCGGAGTATGAAAAATTTGATGTGGCGAAGATGGAGGTGATTTCGGATGAATGAAAATGGATTGATTGAACAGTCGAACGCGGCGATTAAGGCTGCATTGGAGCTGTACGCGACTGACCACGGAAAGCTGAACGATGGTGACAGCTTTACGACAAAGCTCAATAACTGTGTGCTCACCATTTCGCTGAAAGATGGGAGCTTGAACGTGCAGTTTGACCCGGATGCTGACGCCGCGGTGGACACCCCGTACACACTGGATATGAAGCTCGATATTTATGAGGAGGAAAACAATGGCTGAGAAGCGATTGATTGAAGCCAATGAACTGATGGCGAGATTTTCCTGCAAAGAGCGCTTGGTGCAAGCACACAGCGCTGCAGCCAGTGCGGCTTACAAAGATGCTCAGAAAACGGTAGCGACTGCGCCCACTGTAAGTGGGTGGCCGAAATGGCGGAATCCTGAAACGGATCCGCCGAAAGTCGAAGAAGATGTGCTGATTCTGTTTGAAACCGCATGCGGCGGATATGGGATTACGACGGCCCACTACGAAGATGGCACAATCTTGTTCGAAAAGAGCGCTTTCTACTGGGAAGATATTTTCGAGTGGGGAACTTACGACGAAGAAAGCGATGATTACTTTATACCTAAAGGTTGGTGGGAATACCGCCACTTTAACCCGGACGAGGTTTACAACAATCAGGTTGATCGGCCTGTTGTTGGTTGGATGCCTTTGCCGCCGAAGGAGATAGCGAAAAATGAGAACACTTAACGCAGACCAGCTGAAGGCCGTGCTGAGCATGGAGGGTTCACTGGGACATATCCACACGCTGGCAGATGTCGAAAATACGATTGACTTTCTTGCCAAAGAAGAGCCGGAAGCCGCAGGCGGTGTAGAAAAGTTCAACATTTTCGATACTTCGTGGGCAAGGAAAATTCAGGCGGCGTTTCCGCAGGCGTTCGTGAATATGCAAAATGAGCTCATTTTCAGCCTGAGAAGCAATTCCTGTTTCAGGCTGGAAGATGTGAGCGATGAAACCCAGCTGAAAGCAAAAATTCTGGAGTGGCTTACGCGCACAGCAATTAAGGGCATTTCCCCGAAGGAAAGAAAACTCCACTTTGAGGGTATCAACAAGCTGCTGGGTACGAATTTCACGTTGGAGGAAATGACGGACATCTACACCTTTCTTGGAAACGGAATCAAGCACGACCTCTGTGTGAAGTTCGTGGAAAGTGGCTATGACATGACGCTCCTCCCAAAGGAGGGATGAGAAATGGGGAGAGAGACGTTAAAACCTTGCCCGTTCTGTGGTGCGGCGCTCAAGCCTTTTATTAGCACCCGTGAGGTCACAACGGCCGATGGAAGGAAAATCGGCGAAATCAAGCACGGCTATTGGGCGCACCCGGATGATTCCAAGTGTCCGCTTGGATTTGGGTTTTCTCTTGCGCTGGAGGAGACTGATAGCTGGAACCATAGAAAAGAAGATAGCCTGCGCTGGCGTAAGACCGAAGAGGAACCACCTGTGGAAAAAGACGGGAACCAGTATGGTGATGTTCTTGTTTTGGATGCCAGCCTTGAAGGATTTGTTACAAACAAGGGATGGCTTTATGTAAAAAGGGCGCCGGACATATATCCTATTTGGATGCCGATTCCTAAACTGCCAAAGCCCTATTTGGAGGATGAACAATGAGCAAAGAAATCTTACTTATACGCAATGATGATGGCGAATTCGAACTGTACGATGACACCTACGACGTAGTCATTCATTGCAAAATCGGCAGGGCATGAAAGAAACCTGCGAGATTCTGCGCAAGGTAGGTACCGATGAGAAAGCACCTAGCGCTTTATTGGTGGATCCCGTTGATATGGCAATCGCCATAAGGAACCATTGCAAATCTCGCACTGATGGCTGTGAGGGCTGCTGCTTTGACAGACCGACCAGCGATAACGGAGATGGCGAATGCGTTTTGGGCTGTCCTGAAGACTGGGAAGTGTGAGACCGACTATGGCAAAAATTATCTGGATATGTCCTTCTTGTGGGGTGACCACGGAAGAGGTTTGCGAAACTGACCTTGTCCCGTTCCACAACCACCCCATCACCCTAAATAGGGAGTGTCAAAGGTGCATATACAGGCAGCACTGGAATGACCTTTCCATGCTGGGGGTTCTTCCTTCTATTGGTAGCGGCGAAGAAGTTCGTAGCGCAGAGTATTATCACGATGTATGGGGGTTTGATTATTATGGTCCAGGGTAAAGCTGTTCTGCTGAGCATCCGGCCGGAATGGTGTGACCTCATCTTGCGGGGCAAGAAAACCATGGAGATTCGGAAAAATTATCCAAAGCACCTTTATGGAAAAGGAAAATCGTTCAAGGTGTACATCTATTGCACAAAAGCACCGCAACAGCTTATCACTATTTTCAAAGACGGGGAAGAAACGATGGATGGCGAAATCCATCATGGAAAGCCTGTATTCGTAAAGTTCGATAAGTTACTGCCGGACAGCGTTCGCGGAAAAACGCAGATGGTTGTTGGCGAATTTGTCTGCGACAAAATCTATGAAGTTGCCCCGCTGAATCATACACCGGATGATTTTGAGCAGCAGGCGTGCATGGACAGAGACCAGATTTGGAAATATCTGCACGGTCAAGGCTGGGCGTGGCATATTTCAGAATTGAAGATTTATGACCAGCCGAGACCGCTGGAAACATACACGCGGCTGTTACAGACAGGATGCTGTTTTGAACCGCTCAAAGTCAAAAGGGCACCCCAAAGCTGGTGCTATGTGGAGGATGCAGAATGTACGTCATGAACAAAAAATGGGACTCCATCACGAACATTGCCCAGTGCACCAGCGTGTATGTGAGTCCTGAGCACGAAATCAAGGCTGTTCCTACGGGCGGCGGTGCGGTGTATCGGCTGGGACAGTATGAAACCGCAGAAATTGCCCGTGCTGTGCTGAATGACCTGTATATGCACATTTCGACTGGCTGTGTCTACCAGATGCCGAATGACCAGCGAGCGCTGGTGCTGGCCCGCGGAATGAGCGACGAACGGCCTGACAAGTTTGCCGGGAATGGTAAGAAGCCGGTGCGCAGGGGAGGATCCTGATGACTAAGGGACATCATTATAACCGAAAAGGCCAACCACAGAAGCGGTGCAATCCCGACACTTGCCCGAACTGTATGTACATTGGAGAGGGCGACAGCTGGTGCGACAAAATTGGTGAAATTGTTCTTTCTGACTGGGAGCCTACGGATTATTACATGGGGTGTTGTAAGGGGGCAAGAGCAAATGAAAGCACACATCGAGCCTAAGAGCAAGGAATGCCCGTTCTGCGGCGCATCTACCTATGAGGTTATGAGTGGTACGGGCGTGAAATGTATTCGGTGCACCAATAAGAGAACTTGCGGTGCCATCGTCAGTTTCAACAACAAAGACTGTGATGAACGCGGAGTTTCCCCGGTTAAGTACTTCAATCGGCGGACGGAAAGGAGTGAATAAGGGTGCCGTGCTATGAGGTCGCAATCGAAGCAAGAAAAAATGATACGGCAGAAAAATGTATATTTTCTGCATGGATTCGTGGAGAAAACACTCCGAAAGCTGTAGAAGAAGCCTTGCAGAAAGTAGCTTATGAGCACCCCGATTTTGGAATGCTGCGCCCGGTATGCGTAGAAGAGCAAAAACTGGTAGCAGCGTGTTGGCAGGAAGCATCGGCACCTCGCCGGCAGTGGAAAATAGTTCATAAGTACAAAGTGGAATATAGATCCCCAGTGAGTAATAAGGAACTGCTCAAAAAATCTTATGTGTGGGCAGTATCCGCAGAAGAAGCTGTGGGCTATGCAAAAGAGAATGTTGGAATTTCGGGACTTATAGTGAATGCGGAGGAATCTAATGAATCTGATTCGTGAAATTTTCTTTAGTCCGATGGTCGTGGATGCGGCCGGAATTATCCTGATCGTGGCCGCATTGCCCATGGCGGGCTGGTCCTGGGCCGTGAATCACATGGCGGGCCCGAAGGTCAAAAATGCAAAGGAGGGCACATGAAAGCACATCTGGCGTTCCTGTGCAATGGCCGGTGCCAGTGGTGTAAGAACTATTGGAACTGCAGCAAAACAAAAAGGCTCTTGGCAAAAATTTGGGGGTGCAAAGATTGGAGATGGCAAAACAGATGAAGAACATTCGCCAGCAGCGGGCCGATGAACGGGATAAGACGGCGCAGATCTTCACTTGGTGTATGGTAGTGGCCATGCACCAGGAAGAGGGCATTGGAGCTACGCGCCTAGAGCGGGCCTGTAATGAAATGCACGAGTTTCAGCAGCGGTACAAAACAAAAATCCTGACCGAGAACCGCAAAAGCGCAACAGATGCTATGCGGGAGGACTTGAAGGGCATCTGCGATTTCGAGATCCGGCTTCCGCAGACTAAAGCTCCGCGCAACCGCAGGGAAGAACAGATCCGCATGGCTCAGAATGAGGGGGCGGAAATTGCATGGTTGGTTATGGCGGCGACAACGCACCTGACCTTCGGTTTCGGTAAGGAACGGCTTGCCCGCCTGAAGCGGGAAACGCTGGATAATTACCGGCAGTACATCGGATGGGTAGAGCAGGACGGTGAAGCCTACGCAATGGAGCTGCTTCGCCGCTGTTCGGAACAGGCTTTGCAGGAAGAACTCAAAGTCAACGATATGCGGGAAAGCAAGAATCATATCCTGCCCGGTGGCTTCGCAGAGACCCAGAGTGCGGGTATGCTGTGGGCGATGGAGGCCGTATCGGCTAAGATGGCGGCTGAGCGGGGCATCAAGCGTGTGCCGCTGGCGGTTCTGAGTCAGAGCGAGGTGACCCGCAGGATGAAATCTATCTGAGTAATAAAAAAGAGGACCGCTTGCGCAATCCCCCGATAGAGCAAGTCTATTATACCTAAATTGATGTATTTTGGCAACGATAGAACAGGAGGGTGCGCAAAATGACTATCCCGGAAGAAATGATGGCCGTTATTCAGGAAACCGCAAGAAAGGCTGCTCGTGAGGGCGCCAAGGAAGTTATCGCAGAACAGACCCGCAAAGCCGCAGGCCGCTGTGACCGCCGACTTCGGAACACGAAGCTGTTGCTGAAAAACTATCGGATGTTCAAGAAGCACTGCACGGGCGCGGTCTATACGGACGAAACGGGTGACCATGACGGCAAGGAAGAAGAAACTGCGCTGGAACTGCTTGATATGATGCTTCAGCGCAATAACGCGATTACGGTCGAATCGATCCGCAACTCCTGCCGCCGTACAAAAATCATGGTTCGTCATATTGATTCGATGCTGGCCCTGTACGAGACGTACTGCGAACAGAGCAAGAATGAGGCTCATAAGCGCGGCTACCGCATCATCAAAGCGATGTACATTGACGACGAGGCCAAGTCCATTGAGCAGCTTGCGGCGCTGGAGGGCGTGAGCACCCGTCAGGCATACCGAGACCACGATGCGGCCGTTGAAAAAATCTCGGCGCTCATGTTCGGCATTGATGCCTTGGACATGGAGTAGGCCGATGTCAAAATCATGTCATTTACACGGCATGAAAAATGTGGTAGAATAATACCGTAAAATTCTAATCATAGCGCATTGCCCGCCCGGTTTCGCCACCGAGCGGGTATTTTTATGCCCGGAAAGGAGGCAGAAAACCGCCGCTCCCCAATTTGACCCGCAACGCCAGCGGGATAGCAAAGAAGGGAGAAAAAATGAATCAGCAAGTAGTGTATCAGGATATTTCGCAGATCC
>OGLM01002456.1_pt1 | contig 16846 bp, 9 predicted proteins | sample 1572531 | NCBI WGS metagenome assembly OGLM01 (sample SAMEA2581909, study PRJEB24529) | metagenome | biome: Human gut stool | place: China | collected 2011 | reverse complement strand
GCCATTCTGCCTCGCGGCGTGCGCTTGATGAAACCCTCCATGATGAGGAACGGCTCGTAAACCTCTTCTACGGTGCCGCCATCTTCGCCAATAGCCGTAGCGATGGTGCTTACGCCTACCGGACCGCCACGGAACTTGTCGATGATGGTGGTGAGAATCTTGTTGTCTACCTCATCCAAGCCATACTGGTCGATGTTGAGTGCCTTGAGCGCCATCTGGGCAATATCGTAAGTGATGGTTCCGTTGCCCTTTACCTGGGCAAAATCACGCACTCTTCTGAGCAGAGAGTTGGCGATACGAGGAGTTCCGCGCGAACGACGGGAGATTTCCACTGCCGCCTCATCCTCTATCGGCACCTTCAGGAGCATCGCACTTCGCTTGATAATTTTCTGAAGCGTAGCCGGGTCGTAATATTCGAGATGCAGATTGATTCCGAAACGGGCACGGAGAGGGGCTGTAAGCAAACCGCTTCTCGTTGTTGCTCCCACGAGGGTAAACGGATTCAAGTCTATCTGGATGCTGCGAGCCGAAGGCCCCTTATCTATCATGATATCGATGCGGTAATCCTCCATCGCCGAATAGAGATACTCCTCTACCACAGGCGAAAGTCGGTGGATTTCATCGATAAAGAGCACATCGTTGGGCTCCAGCGAGGTAAGGATTCCCGCCAGATCGCCCGGCTTATCGAGCACAGGACCCGATGTAATCTTGAATCCTACGCCCAGTTCATTGGCGATGATGTTGCTCAGCGTGGTCTTACCCAATCCCGGCGGACCGTGGAGGAGCGTATGGTCGAGCGGTTCGCCACGATATTTGGCAGCCTCAACAAAGACCTCGAGATTTTCCACCACGCCATTCTGTCCGCTGAAATCAGAAAACTTCAGCGGGCGCAGCGCCTTCTCGAATTCCTTTTCGGCAGGCGAAACCATTTCTTGTCTTATATCAAAATCTTCGTTCATTCTATGACTATTATCGATAATATGGGTGCAAAGTTACACATTTGTTGCGGAATTAAAGAAGAAAAGCCGAATTATTTTGCACATGATTTTGCACAATCCCAAAAGATTCGTGCAGATTTGCAAGCGCTACCCTACAAAAATGTTATAATTTATCATTTTATTGCAGAATAATTTGTTTATCCGAAAGAAAAGACGTACTTTTGCACTCGATATTGAAAGAGAGGAAAGAAATAAATAAGAGAGAAATATCAGGATTTTAAAAGAAATAGAATTATGCTTAAGTTATTTCAAGGGCTCAGCAAGCTGCTGGCCAATTACACATCTATCTTCGTGATAGGTGTTGCAGTGTTCACATTCTTCTTCCCACATACCTTTGACTGGGTGCGCGGAACTACTCAAACCGTCATTCTCGGCATCATCATGCTCACCATGGGTCTGACCTTGACCACCAACGACTTCAAGATTCTGGCTCAGCGCCCGCTGGATGTCTTCATCGGAGCCTGTGCCCAGTTTATCATCATGCCTGGCGTGGCTTACACCCTGGTTCATGTGTGGCATCTTGACCCAGCCCTGGCACTCGGAATCCTGCTGGTAGGTTGCTGTCCTGGCGGCGTTTCGAGCAACATCATGAGTTATCTGTGTCATGGCGACGTAGCTTTCTCCGTAGGAATGACCTGCGCCTCAACCATTCTTGCACCGGTGATGACTCCGCTGCTGATGAAGATTACGGCAGGCGAGATTATCCATGTAGATGCTGTGGGAATGTTCATCAACATCCTCATCGTAACGATTATTCCTGTGGCCATCGGCTGCGCCCTCAACTATATTTACGGCAAGAAAGACTGCTTCCCTACCATCCAGAGTCTGATGCCGGGCATCAGCGTTACGTGTCTGGCAATCATCGTAGGCGGTGTGATTTCTACGGTTCATGATGACCTCGTAGCCCGCGGCTTATCGCTTTTCCTCTGGACTTTCGCCGTGGTTTTCTGCCACAACACGCTGGGCTATCTTCTCGGTTGGCTTGCCGGCAAATGTGCCGGATTCAATACTGCCAAGAAGCGTACCATCAGTATTGAGGTAGGAATGCAGAACGCCGGTCTTGCCACGGTACTTGCTGGCAACTTCTTCGCAGCCCAGCCTCTCGCCGTATTGCCTTGCGCCATCAGCTGCGCCTGGCACAGTATTTCCGGTACCATCCTTGCCGGAATCTATCTGAAATGGGACCATCTGCATGAGAAGAAGTAAATGACTTCTGAAAAAGATAAAAAAAGGTCGTGAGATTTCTGATTGAACCTCACGACCTTTTCTTATATCATTACCTCACGGGGTTAACAGGTTAACAGTTAACAGCCGTTTTTTCTATGGTTACATGAGCAAAGCACTTGAATTGGCTTTCCCTTCGGACGCCGAACGTAGTTTCTTCACTCTTCGTTCTTCACTCTTCACTTAATCTACTTCCCTGTAGTCAGCAGCTGCACGGCGCGCTGAACTATCTCATTGGTCTCGTTCCAAACCTGGAAGTATTGGCTCATATCCCAGATATCTCGCGCTACAAGGGCTTTCAGCTGCAGGGCGAGGTATTTCTTCGTCTGAATTAATTCAGCCTCATCCTTTGGCTCTATCTTATCCTTCTTTCCCTCGGCGATAATACCATCTATCAGCGAAGAAGGAACCTCGTAGGTGGCGAGGAACTTATCGAAATCCTTATACTGGCTCTTCAGTTCCTTACGATGCGCATCGATGAACTTCAGACTGTGGTTGATGACGATACTCTTGGCTGCCAACTGACGGTGCATCTTGGTGTACTTGGTTGTATCCAGCGGAACGAAATAATCTGGCATGATTCCGCCTCCACCATAAACTACACGATGCTTGCGCAAGGTGTAATACTTCAGACTGTCTGAAAGATGGATGCTGTCCTGATTGGTGAACTCGCCATGCTTGTAACGCTTGTCCAAATCCATCGCATAATCCAACCTGTCACCTTTCTTATAAGGCTTCTGGATGCATCTGCCGCTAGGCGTATAGTAATGGGCGATGGTGAGACGAATCTCGCTGCCATCATCGAAGGTCAGCGGACGCTGCACCAATCCCTTGCCGAAGGTTCTGCGACCAACCACTACGCCACGGTCCTGATCCTGGATGGCTCCGGAAACAATCTCGGCGGCAGAAGCGGTAAACTCATTGGTGAGCACCACCACCTTGCCATTGCGCCATCTGCCGTTAGCCTGCGCCTTGTATTCCTGGCGAGGCGCTGCACGACCACTGGTATAAACGATGAGATCGCCCTTCTGCAGGAACTCGTTGGCAATCTGAGCCGCAGCCTGAAGATAGCCTCCGCCATTATCCTCAAGGTCAAAGATAAGGTCCTTCATTCCCTTCTTTTTCAGCGAATCCATCGCTATTGTTACCTCTTTATGACTGGTAAGACCGAAGCTTCCCAATCGGATGTATCCGATGCCCGGACGAATCATATAAGCCGCATCCATCGTAGTTACCGGAATCTTATCGCGCTTTACCTTGAAGATGAGCTTATCCTTGATGCCACGGCGCACGATGGTAAGGTTCACCGTGGTTCCCTTAGGACCACGAAGGCGCTTCATGATTTCCTCCTTGCTCATCTTGACGCCCGAAATGGCAGTATCGTTTACAGCCACAATGCGGTCGCCGGCAATGATTCCCACCTTCTCGGAAGGCCCGTTCGTAACCGGTTGGATAACGAGCAGCGTATCATCTACCATGTTAAACTGCACGCCAATGCCATCAAAACTGCCGTTCAGCGGCTCGTTCATCGCCTTGGTTTCCTTGGCTGTGGCGTAAGAAGAATGAGGGTCGAGCTTTTCGAGCATACCACGGATGGCGTCCTCTACGAGCTTATTCTCATCCACACTATCCACATAGAGGTTGGTAATGGCGATTTCAGCCCTTCCCAACTTCTCTATCGGGCTGTTCTTGCCCATCTTGATACGCAACTGGGCACTGGCAGAAGTTACTGCCAGGAATGCTACCAGTGCTATGAATAGATATTTCTTCATTTCTTAAAACTTAAAGTTTATGAAAGAGAGAAATCCTTCAAGAGTTAACAGGTTAACAGTTAACAGCGCTTTTTTCAATGGTTACCCCCGAAAGCACTTGAATTCTTCACTCTTCGTTCTTCACTCTTCACTTCATTTAATCCAGCGGTGCTGAGTCTTCCTCCGGAATATCCTCTTCTATCACCAGATTTTCGATGATGAAGTTCTGGCGCTCCATCGTATTCTTACCCATATAATATTCCAGCAGTTTCTGCACCTGATCGGTTTTATGCAGCGTAACCTGCTCCAACCGCATGTCGGGACCGATGAAATGGGCGAATTCATCAGGCGAAATCTCTCCCAATCCTTTGAATCGGGTGATTTCAGGGTCAGGACCCAAATCGCGAATCGCCTGCTGGCGCTCCTCATCGCTGTAACAGTAATGCGTGATGAAATCGCTCTTTTTCTCCTTGCTTCCCAGTTTCGCATCCGCATCAGCCACCGCCTGCTTGTTCTTGATCTTGGTTCGCTTGTTGCGCACTCGGAACAATGGGGTCTGAAGCACGTAGACATGGCCCTTCTTGATGAGATCTGGGAAGAACTGAAGGAAGAAGGTGATGATGAGCAGGCGGATGTGCATTCCGTCGACATCCGCATCGGTTGCCACAATCACCTTGTTGTAACGCAATGAATCCAAGCCGTCCTCTATATCGAGAGCCGCCTGAAGCAGGTTGAACTCCTCGTTCTCATAAACCACCTTCTTGGTAAGGCCGAAGCTGTTGAGCGGTTTACCACGCAGAGAGAACACCGCCTGAGTATTCACATCGCGGCTCTTGGTGATGCTTCCGCTGGCAGAATCGCCCTCGGTGATGAAGATGGAACTCTCCTCCTTGCGCTCGTTCTTGGCGTCGCTGAAATGGATGCGGCAGTCGCGGAGCTTGCGGTTGTGGAGATTCGCCTTCTTGGCACGTTCACGGGCGAGTTTGGTAACGCCCGCCATCGCTTTGCGCTCGCGTTCGCTCTCCTTAATCTTATTCTCCAGAACCTCAGCTACATCCTTGTGGATATGGAGATAGTTGTCTACTTCCTTCTTCAGGAAATCGCCCACATACTTATTGATGGTTTCGCCACCATTCGGAGTCATCGTGGTGCTGCCGAGCTTAATCTTGGTCTGACTCTCGAAGACCGGTTCTTCTACGTTGATGGCAATGGCAGCCACCAGTCCGTTTCGGATGTCAGCATACTCATACTTGCCGTAGAACTCCTTGATAGTCTTGGCAATATGCTCCTTGAAGGCACTCTGATGCGTACCTCCCTGGGTGGTGTGCTGACCGTTGACGAAGGAATAATACTCCTCGCCATACTGGTTGGTATGGGTGAAGGCAATCTCGATATCCTCGCCCTTCATGTGGACGATGTCGTAGAGGCCTTCATTGGTCATATTATCGCTCAGCAAATCCTGCAGACCATGGCGGCTCAAGATGCGGCGGCCATTGTGCATGATGGTGAGTCCGGTGTTCAGATAAGTATAGTTGCGGAGCATCGTTTCCACGAAATCATCGTGGAAGGAATAGTTCTTGAAGAGTGTATTATCCGGCTCGAAGAAGATAAAGGTACCGTTCTCGTCCTCAGTATCTTCCGTCGTGTCGCTCTTCAGAATACCTTTCTCAAACTTCAGATGGCGCACCTTTCCATCGCGGTACGACTTTACTTCGAAATGGGAACTGAGGGCATTGACCGCCTTCACACCCACACCATTCAGACCAACGCTCTTCTTGAACGCCTTGCTGTCGTATTTACCGCCGGTATTCAGCACACTTACAGCCTCAACGAGCTTGCCCTGAGGAATACCACGGCCATAGTCGCGCACGCTGACACGCAGATTGTCCTCGATATCGATTTCCAGACGGGCACCTGCGCCCATCTTGAATTCATCGATAGAGTTGTCTACCACCTCCTTCAAAAGCACATAAATACCATCTTCCGGCAGATTTCCATCTCCCAGACGGCCGATGTACATACCCGGACGGGTGCGTACATGCTCCATATCGCTCAAGTGGCGGATGTTATCGTCGGTATATTCTACCGGCGGCTGCTGCTCCTGAGGGGCATTGGTAAGCTCATCAGCGGCATTCAATTCGCTGTTACCTAAGTTTTTATCTTCAGACATGATTTCCTCCTTAGTTATTCTTATTTATTTTCTTATAACATAGCAAATGATGTTGCAATATTCTGTTTATCAGATAATTGACAACACAACAATTGCTATTTACCTGATACTCTTAATATAGCAGTTGCGGCGCTTGTGAAGGACTGGATCCAAGACGCCCCATTGTCCCTGCACGGCAGCATTATCTTCCATTTCCACCTGTGTTTCTCCCCACTCTATTCCATACTTCTGATAGATAGGAATCAGGTCGGCAAAGAGCAGCGCATTGGCACCCTTAGCACGGTATTCCGGCTGGATACCGATGAGCAGAAGGTCGACAATCTTGGTTTTATGGAACTTGATGGCGCGCAGCAGATGCCACCAGCCAAAAGGAAGCAGCCTGCCCCTATGACACTTCTGCAGAGCTCTGGAAAGGGAAGGCATCGTAATACCGATACCTATCATCTTATGATCCTCGGTAGTCCAGTCTTCTATGGCTGTTACAAAGTTCAGGTCGAGCAAAGACAGATACATCTTGATGTACTGGTCTATCTGCTTCTGTGAAAGTTCGGAATAACCATAGAGATGCTTGTATGTATCATTGATGAGGTCGAAAATCTTCTGTCCGTATCCGCCCTGATAAATATCCTTACGGGTAAGTTTGCGGGCATGGAGATTGTATCTTTTCTCTATCATCGCAGCTATCTTGGAATATTTCTCCGGGATGGTATCTGGCACCATCAGTTTATACTCTACATACTTATTATCTACGGTAAAACCCTCCAGAGCCTCAATGTGCTCCGGATAATATGAATAATTATAAATGGTAGGCATGGTGCCTAGCTGGTCAAAGCCCCAGGTAAGCATGCCTTCTGGATCCATATCGGTAAAACCCAGCGGACCTACAATATCTTCCATACCCTTCTCCTTACCGTATTTTTCTACAGCATCGAGAAGAGCCCTGGAAACCTCGCGGTCGTCAATGAAATCAATCCAGCCGAAACGGACCGACTTCCTGTCCCATTTATTGTTTGCCTTATGATTGATAATGGCAGCGACGCGACCTGCCAGCTTGCCATCCTTATAGGCAAGAAAATACTCTGCCTCGCAGAACTCGAACGCAGCGTTCTTGTCCTTGCTCAGAGTATTCATGTCGTCGCTGAAAAGATTAGGCACATCATATTCGTTGCCTTCGTAGAGGTCGTAATGGAAGTCGATGAACGTCTTCAAGTCCTTCTTTGTTTCGACCTTTTTAATTTCTATTAATGACATGATTTTCAAACTAGTTTGCAATATTATAAATGCAAAAGTAGCAATATTTTGGCAAATTACCAAATATTGCTACTTTTTTTGCAGTTTTTTAGGGGTTAAAATTTAATTACAGCCCCCAAACTAGCCTATATCACCCATTTAGTGGTGGTTTTGGCGGAATATCTTTACCTGATGGATTGTTCGTTCCGGAAAAAGAATCTCTTTATTTGACGAGATGCTCCTTGATCCAGACCATCTGCTGGTAATTGGTCTCGCTGGCAGTCCAATGCTCGTTGATAGGAGTAAGCAGCGATTCCTTCTCACATTTCAGGGTATTCCACACGGCATAGCTGGTGGTTGGCGGACAAGTATTGTCGTTGTATCCCCAGGTGAGATAAGTTGGCACCTTCACCTTCCGGGCAAAGTTTACCACGTCATAATAAGCCATCGTGTTGAGACAATCCTTATTCTTCAATATCTCATGATATTTGGTGAAATGAGGATAACCGCCCGTTCTTCCCTTCTCGGCGTAGGCAGCCATGTCGCTGAGCGCCGGATGATTGGCAACACACTGGGTTACGCGCTTGTCTAAACCGGCTGCAATAATAGCCAAGGCTCCACCCTGACTTCCGCCCTGCACAGCCACATTCTTTCCGTCCCACTCTGGAAGAGAGGTTAGGAAATCGATGCAGCGCACCAGTCCCTGATAAACATGGCGCATGTAGTAGCGGTTCTTATCTTCCAGTCCGTTAGACAAATATCCGCCATTTGCATCGTTGAATCCCCTGCTTATTTCATTGAAGGTTTCGGTAGGGATGCGCGGGTCGAGACCATGAATCTCTATCTCCAGGCGGATGAAGCCATTCTCGGCATAATATTTATTGCGCATAGGCTCCTTGATGGTCTTGATGCCGGCTCCAGGAGGGGTGAGAACCACAGGATGGCTGCCCTGCTTGGCATTCTTGGGATAGAAGAGGTAGCCGTACATCGCATGACCTTTCTTATCTATCTGAAGTTTAACGAGATAACAGTCTATCTTGTCGGTACAGTATTCCTTGGCGAGTTCCTTGGTGTAACTCAGGGGAACATTCTTCAGTTCGTCCTTTGCCTGCTGCCAGAATGTATCGAAATCCTTAGGCTCCTGGGTATAAGGCTGAATCTTATCTACCGAGAATCCTACTTTGATATGATGCTGATAGGTCTTGCCATCGAGTTTATAGAATAATCTCAAATCGCGGAAGCCCGGTGTCTTTCGGGTACCGATGTTCAGGATGGCGCGCCCGTTCTTCAGTTTGAAGCTTCCTTTCTTGTCTGCCTTCAGCATGTCATCGCCTATTTCATAGTTCACCTCGCCGTCACGGGGAATTCCATACTTATAGAAACTTACTTCCACCTTAGCCTGTTCGCCCGTCTTGTAGAGCCAGTCGGCATGATCGGGCACGGTTAGCCAAAGATAATCACTGCGATAGGGATAGTTCTCCGCCATCACACTTAACACACTCGTCATGTTCATCGCCAGGATAAACAGAAGCGATAGATAGATTGTCCTTAATCTGTTCATAATTTTATAGTTTGTTTTTTAATTATAATATTCAACTACCATAGCGCAAAAGTACAAAATTCCATTGAGATAACAAAACGATTTCAAGGATATTTTTGTTTAAGATACCATCAATAGGCATCTTGAACAAACAAATATCCTTCCCGATAGTTTTAAGCACTGGCGGAAAACTAACATTCTTCAAGGAATCACAATAAGAAAAAGCTCGATCATCTATTCTCTCCAACACTGGCGAGAAGTGCGAAGTGTCGGATGAAGCGAGAGATGGTTCATCAAATGAGTAGTGAAATTCTGAGGGTTGAGTCGATTACAGATGACAATGTGGAGTCAAATTGCTCCATGACCCGAAAATATTCCTCAAAAAGGAGTGAGTTTCTCAGATTTAATTTGTATCTTTGCCATGTCATATCAGAGTTTTTGCTTGTTTTCTTTTCGCAACACTAAGATAAGTGAAAATTCTGACATAGCAAAATCCGGAGTAACTTTCTGTTGCTCAGGCGCTTAAAATGTTTAATTAATAATAGTGTTGCGAAATTAATGGAATAACTAGAAATGAGATTAAAAAGACATCTACTGACAGCCGCCCTGACACTCTTTTGCCTATCGGCAGCTAACGCCCAACTGCTAAGAACAACGGTGGAGCAAGGAGAAATTGAAGGTGTGGAACATGAAGGATTCGCCCTATACAAGGGAATCCCATACGCTGAAGCACCAGTGGGCAACCTCAGATGGAAAGCCCCAGTGAGCAAGAAGCCTTGGAAGGGAGTATTCAAAGCAGATAAATGGGGAGACCGTCCACCACAGCCCATCGACCCTAACCAAAATGGTGGAGAGCTGGGCATGAGCGAGGACTGCCTATACCTCAGTGTGGAAACGCCAGCCAAGAGTAAGAATGACAAACTCCCTGTATTTGTGATGATTCATGGAGGAGCCTTTCTTACTGGCTCCTACAGTGGAACTCAGGAAAGCTTTGTCAAGGAAGGCATCATCTATTGCAGCATAGAATACCGCTTGGGAGCCTTGGGATTCATGGCACATCCAGAGCTGAGTAAGGAATCAGGCAAGAACATATCTGGCAACTATGGCATCCTTGACCAAGTGATGGCCTTAAAATGGATTCACGACAATATCGCTGCCTTCGGTGGAGACCCAGACAAGATTACCATTGCTGGAGAATCTGCCGGTGGTATCTCGGTAAGTATACTATGCGCCTCTCCCCTTGCCAAGGGACTCTTCCGAGGAGCCATCAGCGAAAGTGGTAGCTCCTTCTGGCCTGTGGGTGAAAGCAGAAATGGTAACACAGCCATGCTCACAACTAAAGCAGCAGAGGCAAGCGGACTGGCACTTCAAAAGAAACTTAAAGTAAAGAACATTAAGCAACTCAGAAAAGTTCCTTTCATGGACATCGTGAAGAATACCGCCATGGAATCCTTCTGGCCTAATGTGGATGGCTACAGCATCACAGATGATCAGTATAAGCTCTATGAAAAGGGAAACTACAATGATGTAAATGTCATCATAGGAACCAACAGCGACGAAGGAAGTATGTTTAGCCGCCCTGTCAGTGTAAGTGACTATGAGAAAAGAATCCATGAGATATATGGAAGCTGGGCAGACCAGGTTCTCAGTCTCTATCCTGCCAAGACAGAGGAAGAAACCTACTTCGCCCAATCCGACATTTTCCGTGATGGCTCCTTTGCATGGGGAACGTATGCCTGGGCTAACCTGCAGAGCAAGACCGGCAAGGGCAAGGTGTATATGTATTACTTTGACCAAGACTCAGAGAACACCATCGTGAAAAGCCGCAAGGGAGGAGCCAGCCATGTGGCAGAGATGCCATTCATCTATGGCTATAAGTTTGGCTCTGGAAAGATGACCGAGACGGAGCAGCACATGGAACAAATCATGTCACGCTACTGGATTAACTTTACCAAGACCGGCAATCCAAATGGGAATAGCCTTCCTTTCTGGACTACCTACCAGGAAGGTAAACCAACGGTGATGATTATGAAGGAAGGACTGCATTTGGGTCCTGTTCAAAATCAAAAGCAAATGGACTTCTTCGAGAAGTTCTTCAAGGAAAAAAGAAAATAATACGTCAAGAGGGTGTGTCATAAGCCTATGGCGCACCCTCATATTTCGCAAACATTTCACATCAGTTCCTGCATTGGATCAATGCAACACCTAAATTAACCTCATTTTCTTATTCTTTAATTTTCGGACAAGCTTTCTCCGTTATTACCAGCACATGGCTTTCGTCGCTCAGTGCGGTGGCAAAAATATAAGTTTCACCACCATCTTTCAACTTCAGGCGCTTGCGCAATTCTGCTACGGAAAGGGGGAAGTTGCGGGTGGCGATGTTCGCCTTGGTGATGTCTGAGAGATGACGCTTCAACTCCTTCTTATTAAAGGAAGAAACGGCGATGATGCGGAAACTTCTGCCTGGGAATGCTTCGATAGGTGCCTGGCTCACGAAAAGATGACTGTTCTTGGAAAGCATCTTTGCATCATAGCGCTCGGAAAGAACACCGAAACAGCCGGCTTTCATCAACGAGGCATTCGGCTCGTAAAGATACTGCATCTCTTCAAGCGTGGATGGGGCTATCTTCACCGAAGAAGACTCCATAGCCAACTCTTCGCAGACGAAGGATTGCGCATCGTTGATGCAATAAATACGGAGATTTCCGGCATGTTTTACTTCTCCAGCTGCTCCATCTGCCGATGAAGCCTCCACATCGCCCATATTTCGCGCTGAGAGCACTAAAAGGAGTTCCTTGCACTCATTGTTCACGGAGATAATATGAACCTCTTTTACGCAGTTTAATTCGCTTACCGCACGGTGCCAGTCGAGCATCGGAGAGAGTTTGATAATGACGTAATCTGCCTTCGAAAGCATTTCTTCCTGCAAAAGGGTTACATCGGGCGTACAATCTTTCAAGGATACAACCTTGTTGCCCGCATCGTCTCTACGGGCGGGATCGATGAAGATCAGCTTAAGACCAAGGTTGGTCTTAAGTAATGACCGAGACTGATCTTCAGTTATGCCTAAAGAATCTGATGCAGCAGCCTTTTTCTTTGAAGCAAAAGAATGCAGCACCTCTATTCCGTCTCCATTCTTCACGATGGCATTCTTCAAACCCAACCGCCCAAAGTTTTCCTTCGCTGTTTCACAGAGATGAGTCTGACGCTCCACATACATCGACTTCACGCCCAATCGGGAAGCGATGTAAGAGAAGTCTACTCCGAAACCACCGGTCAGGTCAACAAACCCGATTTCTTCAGAAAAATCTCCTCCATGAGCTTCTCCTTTTATTTCATTAACATTCTCTTTTAATTCTGTTAATATCTGTTGCTTTTTGCAAGTAGCTTCATTTTTGGCGAATTCTGAATCAACTGCCCCTTTGCCCGCAAATTCGCAAATTTCAGAAAGATGAAGATTTGAGGCGTTTTCACTCTCCTTCTCCTTTTCTTCTCCGTTTTCGGATGATGAAGGAGACAAACCGAGTAGTCGGGCAGCGAGTTCAGCCTTATAAAGTGCCGTTTGCTCTGACGAACATTGCTCCATCGAAATATGAGGGGGATAGATAATGCCATCGATACTTGCCCAACGGGGCAGTTTCACACGAGCCATCTTTCGCCCGCGAATCTGGTCGAGAGCGAAAGGCATATCTACCTCGGGATACTTGCTGCCGAGGAAAGCCAACTGGCGAACATCATCGTCCTGATGCTGGCGGATAAAATCAAGCGTTGCTTGGTTCATTATTTCTGTTGAGTGATTCGTCATTACATTACTTATTCTTAATAACCGCAAATTTACGACATTCTGATGAGACTACAAAATATTTCTCAGAATATCTGATATTTTATGTTGGGATGCACCGAAAACAGGATGCTCTCGGCTATAATCTACCCTTTTTCCTGGCTATATGATTCTAACAGCAGGCATAAATAAATACATAACTATCGGAGATAGAACAACTGCCTAGGAAGAACAGCTGGCTAGTAGAAGGCAAACAGAAAGCTGGCAGAAGGCAAACAGCCGACTAGCGCAACAGAGGCTAGTCGGCTGTTCCTGTATAACAGTTTGCCAAACATCCTTTCTCTTATTTCAAGAGAAGCATGGTTGGCAGGAATATCGCAATCAGCTCTTCACTCTTCACCTTTCCAGCATAAAGAGCTGAAGCACAATACATTACATAGGTAAAGAGATTTTCGGCACTCTTCACCCACTCTTCACCACTCTTCACCTTTTACGATATTGGGCAAGGTATGAACGCAGAGCCGCTTAGCTGCCAACAGCCTAAAAAGGTGAAGGGCGGGTGAAGAGTAAAAAAACACTCTTCACCCGCCCAACTTCCTATCCTTCAACTACTTACACCCAAAAGGTGAAGAGTGAAGAGTTGTTGGGAAAATTCTCTCGCATCCGTAAAGATGCAGAGAGAAAATTCCTGTGTCTCAAAAGAAACGATGGATTAGTCAGCCAACTTAGCCTTCAAGAACTCACGGTTCAAGCGGGCGATGTTAGCGATAGACTCGTTCTTAGGACAAACAGCCTCGCAAGCACGAGTGTTTGTACAGTTACCGAATCCGAGCTCATCCATGCGTGCAATCATCTTCTTAGCACGGGCAGCAGCCTCTACACGACCCTGTGGGAGAAGTGCCAGCTGGCTAACCTTTGAGCTGACGAAGAGCATAGCAGAACCATTCTTACATGCAGCAACACAAGCACCGCAACCGATACATGTAGCGCAATCCATTGCCTCGTCTGCATTCTCCTTAGGAATCAGGATAGCGTTGGCATCCTGAGCCTGACCTGTACGGATGCTGGTGTAACCACCTGCCTGGATAATCTTGTCGAATGCTGAACGGTCTACCATACAGTCCTTGATGATAGGGAAACCAGCAGAACGCCAAGGCTCAACGGTGATAACATCGCCATCGTTGAAACGACGCATGTAGAGCTGACATGTTGTAGCACCACGCTCAGTCTTACCGTGAGGTGTACCATTAATATAGAGAGAGCACATACCGCAGATACCCTCGCGGCAGTCGTGGTCGAAGACGAAAGGCTCCTGACCTGACTCGATGAGCTCCTCGTTCAAGATGTCGAGCATCTCGAGGAATGAAGTATCATCTGGGATGTTCTTCATCTCGTGTGTATCGAAGTGACCCTGTGCTGTAGGACCGTCCTGCTTCCAATACTTAACTGTGAAACTTATATTTCTTGCCATTGTCTTGTTCGCTTTTTAATTCTTGTAATTTCTTGTCTGTACCTTAATTGCCTCATACTCGAGAGGTTCCTTGTTGAGCACTGGAGCAGTTGTATCATTGCCCTGATACTCCCAGCAACCTACGTAGAAGAAGTGCTCGTCATCACGCTTTGCCTCGCCTTCCTCTGTCTGGTACTCCTCACGGAAGTGACCACCACAGCTCTCGTTGCGGTGCAATGCATCGTAAGCGATCAACTCGCCCATCAAGATGAAGTCACGCAAGTGGATAGCCTTATCCAACTCTACGTTCAAGCCTTCCTTCTTGCCAGGGATGAAGAGGTTCTTGTTGAATTCCTCGCGCAGAGCCTTCATCTTCTTCAAGCCTTCCTCAAGACCTTCCTTGGTACGACCCATACCTACGTGCTCCCAAAGGATGTGACCCAACTCCTTGTGGATAGAATCTACAGAGCGCTTGCCCTGGATACCCATCAGGCGGTCGATTTCCTTCTGAACACCTGCCTCTGCCTCTGCGAACTCTGGGAGATCGGTAGAGAGCTTTGGCCACAATGCCTGGTCGGCCAAGTAGTTCTGGATGGTGTATGGCAATACGAAGTAACCGTCAGCCAAACCCTGCATCAAAGCAGATGCACCAAGACGGTTAGCACCGTGGTCAGAGAAGTTACACTCACCAATAGCGAAGAGACCTGGGATAGTGGTCATCAACTCGTAGTCAACCCAGATACCACCCATTGTATAGTGGATAGCAGGGAAGATCATCATTGGGTTGTAGTACTTCACGCCGTTAATCTCGTTAGCCAACTCACCTGGGTTAACGTCGGTAATCTCCTCATACATATCGAAGAGGTTGCCATAACGCTGCAGGATAACGTCGATACCGAGACGGTTGATAGACTCAGAGAAGTCGAGGAATACGGCAAGACCTGTGTTGTTAACACCGAAGCCCTTGTCGCAACGCTCCTTAGCTGCACGAGAAGCCACGTCACGAGGAACCAGGTTACCGAATGCTGGGTAACGGCGCTCCAAGTAGTAGTCGCGGTCTTCCTCAGGAATATCAGAACCCTTCTTTGTACCAGCCTGCAATGCCTTAGCATCCTCAATCTTCTTAGGAACCCAGATACGACCATCGTTACGGAGTGACTCTGACATCAAAGTCAACTTACTCTGGTTTGTACCGTGAACAGGGATACATGTAGGGTGAATCTGAACGTAAGATGGGTTAGCGAAGTCAGCACCCTTGCGGTAGCACTGGATAGCTGCTGTACAGTTACAACCCATAGCGTTTGTAGAAAGGAAGTAAGCGTTACCATAACCACCGGTAGCGATAACTACGGCGTTGGCAGAGAAACGCTCCAACTTACCTGTGATCAAATTCTTGGCGATGATACCACGAGCGTGACCGTCAACGATAACTACATCCTCCATCTCGTAACGGGTGAAGAGCTTAACCTTACCAGCCTCAACCATGCGGCTCAAAGAAGAGTAAGCACCGAGGAGAAGCTGCTGACCTGTCTGACCCTTAGCATAGAATGTACGAGATACCTGAGCACCACCGAAAGAACGGTTAGCCAGCATACCACCGTACTCACGAGCGAAAGGAACGCCCTGAGCTACGCACTGGTCGATGATGTCGTTGCTCACCTCAGCCAAACGGTAAACGTTAGCCTCACGAGCACGGTAGTCACCACCCTTTACTGTATCGTAGAACAGACGGTAAACAGAGTCACCGTCATTCTGATAATTCTTAGCTGCATTGATACCACCCTGTGCAGCGATAGAGTGAGCACGACGTGGAGAGTCCTGGATGCAGAAGTTCAAGATATTGAAGCCCATCTCGCCGAGAGAAGCAGCAGCAGAAGCACCTGCCAAACCTGTACCTACAACGATAACGTCGAGCTTTAACTTATTCTTTGGGTTAACCAAACGCTGGTGAGCCTTATAGTTGGTCCACTTCTCAGCAACTGGTCCTTCAGGTATTCTAGAATTTAATGTTTTTGCCATAATCTTTTTTAATACTTAAATGATTACACGAATTATGCGCAGCACAAAGATGGAGCGCAACCGAAAGCGAATGCCAATACAACTACGATGAAGAGGAGAAGCAGGATGGTAGAGTAAATCATACCAATCATCTTCCAACGGCAGAACCAAGTCTTACCGCTCCAACCGAGAGTCTGAATAGCACTCCAGAAACCGTGAGTGAGGTGGAACCAAAGAGCTACCAACCAGATAAGGTAGAGAACTACGAATACTGGGTTAGCGAAGGTGTCCTGAATGAATGCGAAGCCATCTGATGGGCTGTGGCCGAAGCTTGTACCCAAGAATTCAGCAAACATCATGTTGTACCAGAAATTGAAGAGGTGAAGCAACAAACCGAGAACGATGATGATACCGAGCACCAACATGTTCTGGCTAGCCCACTCTACCTTCTCTGGCTTTGCTGTTACCTCGTAACGCTGGTTACCGCGAGCACGACGGTTCTGTGCTGTCAGGATGAAAGCGTAAACGATGTGACAAACTGCCAAAGCTGCCAAACCCAAAGTTGCAACTACGGCGTACCAGTTAGCACCCAACAATTCGCAGATTGTGTTGTAAGCTTCTCCAGAGAAAAGCGCAACAACATTCATGCAACCGTGGAATGTCAAGAATAGAATAAGAGCGATACCAGTTACTGACATCACTAC
>OGLM01002453.1_pt1 | contig 16861 bp, 30 predicted proteins | sample 1572531 | NCBI WGS metagenome assembly OGLM01 (sample SAMEA2581909, study PRJEB24529) | metagenome | biome: Human gut stool | place: China | collected 2011 | reverse complement strand
AGCGGAAAGAGGGGGATTCGAACCCCCGATTCCCTTTAGGGGAATACACGCTTTCCAGGCGTGCCCGAAAAATTCAGATTCCGCAGATTTTCAATCAGTTACAAACAAGCACTTTCAGACTTGCGGTTTATTTGCGGTTTTTCGTGCTTAACCACATCATTAGTACTGTCTCCATAAGACTTCTCGAATGAAGCCATACGAAATGATTGAATTATTCTATCACTCATCTTTGATAAATCATCAATAGAGTCAAGTGTGACCCACTCGTTGGTTTTATAATCATTCATAGGAAAACAAACCTTGACTTTCTCTGCCGTCCTTTTGATTCTAACAATCCATCTCCATACAGAACCATGCTTGTTGATCGTAAAATACGATTTGAAAGACGTATATTTAATCTCGTCCTCGTAAGCATAATGCTTCAGTATCTTCTTGACTAAAAGATAAGCTTTATAGTCTTCACCATTCACTATAGGTGATGGTTTGTCACCTTTCGGCTGTGGAATAGACAATCTATCATTCAGTTGAGTCCGAACCTCTCTTGCAACCTCATCTACAGAATAACTGCAACCGATTGAGTTAGCTATATATTTCGCAAATGTATCAGAGCATTTGAATACGTCATTTTCTAGAAATGTCCTAACCTTTTCTTCAATATTAATATTTTCTGCAATCTGCATAATTTTCTGCTCGTCAAAGCAGTTTCTTTGAAACCTACCTAACAATTCTACATCATGTTTATCAAAAGAGCTTATATCGAAAACAAAGAATGGTTTTGAGTCCATCAAGTTCACTCTATCCATATCTGAATAGAAGCGATATTCTATACCGTTAGTAAGTATTGCAAACCTAGCCTTTGTTGCCACATAATACTTAGCTAGCTGGAGAACAAAAGCATCCAAGCTCTTTTCGCACTGCTTGCACTCTACAATCATCGCGGGTCTGGAATCGATATTGATAGCATAGTCCACCTTGTCACCCTTGCGTGAAATATCGCAATCCATTTCGGGTATTACCTCTAACGGATTGTATATATCATAGCCAAGTGAGACTAGAAAAGGAAGAACGAAGGCTGTCTTCGTGGCTTCCTCAGTCGCTACATGATTTCTCAGCTTAGAAACCTTGTCAGATAACTCTTCAAGAGTTTTATATAATTCCATTGCTCTACACCTTATTATATATATTATACTATGCGCAAAGTTAAATAATCTGAATATTAAGATATTTCTGTATGTTTTGTACCGATATTACAGATTTATTTTGTATCTTTGCACTGTCATTCTACAAATAACAATGCAAAGATACAAAAAAGATTGGAATTTGGCATGAATGATGTGTTAAGATGCACTAAGAGCAATAAGTTAAATTTAAAATTCATCGTTATGGGATGCACTAAGAGCAATAAATCTCCAAAAGTTGGAGTAAAGAAGAATGCTTTCATCGAATTGATTGATTTGTGGAAGCGAGATGTTAATTGGGAAAGTCATACAGATAAGGGCAGAAAAATCTGCATTGGCTTCGGTATCTCTCTAACAGCAGTTATAGTATTCTGTCATACTTGGCTATTTATACCAGCTATTATCGGATTGTTATGCTGTCTATCTAGTCTGAAGGATTTAAATGTGGAGGAGTAAGATATGGCAAGATTTATCGAACTCGAAGATATTAAAGGATGCAAGGTGTCCATTAACATTGACTTCATTCAGACAATAAAGAATGTTACGAATGATGATACTTGGGGAAATACCTGCATTTTACTCAACAATGATATTGTTCAGACAAACCTTGAATACTCAAAGGTTATTGAACTTATCAAACCGAAAAAGAAAGGATTCCGCTTATGGCAGTAACAAGTAATGAACCAAAGGTAATAGCAACAAGCAGATACAGCATCAATGAGACCTGCGAGTTGCTTGGCATCACAAGAAAGACCTTACAGAAGTACACGATGTTTGGTCTTATCAAATGTGGATTTAGAAAGGCAACCATGAAGAAGTTCTATACAGGACTTGAAATCATGAAGTTCTGGAGGACTGCGGTATAGCTCAAGATCGTTTTCTTTTGCCGTTTAGAAAATAAGAGAGCCTTAACTAGAATCATTCTTCCTTAGGCAAGAAGATTCCGACTCTCGGAATTTGGCGGTGATTCTAGTATCTGAGGATTGTGGCTACAGCGTTGAAAGTGTAGCAGTGCATATAAGCCTGGAGCGGTATTCTTATCAAATCTTGTTTCCTTGTCGTGTACCAGACCTCTATGATGCTCCTAAGAACCAAGAGGGTTTGATTCCCTCAATCCTCACTTGCAACAAGTGATAATAGGATAAGATTAAGTTTCTAAGTTTTTGGTCCCTCATTGTCTGTGAAGATAGTGAGGGATTTTTTGTAGTCTTATTGAAGACTAAGCCAACACACTAGCTAACACACCTGCTAACACACTGCTAACACAATCTAAAAAGCTTAACATCAGCGTTTTACGGAGATTCCAAAAAGTCAGCTAACACACTCACTAACACAACAGCCAACACACTGCCTATTTTTGCCAACACACTACCAACACACTTCAACACACTAAAAACCAACGACTTACAGAGATTCCAAAAAGACAACTAACACACTGCTAACACACTGGTAACAAATATTGTCATTTTAATGTACACCATCTAACACACTTGCCAACGCACTACTAACAAACCATAAAAGACTTATTATCAGCACCTTACAGAGATTTTAAAAAGTCAGCTAACACACCTGCTAACACACTGCCCAAAAACTTTTCTTTTGTACTAACGTAGTTAGTATCTTTCTTTTATAGTATATATATTTATTATTATATATATAATTATAATATACTAACGTGCGCGCGAGAAGTTTTTGGGCGGTTGTTCTAATGCAAAATTGTGATGCTGGATATTACTCCATACTCATCATACCGAGGAATGGTAATGATGTTTTTAGCTCTTGCGCCATCTTTAACCTTCTGAATGGTGATTAAAGAAGTCCACTTTGAAGGAATGTTCTCATCAAGTTCTTGGCATACTAGGCGGTATACTTCAACAGCACCTCTGTCAGCAAAAACTTTTCCTTCCTCATAACTGCAAGAAGTTATCTTGAAGGATAGCTCATCTTCGGTACCTGCATCAATTGTCAGTTTACCTTCCTTCACAGAAATAGAGTGCTCAACTTGCATTGGATCGCAATCTGCGGCACCCTTGTTTACAACGAAGTCACATGCTCCAAAAATCCAATGAATTTGCTCAGTTTGCGTTTCAAAACGCATAGAAAATGTACCAACAGAGATTTCTTGCGGTTCTAAAGCCATACAAGCCGAACAAACCAATAATTCTACTACAAAAGAAACAAATCGTCTCATAAGCGAAATTTTAAGGGTTATTTTGAGTTTTAAACATCATACCAACACCAGTCAACAGCCATTCGGCATTGACGTTATAATCTTCAACAATCCAAGCAAGCCATTCAGATTTGATAGCTCTGCCATCTGGACACTTCTTAAACGTAGAGAAATTCCAATAGTTGATACCATGAGATTCCGTAAAAGAACGTATTCCCCTAGCTTTACGCTGATTGATAGCAACATCAAGAGCAAGAAAGAAACGCTTTGTTATCGCCATGCCTGTTGGCGTTGTCGTAAGTTTCATACGCTATAGATTTTTCCGTGTATGTTAATTATATAGAAATCGCTTTTTTATCTGTAGGAGCAATAGTCTCTCCATTAGCTAGCTTCTCGAAACATCTTACTAGGTGTTCGTATGCCTGGCGTAGTTCTCTTATCTCCACATCTTTTTGCGCATTGATTTCGATAAGACGATTGATAACAGAAAGCGAATCAATTTGCTCATTTGGCTTTTCTGCTTTAATTGAAGTCGCAGGAATATCATCATTAAGCATATTCCCTTCTCCAGTCAACAACCAGTCGATATTGTACATAGGCTTGGCTGTATGGATAAGATTAGCCATTCTCGCACTCACCTTCAAAACCTTACCATTAAGGATATCATAAACCGCTTGCGGTCTATTGAGCCCCATATCCTTAGCAAGCTGCGAACCAGTTATATTTTCTTGCATAAGGATAGCATTAATAACCTCTTTTGCTGTCATACGTATAATAAAAGTTAAAATACAGAGATTTCTTAATAATTTGTACCGATATTACAAATATTATTCTTATCTTTGCACCGTGAATATTTAAATAACAATGCAAAATTACAAAAAATTATTTGTATGGCAAATAAAAATGAAGAAAAAAATCAGAAAATGACCCTTTTGGATTACTACGAGAATCTTCCAAAGTCCTCGTACCCAAAGAAGGATTTCATCCAACGCATCATGTCAGAATGCGATGTGTCATTTACTACAGCCCGCAACTGGACAAAAGGTCATACAAGACCGATTGTTGATTGGCAGATAGAAAAACTGTCTGAAATTACAGGAATACCAAAAGAACAGCTATGGCAGTAGAGTTTTATATGTTTGATGATGAACTTTGGTTCATTAAGGATGGTACCGAAAATCAAGCTCTCTCGGAAAAAGATACAGAAGTCATTAAGAAAATGATTGATGCTATCCGAGAAAGATACCCCGAAGCCTACAAGGCTTTATCTAAGGAGTATCAGAAGAGTGCAATGAATGTTCCTTATTATCAGTTCTTGATAGTCAGAAGATTCTGTAAATGCAACTTCGGAAAGCTTGATACAACCACCTACGATATAGATAATCTCGGAAGGTTTAACTTTGAAAAAGTTGAATGCCCACTGCGAGGAGAATGTAAGAACGAAGGCATTATATGTTGTCCAAAGTTCAACTCCAAGCTATCACCTGCCGAAGAAAGGGTAATGAACCTTATTTATCAAGGTTTCACGAAAGAAGAAGTTGGCGACAAACTTTGCCTTTCTCCCAACACCATTAAGCAGCATGTAAAATCAGCTTACTGCAAGCTAGGTGTACACGATAAGGGCGAGTTTGTAAAGCTAGCAAAAGATAATGATATTTTTAATAATTTAAAGCACTAAGAGCAATGAGTATGATTAAAAGAAGCAATGAAATTGCTATTCAGAAGAACGTTAAAATGATGGTTTACGGACAGGCTGGTATGGGTAAAACAACTTTCGCCCTCTCAGCACCTAAGCCTCTGTTGCTTGACTTTGATAATGGTGTCAAGCGTGTTAATACCGCACATTTGGACGATAATGTCGGTATTGTACAGGTTTCTAGTTGGCAAGATATCCTCAACTTGCTCAACTACAACAAGAAGGATTTGGAGGAGTTTGATACCATCGTTGTAGATACGATTGGAAAGATGATTGACTTCATCATCGCCTACAGATGCAATGGTCGCAACCCTCAGATACAAGATTGGGGTACCATCAATAACGACTTCAAATGGTTCACCTCATCTTTGTCACAGCTTAACAAGAACATCGTTTTTGTTGCACATCGTGACACACGCAAGGAAGGTGAAAGTACAGTATATATCCCTGCACTTCGTGAGAAGAACTACAATAACATTGTTACTGATTTGGACTTGCTTGGCTATCTCGAAATGAGAAGTGAGAATGGACAGCAAATCAGAACTATCACTTTTGACCCTACAAGTCGTAACGATGGTAAGAACACCTGTCAGCTTCCTGGTTGTATGCAGATTCCGGTTATTCTTGATGCAAACGGGCAGCCAACCGCTCCTAACAACTTCATCGCTACTCAGATTCTCTCACGTTATCAGTCTATGATAGCTCAGAAAGAAGAAAAGGTCAAGGAGTACAATAAGGCTCTTGAAGAGATTAAGGAGAGTGTTCAGTTGATTACTGATGCTAAGGGGGCAAACCATTTTATCGAGCACATCAAAGATTATGCTAACTTGGGTAACTCCATCATTCTTCATGCAAGAAGTCTGTTCACCGAGAAGGTAAGTGCATTGAAGTTGGTTTACAATAAGGAGACCAAGCAATACGAAGACCCACAAGCAGCATAAGCTATGGAAGTAGTCAAGTTTAAGTTCTATGCGACGCTTTTGGATGCGTATCAGAACTACCTTGATAGTGACATCATTTGGAGTAAGTATTGGGGATGGTCTGAAAATCCACCCCATACTCCAGAAGAGTTCAAGAAGATACAATTCCAGTCGTTAATAGATAAGATTAATCGAGTACCATTCGATAGTGAAGCTGCTGACAAAGGTACAGCATTCAACGAGGTTATTGATTGTATGGTCCTTCATCGTAATTCGGAGAATATGGATATCCACACTATTTTCCAAGATGTTGAAGATTACCACTATGTTGGCGAAGGAGAGGTTAAACCATACAACAAACGAGTACCTATCGGTGTTGAAGCAAAGCTGAACGGCAGAAGTTTCTGCTTCCCTATTCAGTTAGTCCGACATTATGCAGCCTACTATAAAGGAGCATTGCCACAAGTCTATATACAAGCTGTCTTGCCTACCATGTATGGCAAAGTAATGCTGTATGGGTACATTGATTACCTTATGCCGTTCTGCACTCATGATCTGAAAACAACACGTCAGTATGCGGTTGGCAATTACAAGAGACACTGGCAACATAAGGTCTATCCTTATGCCCTCATGAAGAATGGTTGTGATGTTTACGACTTCGAATACAATATCTCGGAAATCGGAAAAACGTATTACAGAAACTATACAGAGAGTTATACGTTTAGCCCAGAAAGGGATATTCCTCTACTCACTCAACACTGCGAAGGATTGATTAGTTTCATCCAAGAAAACAGAGATTTGATAACAGACAAGAAAATATTCAATTTGGTTTAATATGGCAGAAGAAAAGAACACCAATATCGTTGCACTCCAAGAAAAAGATGTGCAACTGGTGGTAAGCAAAGAAACTATCGGTCAGCTTACCACGAATATCAAAGAGGTTAAAGCTAGAGTTGAAAAGGCTTTGCCTATGTATGACATCAGCAACTATAGCACCGATGATATTCCAAAGTGCAAGGAAGACAAGGCTTTACTCAACAAGGCAGCTAAAGCACTTGACGACAAACGCAAGGAGCTTGAAAAGGTTTGGAATAAACCTTTTGAGGAGTTCAAGACAACCTGTAACGAAACATGCAAGCTTATCAAGAATGCGGTAACTCTCATTGATGGCGTAATCAAAGAAGATGAAAATCGCACCAAGAAAGCTAAGAGAGAAGAGATTGAAAAGCTTGCCAAGAAATGCGGAGTAGAAATCATCGGCATCAAACTTGACCTCATCTTTGATGCGAAATGGCTCAACAAGACAACTTCAATGAAGTCTATCGAAAAAGCTATCACAGAAAAGGTTGATAACATCAAGAAAGACCTCGAAACCTTGAAGTTATTTGCAGAAGATTATGATGCACTTGCCGCCCGATACAAGGAAAATCTCAATCTGCAGGAGACTATCGCATACGCAAACAAGCTGAAAGAACAGCGCGCTAGCTCAGTGTCCCCTAGTAAGAAAGAAACTGCAATACCTCCAACATCACCTCAGAAGGAAGTCGCGGAGAACAATGCAGCCGAGCAGCAGGAAGAGCAGCCAAAGAACGGCAAGATGTCTTCGGATGAAGAAGATGCCATGGATGCTTTTGCTGCCGCTATGGGACAATCAGTTGCACCTCCTACTCCAACCGAGACACGTACTTACGTTTGCTCCGGTACAAAAGAGTCAATGGAATGTTTGGAACGCTTCATGCGTGACAATGGTATCACTTTTAATGTTCAGTAAAAATGGCATTTCAGATTAGTGGAATTATTCAGCATATAGGGAATACGGAGAGTATTCCCTATCAAGACAAAGTCTTCAAAAAAAGAGAGCTTGTCTTGGATTGCTCCTATCGCAACCAGTTCACAGGGCAGATAGAGAGAGCAAACTATCCAAAGTTCGAGTTTACAGGCAATCACGTTGATGATCTGAACAGCTTCAATATTGGTGATATTGTGACGGTATCATTTTCGTTGAATGGTTCTCGCTCAGAGAAAGATGGGCAAGTCAGATACTTCACTAACGTTCAAGGTTATAAAATCGAGAAATATCAATCTCGTTATAATCAGCAACAAGGTGGAAATCAGACCGCACAAGCGGCTAACGGAAATCAGCCAACACCTACACAAGGGGCATGCCAAAGCGCACAACAAGCAGCTATGGAGTCTGCAAGAAATGCAGCAGCACCTGCGGCTCCTAATTTTCCTCCCGCTGTAGATGAGAACGGAAACCCGATTCAAGGTAATAATGACGATTTACCATTTTAAAGCTTAGACTATGGCACTCTATAATTTGAAGAACGTTTACGATAGAAAGAAGTTCAAGGAAGCCTGTAATCAGATGGTTCTGAAGAATGAATACGTTGAACTGAAGAAAAAGAACACTCAACGTTCTTTGGCTCAGAATAGCTACCTGCATTGTCTGTTAGGTTACTTTGCTTCTGAATTTGGTTTTACCCTCGAAGAAGTTAAGTTTGATATTTTTAAGAAGATATGCAACAGGGATATATTCGAGAGAAAGCGAATTAACAGAAGGGGACAGGAAATTACCTACATTAGAAGTAGTACTGAACTCGATAAGGCTGAAATGACAACTGCAATAGAAAGATTCAGAAATTATAGTAGTGCTCAGTGTGGGCTTTACCTTCCTGCACCTCATGAAGGTGAAATGTTATTTTTTGCTCAACAGCAGATTGAGCAGTGCAAAGAATTTATGTAATTTTAAACAGAAAATATTATGTTAGCAGATTTGGATGGTCACAGACCAGAGAAGATTGAGTTTTGTTTGACCGAAGCTCAGAAAGAAATGTTCAAGGACGTGTTGGTACTTTGCGAAGGTGCAAAGAGTGCAGACGAACCTATCAAGGTACTGCATGACAAGTTCAATGCTCTCTTCCCAGACAATGAGGTTGTTGACCGCAAGTATGATGATTTCGAGATTCACGCTATCCGTGAAGAGTACTGCATCAAGCAGGAGAATGATGTACCAAAGCGCAAGGAAGAGTTGGAAACCGTTCTTGCTCAGATCAAGACGATGAAGAAGAATGCCGAAGAGGCATACGCATCAGCACTTCTTGAAGTCAGTGATTTGGCAGCAAGAGTTAAGAATGGTATCACGGATTTCCGCTTACCTTCTACTAAGACCGCTCGTATTGCTCTCAATGGTCATTACCTCTTCTTTGCTTGGGTAGATGATAAGTTCCAGCTTTGCAAGGTTGAGAAAATTCCAGATTGGGATAGAAGCGGCTTGTGGAGCCAGGAAGATGTCAATCAGCAGGCTATGAAGGAAGTTTTCGGCATCGAGTTCCCCGAAGTAGAAAAGCCAAAAACAAAGGCTGAGGAGCAGACTGATGATAATGACCTTCCTTTCGGTGACGATGATGAGGATGGTAATGATGAAGACGAGTAATCATGTACACACTCAGACCATATCAGAAACAAGCAAGTGATGCTGCCGTCAGAGCGTTCACAGGCAAGACTAAGAAGAATGGACTTCTTATCTTGCCTACGGGCGCAGGCAAGTCGCTTGTAATCGCAGATATTGCAAGTAAGCTGGATAGTCCGCTACTCATCTTTTGTCCGTCAAAGGAAATTCTAGAGCAAAACTTCGCTAAACTGCAAAGCTATGGTGTTTTTGATTGTGGAGTATATTCCGCTTCTGTTGGTTGCAAGGATATAAACAGAATAACCTTTGCCACCATCGGAAGCGTTATGAACCACATGAAAGACTTTCAGCACTTCAAGTACGTAATGGTTGACGAATGCCATCTTTGTAATGCTAAAGGTGGACAATACAAAACCTTCTTCGAAGCCGCAGATAGACAGGTTATCGGCTTAACAGCAACACCATATCGACTAGGAAGGGGACTTAATGGTACCTCGATGCTAAAGTTCCTTACGAGAACTAGACCAAGAATATTCGATGAGGTTCTGTATTATTGTCAGATTTCAGAATTGCTTGCAAAAGGTTATCTTGCCGATTTGAGATACTTCGATTGCACTCAGCTAGATATGTCTAATGTGCATACCAACTCAACAGGAAACGACTTTGATGAAAACTCCCTAAAGTTGGAATATGAACGAAGCGGATTCTATGATCAGCTTACTTCCACTACCCTACGTGTATTGAAGCCAAAAAATAAAATACCGAGAAAAGGAGTTTTGGTCTTCACTCGATTCACGGAAGAAGCGGAAAGATTGACAGACAAACTGCAACAGAAAGGTATTAATTCTGCAATCGTTACAGGCGAGACTCCAAAGAAAGAACGTGAAGCTATCTTGGAGAAGTTCAAGGATGGCACCATAAAGGTTGTCTCTAATGTCGGAGTTCTCACCACTGGATTTGATTATCCTGCACTTGACACGGTTATCTTGGCAAGACCAACAAAGTCTTTGAGTCTCTACTATCAGATGGTGGGACGAGCTATCAGACCTTTCAAGGATAAAGACGGATGGATAATCGACCTTGGAGGTAGTTTCCGTTCCTTCGGAAAAGTCTCTGATTTAAGAATAGACCTAGAGGTTCAAGGTTCATCAAGATGGTGTATCAAGTCTTTAGGTAAACAATTAACTAACGTAAGTTTTTAGAATTATGAAAATTGAAGCAAAACAGATTAATGAGTGGGTTAAAAAAGCCTACGATAATGCTGTCAAACACGGATGGCATGAAGAAAAGAAGCCTAAGGCACATTGGCTTATGATGATTTGCACAGAAGTTGCAGAAGCTGTACAAGCCGACAGAAAAGGGCGTTATATGGACGACCTTGACAAAGAAGGTCTTAAAACCGTACTTGCAAATGACCATGGAGGTGGTTTGTTCGATAAATATTACTCAGACATTATCGAAGGTAAAGTAGAAAGTGAGTTGGCAGATATTTGTATTCGTGTCTTTGATTTGATGGGCGTTTATAATGTTGAAGCAAAGTACGGATTCTCCACATTCGACACTGAGGTTAAGTATGCTAAACAGCATAGCTTTACTGAGAATGCTTTTATAGTTACTAGGTCTATCATATCGTGCAATATTACTGCTTCGACAAGCGAAAAAGAAGGAATGTTCTTCGATTTATACTTAAGCGTTCTTGCTTCAGTATCTGATTGGGCGGAAGCACTTGGCATAGACCTTATCCAGCACATTAACTTGAAGATGCGTTACAACGAAAGTAGAGAATATCATCACGGAAATAAGTTGTATTAAAGGGTTCTATGGTTATGAACAAATACTATTTCAACCGCAAGCCAAAAGCGGCTCAAACCGCAAAAAAAGAGGCAAAAAAGACTACTTCTAAGAGTAAACCAAACTTGGTTAAGAAGCTCGATAGGGTATTCTCTCTTTATATTCGTTTGCGTGATGTTATGCCTAATGGTTATGTTCGGTGTATATCCTGCGGGCAGATAAAGAGCTTTGAAGATGTGGACTGCGGTCACTTCCATAGTCGCCGACACATGGCAACTAGATTCAATGAAGATAACTGCCATGCTGAATGTAAATTTTGCAATCGTTTCTCTGCGGACCACCTCATAGGCTACCAACGCAACCTCATTAAAAAAATAGGGCAGCAAAGATTTGATTTGCTAAACGTGAAGGCGCATTCTACATGTCACTTCACTAATAGTGAACTAGAAGATATGATTGCTCACTATACGGTTGAGGTTAAGAAACTTAGCAGTCTCAAAGGTATCAAAGTTAATATTTGATAATATTTGCAGCAATATTATTTAATCAATAAATAATTTATTATCTTTGCACCGAAGAAATTAAATCTCTGAAACGTGGAACTTTCGGATAAAAAATATTCAGACCTCAATTAGTATTGTTTGGGTTCCACCTGCGTAAGCAGCTAAACAAGAAAGTTGAGGTTTTATTGTACAACTATGGCAGATTGGATAAGACTTCCTCGCAGCATCTTTGATTGGGATTGGTTCGACAAACCCGAAATGCTTTCCCTCTTTCTTTACTTGCTCAACAATGCAAAGGAGAAAGATATAAAGCATGATGGGATAGTTGAACAAAGGGGGCAGTTTTTGACTAGTCTTGGAAAACTCAGCACTACTATTGGTGCAGGAAAACAAGTTGTTAGAACCTGTTTGTCAAAGCTAGTAAAAATGCAGCTAATAGAAGTGAGTACGGAAAGGTTATACTCCATCATCACTATCTGCAACTATGACAACTATTTTGCTGATGAAGCCGATAAGTCTAAAAATGAGAAAAAGGAAAAAGAAAATGCTAAACCTGCTGAAGAAGCACCTAAGGAAGATAAGCCAAAGAAAACGAAAGAGGAGATTGCAGTAGCAACCGAAAAGCGAAAGGAGAAATTCTATCAAGAACTGGTTCCTTATGTTGCTACTTATGGTAAGGATATGATCAGAAAGTTCTATGACTATTGGTCTGAAACGAATAAATCCAAAACAAGGATGAGGTGTGAGACTGAGAAAACATGGGATTTAAATCTAAGGCTACAGAATTGGGCAAGACGAAATAAAGACTTCGGAACAAAGCAATCTGGCACAGCTTTACATAATTCGGAAAGCAAAGATTATAACGAAGGAGGATGGTAATTATGAATGTAGATTTCAATCAAATTATTCAAAGGTTCGAAAGAGGAGAAGACTTGTTTCTCGCTGACAAGGTGAGAATAAGGATTCCTAATGCAGAACAAAGGCTTCGTGGGGGGCTAGACTATTTTGTTAAAAGATACACCTTTGGCAAGGAATCTCATGCAAAATGGATAGAGAAGAATTATCGCCCTATTGTTGATTGGATGTCTGACAACGAAGGCAGGGGACTTCTTATTACAGGTGGGTGCGGTCTCGGAAAGACTCTAATAGCAAAGCATATTCTACCGCTCTTACTCCAAGACTCTTGCAAAAAAATCGTGAGTATCTTTTCAGCCCAGGAGCTAAATACAAAGATTGACGAGATTCTAAAACTTCACATCATCTGTATTGATGATGTTGGTACAGAAGAGCTTGCGAAGATTTTTGGTAATGTTAGATGCGCATTCTCTGAGTTATGTGATGCAGCAGAGCAAAAGGGAAAGCTTCTCATCATTACCACCAACTTAACTGCAAACGAACTCGAAGCAAAATATGGAGAACGAACTATAGATAGGTTAAAAGCCATCACTAAGTTTGTTCCTTTCACAGGTAAATCATTAAGAAAGTAGATATGGAAATTAAAGAAGACAAAGATTTCTTGTTTGCTACAAAGCAAGCTAGATTAGCAACCTTCCTTGAAAATGATGAGGAAAGAAGAATGTTTAGAAACGCCATTTACAACGCTATCAAGTGGGGTAAAAGACACTAGTATATAAATCTATAAACAAAAGAGCAATGAAGATGTTACAAGACGTTACAGATTGGTTCAAGGCTGAAATTCTTGGCGACCAATCATTACAACAGGAGAGAAAGAAACTGAAATCACAGAAAGATTTCGAGAAGCGTATTAATGAAGCAGCTCATCATGTATGCCTCTCCGATCGTCCTAATGATGATGGGTCTCCATATCCTGTTATCTGCATGGATGGTACCGTTATCTATAAAATCTGCGAGAATCCTCGAATCGAGAAAGGAGAAATCAGCCTTGAAGATGTAGGGGAAGTTTTGGTAAGACAACGCATTCATTATGCTGAAAACAAGCTGAATTATAGATAGTTATGCGGTTTAAAAGTTAAATAAAGTTGCTAAAAAGCGATTAAAGAAAGTAACGTTTGGTCAATCCAAAATTTCTTTGTACCTTTGCATCAGTTAATTAAACAACAAATAAGTTTAACAATTAAATGATAAGAGCAATGAAAAAGGTAAAGTACGTTATTAAGGCAACAAAGTTCAAAGATAACACATACGAAGATGTTGTTTTTGAAAACCAGCTACTCAGTCAAAAAAAAGAAACATTCAGTGACGTAAAGCACATCTTAGATTTGGATTTCGAGATTGCTTTAGACGAAGGCAAGAAAGTTCAGTATGACGGAGTAGAGCTTGATATCTTCAATGAAGATGGTACAATCCTCAAAGAATGGATTCAAGACGTAGCATAAAGGTAACGGAGTGACTAACCATCACTCCACAATATATAGGGCAATGAAATACGAAGAAACGTTTAAACAACAAATGGTAGTAATTGAAGCCATGGTTGAAAAGACCAAAAAGGTGAAGGAAGAGAACTGCGACCTTTATGCTCTCATTTACATGAGGGGATGGCTTAAAGGAGTTGTAGATGATTTGGATAAAATCATCCCTTAACAATATTAAATAGTAAGAGCAATGGAATTGTTAAAGAAAGGTCAATTACCGCCTAAGGTAAAGGAATTGATGGTTTCCAAAGTCGGAAACTATCAAGCTGAAAAGCTAACTGCAACGCTCCTTAACGGAACGTTAGCACAGAAAGCAGACATCATCAAAGATTTGAATCTTGAAGATTATCTGCGTGTTTGCTATAATTGCGGTAAACTCATTACAAAAGGTTATATGGAGGAAGGCTGTATAGCTTCCTATTGTAGCATGAGTTGCATCATTAAAGACTTAGGAAAGCCTTATTTTGATTCTCATATTTTTAATGAAGAAAACCCAAAAGGCACTATCTTTTGGACATCATGGGAGGGTTAGTTATGACAAAGCAAGAAGAAATCGATATTCTACAGTCTTTGAAGGGCGATACCTATTTCGCTCAGTTCTTCGGAAGCAAGGACATTGACCAGATGTGTCAGAACATCAATAACGACTTCGCCATTGAGGGCGGATGCGGATTCAGTCAAAAAGCAGAAGCTTTAGAGCGAATTAACGCAGACCTTAAAAAGGAGATTCAGCAGAAAATCCATGATTTGGGAATGGAGCTTATCAAGGTTCTAGACAAGGGATTTGATGAGGATGCCATCTACCAGTTGGTTGAAGGTGAGGTCGGAATTGATGCTATCATCAAGTTCAAACGTAAGAACAATCTGGACCTTACGGATAAGGAGATAGATTATATGGTATCTAAACTTCCATGATTATGAAGCATATATGTAGTAATTGCATAGCTTCCGAAATATGCTATAGTGAAGGCAAGAAGCCTAATGACACTTGCCTTCACTGGGAATGGAGATATGCAGGCTTATGGTTTGACAATTAAAAAGTAAGACAATGGGAAAAGAGAAAGTTACAGTAAACGATTTGAAGGTTACACTCTCCGAGTTGGGTGTAACATCTGGCTTGAAGCAGGAAAAGATTATTCAACGCCTGCAGGTCAATGGCTGCTTGATTGCAATGGTAACAGATATATTGGATCAGCTCATCAAGGATGAGCAGTCTATGTTCAAGTTGTTAAATGTTCAGTACAAGCAAGAGCAGAAGATGCACTATAATCAGATGCAGGATGCAGCTAAGAAGTACTACTTCCACTTGAAACCCTTTAACAAGAGTTTCTTTGGTGACGAGAACATTTGCGCCAACCTGGAGGATAACGCAAATGACATCTATGAAATCATCAAGCTTCTTGCGGACCACACTAACGACCACAAGGATATGGAAGTGATTAAGAGAAACCTCAGAAAGAGAAAGTTGAACCATCATATTTTCGATTAAGATTATGGCAAAAGAAACAATATTATCGCTAACTCACTTCGAGCAAGCCTACTTGCTCGACGCTCTCATTGAATATGTTGAAACCCACGAAGGTTTTTACAAGATTCAAGGAAAGACCTTTCATCAGATTCCAGAGCAATACAAAAAACGATTGATGGAGTTGAAGAAGATCGTTAACAGATTGGCGCCTTATACTTTTAGGTATTTAGATACCTTTAATAAATAACATCACTTTTAAATTTTCAGATTATGTCAGTATACAAAGCAAACGTAGATTTATCAGACTTATTTCACGATATGTCTGAAAACTATCAGAAAAGCTTCCTTGTTGAAGAGTTCTGTTCTTTACCTATAAAACATCAGGTAAAAGTTGTTGGCGAAATGCTGAAGAACCTTAATGGCGATCAGACAGCCAAAGTTATAGAAGACGCTTTTGACAACTTGCATGAGCAAGCCCAGGAGCACGTTATCAACTATGTGAAAGGGTAAGGCTATGATGTTTGGACAAATGATTACTCGCAGATGTCTGCTTACCTTGGATGGAGGGGCAAAGATTCAAGCCGTCCTCACTATGCCGAAGCCGACAAAGCCCATCTTCCCTGAGCAGATGGAACGTCAGTTTATAGAGAATTTCAATAATTCGCAACCTCATCTAGTTAACAAGGTTGTCAAGTGTCACATCATGAGAAATTAAAGCGTATGATAGACGATAATAAAATAGAAGAAGCTGCAAACCTTCACAGATTTGAGCTTATAGCATCTATGCATGGTAGTACTCTTGGCACTCCCATGCAATGCTTTGAAGAAGTAGTTGATGCAGAAACTGAGTTAATTGAAAATTCATTTATTACAGGTGCTAAGTGGGCTATCAAAGAGTCCTTGAAGGACTTGTGGCATCCTATGCAAGAAGAGCCTAAAATTGTCGGAGAAGAAATAATAATAGACGAGTTTCTAGAGGGTAAGAGATATCCTATGGTTCAAAAGTATATGGTAGGTGTAGAGTTTCCTCCTACTATTGAAACCATTAGATGGATTAGTAATTGGGATTCTTTTCTCTCCGAAATTTGTGATGAAGTAAAAATGATTCGTTGGTTTTATTTTAAAGATTTGCTTCCAAAGGAAGGAGGTGAGCAATGAAAGAGCTTAAAGTAGGCGAAAGAGTAACTATTATTCTTGAAGCTGTTGAACATGACACTTGTGAAGGATGCTTCTTTAAAGGAGTGGCTGGCTATTGTGGCGCAGCTCCACTTGGATTGAAGTGTCTTCCTAAATATCGTTCAGACAAAAAGAATGTAATCTTTAAAGAAGT
>OGLM01002449.1_pt1 | contig 16891 bp, 10 predicted proteins | sample 1572531 | NCBI WGS metagenome assembly OGLM01 (sample SAMEA2581909, study PRJEB24529) | metagenome | biome: Human gut stool | place: China | collected 2011 | reverse complement strand
CGTCGGGGTACTCCCGCTTGACGGTGGCGGCGATGGCGTTTTCCACCAGCTCGCGCACCTCGGGCGCGGTGAGGATCAGGCGGTTGTCGCAGTAGATGGGGCTTTTGATGCCGCTTGCCCAGGTGAACGGCTCCTGCGGGCGCAGGAACACCGCGCCGATGGAGAGCAGCCCTCTGGCAACTTGACGGTTTATTTCCATAGATACGCTTCCTTTCCTTGGGGCTTAGCCCACAAACTCAGCTTTGCAGCGTGCATACGCCGCCACGGGGTCGTCCGCCTGGGTGATGGGGCGACCCACCACGATGTAGTCCGCGCCCAGCTTCTGCGCCTCGGCAGGGGTGGTGACGCGCTTCTGGTCGTCGCTGGCGGCGTCGGCGAAGCGGACGCCGGGCGTGACCGTGAGGAAGTCCGCGCCGCAGAGGGCGTGGATGATGCCCGCCTCACGGGGGGAGCAGACCACGCCGTCCAGCCCCGCCTCGCGGGCATTGCGGGCATAGCGGACGATCACTTCGTCGATCGGCGCGTCGATCAGCAGTTCGCCGCGCATCCGCTCCTCGCTCGTCGAGGTGAGCTGAGTCACGGCGATGAGCAGCGGCCGCGTACCGTCGGGCCGCGTCAGTCCCTCGACGGCCGCACGCATCATGTCGATCGTACCGGCCGCATGGACGTTGCACATATCCACATCCAGCTTCGACAGCACGGCCATCGCCTTGCGCACCGTGTTGGGAATGTCGTGCAGTTTCAAATCAAGGAAGATCCGGTGACCGCGGCGCTTGATCTCGCGCACGATCGACGGCCCTTCGGCATAGTAAAGCTCCATGCCGATTTTCAGGAACGGCTTGCGCGGCTCCTGCTCGAACTTATCCAGAAAAGCGAACGTCGCCTCGGCACTGGCGAAATCGCACGCTATGATTACATCTCGTGTCAACATCTTTATCTCTTCTTTTACGTTTCCGTTCCTGCTCCATACATCCCCGAACGCCTGTGCGACGAGATGTAACAGTATTTAAAATCCCTCCAAACCTCCCTTTGTAAAGGGAGGCTTCGCAGCCGGAAACATTGTTATCTCTTCTTTTACGTTTCCGTTCCTGCTCCGTACATCCCCGAACGCCTGTGCGACGAGATGTAACGGTATTTAAAATCCCTCCAAACCTCCCTTTTCCTTCGCTGCGCTCGGTTCCCGCTGCGGCGCCTCGGCATCCCGCGAGCGGGTGCACTCGGCTGGCGACGCGGTCGTAAAGGGAGGCTTCGCAGCCGGAAACATCGTCATCCCTTTTTACGTTTCCGCACCTGCGTATAGGCGTCCTACCGCGCAGCACAACCCACGATGTCGGCGAGCCGTTCGATGCCCAGCCGCTCCATTTCGGAGGGCAGCGCCTCGATGATCTCCTTGCAAATATAAGGATTTTTCAGGTTCGCCGCACCCACTTCGACCGCCGTCGCGCCGGCCATCATCATTTCGATGACGTCGCGCGCCGACGACACGCCGCCGCAGCCGATCACCGGAATCCCGCACGCCCCGGCCACCTGATAGACCATGCGCAGTGCCACAGGGAAGACCGCGTCACCCGAAAATCCGCCCATCACGTTGGCGATCACAGGTTTGCAGCGCTGCACGTCGATACGCATACCGAGCATCGTGTTGATCAGGCACAGCCCGTCGGCACCCGCCTCCTCGCAGGCGCGGGCGATCGCCACGATGTCGGTCACATTGGGCGAGAGCTTGATATAGACCGGTTTGGTCGTCACGGCCTTCACGGCGCGCGTCACCTCGGCGGCGCACTCGGGCGACGTGCCGAACGACATGCCGCCGTGGCGCACGTTGGGGCACGAGACATTGACCTCGATCAGCCCGATCCCCTCCTCGCGGTCGATACGTTCGCAACAGTAGGCGTACTCCTCGACCGAAAAGCCCGAGATGTTAGCGATCACCGGCTTGTGGAAGAACGTCCGCAGGCGGGGCAGCTCCTCGGCGATCACGGCGTCGATGCCCGGGTTCTGCAACCCCACGGCGTTGATCATCCCCGCCGTGCACTCGGCGATACGGGGCGTCGGATTGCCGAAGCGCGCGTCGCGCGTCGTACCCTTGAACGAGAAGGTGCCCAGAATGTTGATGTCGTAGAAATCGCGGAATTCGTTGCCGAATCCGAACGTACCGCTGGCCGGAATGACCGGATTGTCCAGCCGCCAGCCGCTCAGCGTGACCGACAGGTCGCGCGCAATCGTTTTCGTTACCATATCACCTCCTCCTTCGTCAATACCGGCCCCTCCTTGCAGATGCGTTTGTTGCCGTATTTGGTTTTGCAGCTGCACCCCATGCAGGCGCCGAATCCGCAGCCCATGCGCTCCTCGAAGCTCAACTGACCGCTGCATTTCGTAGCGTCGCTCAGCGCACGCAGCATCGGCAGCGGACCGCAGGCGTAGAAATAGTCGTATGCCAAGCCGCTTTCGCGGATCGCGTCGGTCACGAAACCCCGCACGCCCTCCGTCCCGTCGGCCGTCGCCACCACGACGCGGCAGCCCAACTGCGCGAACTCGTCGCGGTAGAAGACCTCCGCCGCCGTGTTGAAGCCCAGCACGACCGCGACCTCGCGGCCGTCGGCCAGAAGCCGTTTGGCGAGATTGTAGAGCGGCGGGACGCCCACGCCGCCGCCCACGAGCAGCTCGCGGCGGCTGCCCTTCGTCACGTCGAAGCCGTTGCCCAGCCCTGTGAGCAGGTCGAGCCGCACGCCGGGCCGCAGGCCGGCCATGAGCGCCGTCCCCTCGCCCACGACTTTATAGATCAGCGTGATCGTCCGTTCGTCCCAGTCGCAGACCGAGATCGGGCGGCGCAGGTAGCACCCGTCGAGTTCGACGTTGACGAACTGTCCGGGCGCCGTGATCCACTGCGTGTCGCCTTCGAGCGTCATGCGCCATACGGCAGGCGTCAGCCGTTCGTTGGAGCGAAGCGTGTAGATTGCTTTCTTGTACATAACTCTGTTCCCGAATTTTGATTTCAGGCAGGCAGATGTGGTGCATCGTGCGTCCGAGTCGGACGGGGCATACCAAGCGCATGTCCCGTTCGGAGCGGACAAGGGATGTGCCGCAGGTGCCGCATGAAATTGAAATTACTTCGCGTCGATCGTCGAAACGGAGAGCGTAATCTCTTCGAGCACGTCGAGCAGCACCTTCACCGTTTCGAGCGAAGTGAAGAGCGTCACGTTGTTCTCGACCGCCGTGCGGCGGATTTCGTAGCCGTCGAAGCGCGTATTGTGCTGATCCAGGTCGATCGTGTTGATGATGTAGCTCACGTGGCCTTGGCGCAGCGAATCGATGATCTCGCTGCTGCCCTCGCACAGCTTGCGGCGCAAGCGCGTGCGCAGGCCGTGGCGGCGCAGGAAATCGGCCGTACCGGAAGTCGCCTCGATGTTGAAGCCGAGGTTGTAGAAACGGCGCGCCAGCGGCAGCACCTCCTCCTTGTCCTTGTCGGCGATCGTGAGCAGCACCGTACCGTAGTTGGCCACCTTCATGCCCGAAGCCTGCAACGCCTTGTAGAGCGCGCGCGTCAGCTTGTCGTCGTAACCGATCGCCTCGCCCGTCGACTTCATCTCCGGCGAGAGGTAGGACTCCACCCCGCGGATCTTCGAGAAGGAGAAGGCCGGCGCCTTGACGAACCAGCGTTGTTTCTCGCGGCCGTAGACCTCGGTGATGCCCTGCTCGCGCAGGCTGTGCCCGAGGATCACCTGCGTGGCGATGTCGGCCATCTGCACGCCCGTGGCCTTCGAGAGGAAGGGCACCGTGCGCGACGAACGGGGGTTGACCTCGATGACGTAGACCTCGTCGCGGCCGTCGCAGATGAACTGGATGTTGTAGAGGCCGACGATGCCGATTTCGAGACCCAGTTTGACCGTATAGTCGATGATCTTCTCCTTGACTTTGGGCGAGACGCTGAAAGTCGGGTAGACGCTGATCGAGTCGCCGGAGTGGATGCCCGTCCGCTCGACGTGCTCCATGATACCGGGGATGAAGACGTCGCGGCCGTCGCAGATGGCGTCGACCTCCAACTCCTTGCCCATGATGTATTTGTCGACCAGCACGGGCGAGTCGTCGTTGACCTCGACGGCCGTCTGCAAGTAGTGGCGCAGCGCCTCCTCGTTCGAAACGATCTGCATGGCGCGGCCGCCCAGCACGTAGCTCGGACGCACCAGCACCGGATAGCCGATGCGCGCCGCGGCCCGGACGCCCGACTCGATGTCGGTAACGGCCTCGGCCTCGGGCTGCGGAATTCCCAGCTCCTCCATGATCCTCTCGAAGCAGCCGCGGTCCTCGGCGTTGCGGATCGCCTGCACGTCGGTGCCGATGATCGGCACGCCCAGCCGCGCCAGCGGCTCGGCCAGGTTGATGGCCGTCTGGCCGCCCAGCGAGACGACGATGCTCTTGGGCTTTTCGAGGTGGATGACGTTCATCACGTCCTCGACCGTGAGCGGCTCGAAGTAGAGCTTGTCGCTGCACGTGTAGTCCGTCGAGACGGTTTCGGGGTTGTTGTTGATGATGATGGCCTCGTAGCCCGCCTTGCGGATCGACCAGATCGCATGGACGGTCGAATAGTCGAACTCCACGCCCTGACCGATGCGGATCGGGCCCGACCCGAGCACGATGATCTTCTCGCGGTCGCTCACCAGCGACTCGTTCTCCTGCTCGTAGGTCGAGTAGAAATAGGGCACGTAGGAGGAGAACTCCGACGCGCAGGTATCGATCATCTTGTAGACGGGGAAAATCCCCAGCTTCTCGCGCAGGGCGTACATCTCGTGCTCGGTAGCGCCCCACAGCATCCCGATGTACTTGTCGCCGAAGCCCATGCGCTTGGCCTCGCGCAGCGTCGCCTCGTCGAAGGGGTGCGCCGCCACCGTGCGCTCCATCTCGACGATGTTTTTGAACTTCTCCAGGAAGAACATGTCGATCTTGGTGTTGTTGTAGATGAGCGCCAGGTCGACGCCGTTGCGGATCAGCTGGGCGATGGCGTAGAGGCGGTCGTCGGTACCCTCCTTGATGTAGGTCAGCATCTCGTCGTCCGACATCGTGTCGAACTTCTTGTGGTAGATGTGGCAGACGCCCGTCTCGAGCGAGCGCACCGCTTTGAGCAGGCTCTCCTCCATCGTGCGGCACACCGACATCACCTCGCCCGTGGCTTTCATCTGCGTGCCGAGTTTGTTCGACGCGTCGGAGAACTTGTCGAAGGGGAAACGCGCCACCTTCGTCACCACGTAGTCGAGCGCAGGCTCGAACGAGGCGGGAGTGTTGGCCAGCCGGATCTCGTCGAGCGTCAGCCCCATGGCCACCTTGGCCGTAACGCGGGCGATCGGATAGCCGCTCGCCTTCGACGCCAGCGCCGACGAGCGCGACACACGGGGGTTGACCTCGATCAGGTAGTATTTGAACGACAGCGGGTCGAGCGCGAACTGCACGTTGCAGCCGCCTTCGATTTTGAGCGCACGGATGATTTTGAGCGCACTGTCGCGCAACATCTGGAATTCTCGGTTGGTGAGCGTCTGGCACGGTGCCACCACGATCGAATCGCCCGTATGGATACCCACCGGATCGATGTTCTCCATGCAACAGATCGAGATGGCCGTATCGTTGGCGTCGCGCATCACCTCGTATTCGATCTCCTTATACCCCTTGATGCTCTTTTCGACGAGCACCTGATGCACCGGCGAGAGGATCAGCGCGTTGCGCATCAGCTCCTCCAGCTCCTCGCGGTTGTCGGCGAAGCCGCCGCCCGTACCGCCCAGCGTGAAGGCCGGACGCAGCACCACCGGATAGCCGATCCGCTCGGCGGCGGCGATGCCCTCCTCCATGTTGTTGGCGATATGCGACGGCAGCACCGGTTCGCCCAGCCGCTCGCACAGCTCCTTGAACAGCTCGCGGTCTTCGGCCTGCTCGATGCTCTCGAACGACGTACCCAGAATCTCGACCTGGCACTCCTGCAACACGCCCTTCTTGGCCAGCTGTACGGCCAGATTCAGGCCCGTCTGGCCGCCCAGCCCCGGCACGATGGCATCGGGACGCTCGTAACGGATGATCTTGGCCACGTATTCGAGCGTCAGCGGCTCCATATAGACCTTGTCGGCGATATGCGTGTCGGTCATAATCGTCGCCGGATTGGAATTCACCAGGATCACCTCGTACCCCTCCTCTTTCAGCGCGAGGCAGGCCTGCGTCCCCGCATAGTCGAACTCGGCGGCCTGACCGATCACGATCGGCCCCGAGCCGATCACCATTACTTTCTTGATATCCGTTCTCTTAGGCATTTTTCCAATCCTCCATCATTTTAGTGAACTTATCGAACAAATAGGCGCTGTCCTGCGGCCCCGAAGCGCTCTCGGGATGATACTGCATCGAGAAGACCCCGTCCTTGTAGCAGGCGACGCCTTCGGCCGTACCGTCCAGCAGATTGACGTGCGTGAGCTCCAACCCCGTGCCTTCGAGCGACGCCACGTCGACGGCGAAACTGTGGTTCTGGCTCGTGATCTCGATCTTGCCCGTCTGGAGGTTCTTCACCGGATGGTTCGCGCCGCGGTGGCCGAACTTCATCTTGAAGGTCTTCGCTCCGTAGGCCAGCGAGATGAGCTGGTGCCCCATGCAGATGCCGAAGATCGGCAGCCGCCCGCGCAGCCGGCGCACCAGTTCGATCACCCCCTGCACGTCATTCGGGTCGCCCGGGCCGTTCGAAAGCACCAGCCCGTCGGGACGGAACGCGAGAATCTGCTCCGCCGTAGCGTCGTAGGGCACCACCGTCACGTTGCATCCCACGCGGTTCAGCAGGCGGATGATGTTGTATTTGATGCCGCAGTCGACGGCCACCACGTCGTACTTGTGGTTGGGCACGCGCGACATCCACCGCTTGCGGCAACTCACGCGCGACACCATGTCGTGCGGCCACGGCGTCGCGGCCATGCGTGCGAGCGCCTCCTCGCGGGGCGTTTCGACCGAAGTAATCATCACCCGCTGGCTGCCCTCGTTGCGGATGATGCGTGTCAGCATCCGCGTGTCGACCCCCTCGATGCCGGGGATGGCGTGCTCCTCGAAGACCTCGCTGAGCGTCTTCGTGTAACGGAAATTCGAGGGCGAATCGTTGTACTCGCGCACGATCATGCCGCCGATGGTCGGGTTTTTCGTTTCGTAGTCTTCGTCGGTCATACCGTAGTTGCCGATCAGCGGGTAGGTCATCACGACCATCTGGTCCGTGTAGGACGGATCGGACATGATCTCCTGGTAACCGACCATCGAGGTGTTGAACACGATCTCGCAGATCGCCTCCTTGTCCGCCCCGAAGCCGTATCCGTAGAACTCCTGTCCGTTTTCCAGAACGATTTTCTTCGTATAAGGTTTCATATTCATAGTATTGTGTTATCTTTTCAAATCCCCGTTGCGATAGGCTTCGCGGCCCCCGACCAGCGTCAGCATCACCTCGCCCCGCACCGCCATTCCGGCGAAGGGGGTGCTGCGCCCCATCGACAGGAAGCGGTCGGGATCGACCGTCCCCGCCCGCTCGGTGTCCACCGCCGTCAGGTCGGCCGGCTCGCCCGCAGCGATCGTGCCGCCGCCGAGCGAGAAGATGCGGCGCGGCGCGACGGCCATCGCCTCCACCAGCCGCGCGAAGGAGATGATCCCCCGCCCGACGAGCGCCGTATTGAGCACCGCGAAGGCGCATTCCAACCCCACGACGCCCATGGCGCTGCCCGCCAGCCCGCGGGCCTTCTCGGCGGCGGTGTGGGGCGCATGGTCGGTGGCGATCACCTCGATCGTCCCGTCCTGCAAGCCGGCCACGAGCGCCTCGCGGTCGGCACGGCTGCGCAGCGGCGGGTTCATCTTGAAGCGCCCCTCCTCGCGCAGATCCTCGTCGCACAGCACCAGATAGTGCGGCGCCGTCTCGCAACTCACGGGCAGTCCGGCCGCTTTGGCACGGCGCACCAGCTCGACGCTCTCCTTCGTGGAGACGTGGCAGACATGGTAGCGGCACCCCGTCTCGGCCGCAAGCCGGATGTCGCGCTCGACCTGCCGCCACTCGCTCTCGGACGAGATGCCCCGATGACCGTGCGCGCGGCAATAGCCGCCGTCGTGGATATATCCCTTGTCGAGCAGGGCCTCGACCTCGCAGTGGGCGACCACGGGACGCCCCGTGCGGGCTACCCTGCGCATCGCTTCGCGCATGAGCGCCTCCTCCTGCACGCCGCGGCCGTCGTCCGAGAAGCCGACGACGTCGGGTGCCAGCGCGTCGAAATCGACCAGTTCGCCGCGCCCCTTCTGCCCGCGGGTGATGCAGCCGTAGGGAACGACCCGCACCGCGGCGTCGCGCCGGATCGCCTCCAACTCGACGGCCAGATGCTCCGGCGAATCGGGCGCAGGCGAAAGATTGGGCATCGGACAGACGGTCGTATAACCGCCGTGAGCAGCCGCGCGCGTTCCCGTGGCGATGGTCTCCTTGGCCGTAAAGCCGGGTTCGCGCAAGTGTACGTGCACATCGACCAGCCCCGGCAGAATCTTCATTCCTCCGAGCGGCACGACCTCGCACCCTTCGGCCGGCAACCCGAGCCCCACGGCCGCGATCCGGTCGCCGTCGACGAGCACGTCGGCCCGCACGAACCCTCCGTCACGCCACACTTCGGCGCCCTGCAACAATCTCTTCATCTGCGTACATAAAAAAAGAGTAACTGAAAAACAGTTACCCTTTAAATTGGAAAATAAGAAGCCCGCAAGTATCGTAATCCGACGGATTACCCTTCGTTCGCCGAAACGCGAAAGAGGCGGATATGTTCGGATGGTCTTTGTACATGGCTTCCCGATATCGGGGACAAAGGTACAACATTTTTTTCGGAATCCGCGACCGTCCCGACCATTTTTTACGAAATTTTCATCCGCCGCATTTTCTCCCTCAGCGCGCCGGTTCGATGCAGACGGCGCCGAACCGGCCGCGCCGGCCGAAGGTTTCGACCGCTTCGACGGGCAGCAGGTAATAATAGTACATCGGAACCTCCGCCTCCAACGAGAAGACGTTCGCCCGACACATCCGCAGCCACTCTCCGACATCCGACGGCATTCCGTCGATCACGACCAGCGGCGCACGGTCGGCATAGGTTCTCCCGACGACGAGCGGACGTCCGTCGATCGTCGCCGAATCGGTACGAATGTCGAGCGAACGGAGGATCAATCCGTCGATGAACTGGAAAACCCTGCCCGGCACTTCGATTCCGTCGAGCAAATAACGGGCATCGTGCGGCAGCGGATGCCATAATCCGTCGGGAATGCGACCCGACCGGTCGATGCCGCCGGCACGGCGCAGCGAATCGTATTCCGCACGCAGCGTATAGGTGCGGATATGCACTGCCTGCCTGCGCTGCCGTGCGCCTTCCAGACTCGTCGCACTCCACCTGTACCCCGCTACGTTACCTTGCAGATGCGGCCGCACGCCCTTGCGGCGGTCGCGTTCGACGAAGAATTTCAACAGTCGCACCCGTTCGCGCCGTGTCGTATCGGCGAGTCGCATACGACGGTTCTTGACCCGCACGCGGCGGACGTTCCACAATGTAACCCGCCCGTAAGCCTCTTCGCGGGTTACGCGGCGGCGGTTGAGTTTGTAGGCGAACGGCCGCCCGGCAGCGGCCGGCAGAGTTTCCGCCGTCGCCGACGGCACGTCGGCCAGCGTATCGCGCCGTGCCTCGTCGAAACGCAGCACGACACCCTCCTCCTGCGGTCCTTGCCGCAGCGGCTCCTGTGCCGCAACCTCCCCGCCGCCAGCGACGAATCCCACCGTCATGATCCACCCGAAAATCCGATTACGCATAACTCTTCCGTTTTTGCAAAGATGAACTTTTCAAATCATAATTCAAACTTTTTCACGCTATTTTTCAAAACGAATATCCTCCCGCGACGCATACATGCGCCGCCGTCGGAAGACCCGCCGCAAAACAGGCTCCCGAGCTCCGCAACTGCGGAAACAGACCGACCGCGCGACGCCCGCCTCTACATGGAGGTCTTCGATATTGGAACACGATGAAAACCTAATTCCGGAGGAGTCGAATGGGACAAGGGAAAAGGCATTTATCGACCTTTTTCGGAGAACAAGGTGTTTGAAATATTCCGTGATATGGCATCCGATTACGGAAATCCGAAACCATCCCTTTTCGTATCGGAACATCTCAGTCCGCAGTCAAAGGAGGATGCGAGCGAACTGTTGCGAACAGAGCAGCGCTTCATTGCGGGTGGCAGGGCTGCGTCTTTCCGGCAAGGTCGAAAGACCCTAAGCACAGCAACAATATGAAAAGGGATCGTCCCGCAGAAATTCATGAAAACAAAAAACAGACAACCCTTTCAAGTTGTCTGCTTTGGTAGCGGGAGGAGGACTCGAACCTCCGACCTCCGGGTTATGAGCCCGACGAGCTGCCAACTGCTCTATCCCGCGATGTATCGTTCGATGCGGTGCCGCGGCACCCGATCTCTCGCTTTTGTGAATGCAAAGATAAGGCAAATTTTCGAATCTGCCAAATAAAATCGCAACTTTCCCGTTCTCGCAACCCCTTTCGACTGCCGTACAGCCGTTTACGAACCGACCGCGCGAGCGGGTATTCTCCGTATCTCCGCACTCTTCCGCCCGCCAGCGGAAGAACGGCGGGCGACAGACAGACGGATGGGCAGTCGGCCGTCCGGCGGGTCGTCAGGCTTTCAGGCCGGCGGACAGGCGGATTCAGCGAATCCGTTTGGCTACGATCTCGGCCAGATCGCACACCTCCGTCGTCGTGCCGCGCACGAGCGCCTTCTTGCACAGCGGGCAGGCCGTGACGATCGCATCGGCGCCCGTGGCCGTCAGCTCGTCGGCCACCGACGTGGCGATGCGCACCTGATCGCCGTCCGAAATGACCGTATTGGCCACCGACGACCCGCAGCAGAGCGCATCTTCGCGCGTATGCGCCGGTTCGAGCAACGTGCCGACCGCCTCGATCACGCGGCGAGGTTCGTCGTAGATGCCGCTGCCGCGCCCCAGTTCGCAGGGGTCGTGATAGGCATAGCTCGCCGCGCCGCGTTCCAGCCTCAGCCGGCCGGCGGACAGCAGTTCGAGGATATACTGCGAATGGTGGATGACGCGGATACCGTCGAGCCGGTACTCCTCGCGGAAAACTTTCAGACAGATCGGGCACGAGGTGACGAGCGTGCGGATGCCGTGCCTGCGGAAGAGCTGCGTGTTGTACTCCATCATGCGGCGCGCCGAGTCGGTTTCGCCCGAAAGTTTGAGCGGCCGGCCGCAGCAGACCCCGCCGTTGCGGTCGGCCCACCACACCTCCTCGCCGGCAGCCGTGAAGATGCGCTCCATGGCCGTCATCGTGCGCGGCGTGAGCAGCGTCATGCAGCCCGCGAAATAGCCGACCTTCCCTTCGCCTTCCGAGCGGTCGAGTCCCTTGAAGTAGTCGTAGCGCCGTTCGTCGGGAGTGTTGCGCATCGTGTCGCGCGAATTGAGCCGCAGGGTGTTGAGATCGATCCCCACCGGACATTTCGTCTGGCAGCGGCCGCACATCAGGCAGTTCTGTGCCACTTCGCGCGTCAGCATCCCGTAGCGGCGATCGCGCAGAAAGTAAACCGACTGCACGTCGTCGATGCCCAGCACGCTCTGCAACTGGCAGGGGTCGATGCAGATGCCGCACCGCGAGCAGGCTTCGATCTGGAAGCGGTCGGCCGACGACTCCTTCTCACGCGGGCGCACGCCGTAACGACGCAGGAAGATGAGCGGAATCTCGGTGAAGATATGCATGTAGCGCGAAAACGGCAGCGCGACGAAGAAGACGCCGAGCGCGATCGAATAGAACCACCACGCCCCCTGTTCGAGCACGACGAGCGTCGACCGGCCGAGATGCTCGGCCATGAACGCCCCCAGCCCTCCGGTCAGGAAGCCTCCCATGCCGTAGATGCCGCAGGTGATGCTTTCGGCCGCGAGCCGCGCCGGAAAGACGAACCACAGTGCCGTGAGGGCGATCCGGTCGCCCGGCACGTGTCGGGTCGTGCGGCGCATTCCCATCGCCCGCGAGCAGAAACGTTTGGCCCATGCCAGCGCCACGCCCGACAGGACGAAGAGCAGCAGCAAGTCCATCACGAAATCGAAGAAGGGCTTCTCGCGCAGCATCAGCGTCGGCGCGAAGTACTTGAAGAAGACATGTCCCTGCAACGGCACCCAGCGCAGGCCGAGGTAGGCCACCGTTTCGATCCACCCCACCACGATGAGCAGGAACCAGCCGAAGGCCAGCGACATGTGCATGTATCCCAGCAGCGGATTGACGCGGAAGATACGGTGATGGAGCAGGCATTCGCCGATCACCTCCCCGACGGCTCCGAGCGTCCGCGGCGTCGGGATGCCGAACAGCACCCGCTTCTTGTCCGCGCGCGGCAGTTCGGCGAACCACACGACGTATTTCCACGCGATGACGGCGGCCATCACCAGAGCGCCGACGAGAAACGGCAGGCAGAAGGGTGCGTAAAACTTCATCGTCAGAAATCCCCCAGTTTACGTTTGATAAGCATCACCACGCCGCGCGTGTTGATCCCCCGCGGGCAGGCCAGCCGGCACTTGCCGCACAACATGCATTTGTTCATCTCCTCGTAGGCACCCTCGTACTCGCCGCGCCGCACCAGCGTATGCACCTTGCGGAAGTTGAACGACGTCAGGTTGCCCGCCGTACAGAGCGCCGTGCAGGCCCCGCAGCCGATGCAGGTCTGCAACTCGGGCATCTCGCGCAGGATCTCGTCGCTCTTGCGCAGATTGTTGCGATCCAGATCGATCACGCGCGGCTTGTTGATGCCGAATCCGAAATTCACCGTCGCCATCGTCCTATGCACGTTTGAGATATTCCGCCGCACGGTCGGCCGCCACGACCGCCTCCGACAACGATTCGCCGATATTCTTGGGCGCAGTGACCGCTCCGGCGTAGAAGATTCCGTCGACGCCGCTCTCGACATTGTGAAGGAAGGCGTCGCGGGGCGCCAGAAACCCGCTCGGCTGCACGCCGAGCCCCGCTCCGGCCGCGAAACGGGCGTTCGACGCATTGCTGCGCATCCCGACGATGAGCACCAGCATGTCGACCGACATTTTCAGCGGACGCCCCGTGAGCGTGTCCTCGGCCTTGATCTGCACGCGGCCGTCGAGCGTCGGGCTGGCCTCCGAAATGCGGCCGCGCACAAAGTGGATGTTGAGCCGCTGCTGGGCGTCGCGGTACATCTCCTCGTAGCCGGGCCCGAACATGCGGATGTCCATATAGAAATTGAAAACGTCGGCCGCGGGGAACATCTCCTTGAGCTCCATGGCCTGTTTGACGCCCGTGATGCAGCACACCTTCGAGCAGTGGTGCTGGCAGACCTTCTCGTCGCGCGAACCGACGCAGTGCAGGAAGGCGATGCGGCGCGGCGCCGTGCCGTCCTTCAACGCCACACGCCCCTCGTTGAGCATCCGCTCGATGTCGACGGTCGTGTAGACGTTGTCGTAGATGCCGTAACCGTACTCCTCCTTGATGCGGGCATCGAAAAGGGTAAAACCCGTAGCGACCACCACGGCGTCGGCTTCCAGCCGTTCGCCGGTCGAAAGCGTCACGCCGTCGCGCGCCACTTCCGCGACCTCGCACCGCGTGCGCACCTCGACGTCGCTGGCGGCGAGCCGACGGCGCAGTTCGTCCAGCACCTCGTGCGCCGGCGTGAACGAAGGAAAGAGTTTGTGCCAGCCCGTGAGTTTTCCGCCCAGGTCGGCGTCGCGCTCCAACAGGAGCGCAGAGACACCTCCGGCGGAGAGTTTCAATGCCGTCTGCATGCCGGCGATTCCCCCGCCGACGACGATTACGCGTTTTCCCATCACTGTTTGATATTGTAGACCGTATCCTGCGAACCGCAATTGACGATGGCGGAGGCGGGTTGTCCGATATATTTTCCGTTCATTCCCAGATATTTGGCTGCCGGATCGTATTCGATGCCCATCTTGTCCAGCAGCGGTTCGACGTCGACCTGGTGCATCTGCATCCCCAGCGCCCACGGATCGTAGCCGAGCACCAGTCCGGCCATCTCCTCGTAGGTGAGCACCGGAATGCCGTGCCCGTTCTCGCCGTAGGTACGGCCCTCCATCTCGGCGATCGTATACTGCCACTTGTCGATGAACATCGCGCAGCCGGGACAGTTGGCCACGATGAAATCGGGCTTGTAGGGGGCCATGCTTTCGAGTTTCTTCTGCGTGTTGGCCACCGAATAGCCCCGGTTGGCCTGCACCAGATAGTTACGGAACCCGAAGCCGCAGCAGTGGCGCCGCTCGGGATAGTCGACGCACTGGCCGCCCCACGACTCGACCATGCCGGAGAGCACGTAGGGGAACTCCGAACCGCCGACACCCGACTTGGGAAAGATCTTGGCGTAGTGGCAGCCGATATGCTCCACCACGCGCAGCGGCTCGCCCGTGAGCACATTCACCAGCCGGTGCCTGGCGCGTGCGGCGATGGCCTCGCGGTGGTGGAAGACGACGTCCGACGTGTGCGCCAGATTCTTGGGCTTGACCAGCGTGCGGCCCGTGGCCTTGTAGAGCGCCTCGCGCGCCCGCTCCTCGGTCTCGGGAAACTCCTCCCACGTGGCCAGTATCTCGGTGTAGATGCCGAACGAGGTGATGCACGACGAGATGAAGTTCTCGTAGCCCGCCTCGCCCATCAGCGCGAACTGCCGCGCCACGACGGTCATGATCGTCTCCAACGGCACGATATCGGCGTGATATCCGATGCCCGTGCAGGAGGTGTGGAGCGGATCGTCGAAGCAGTCGCGACCCAGATCGTCGTGCATGATATCCAAAAAAGCCTTCTCGCTGCCCGGGAAAAAGTTCTGCCGGATGCAGCTGCGCACGTAGTAATAGCGGTCGTCGGCGATCTCCTTCTGGTAGTCTTGCCAATTTCTATTCATCCTCGTTCTGTGAATTGCGGGTGTATACATCCATGAAATAACGGTCGTCGGCACCGTCGTATCCCAACTCGCGCGCCTTGCGCTCGGAACAGCGTTCGATGTTCTCGAAGAAGGCCGTACCGCCCGTTTCGTCGAAGATGCGGTGCAGCTCGCCGAGCGTGGCGTCGTCGATTCGGCGCACGGCGCCCGGCCCCGGACGGTCGTAGGTGGGGTTGAACTGGCAGTAGATCTCGCGGTCGTTGCGGTAGACCCAACTCCAGACCGGCCCCTGTTCGGGATGCAGGTCGGGAGCGACGAGCTTGGGCGTCACGCAATACCCCGTGCGCAGGATATTCTCGCCGATCGTGCGTTTGAGCGCGAGTTGCTGGCGCCCCTTCTCGCTCTCGACGAAAAAGCCCAGCTTTTGGGACAGCGTACGCAGCGCCTGAATGACATATCCCGGCGTATTGCCGCGCGGACAGCGCGGACGGCACGACATGCACTCGCCGCAGAACCAGATCGTGTCGCCCTTCAACAGACGCTCGATCTGCTCCTCGTCGCGCGTCTGGACGATCGCCACGATCTGGCGCGGATCGTAGTCGTAGAACTCGGCCGCAGGGCAGACTCCCGTACAGATCCCGCAGTTCATGCACGACTTCAACCCCTCGCGGAAGCGAACGTCCTCCATCAGCATTTCGAAATAACGACTCATAACCTACAACTTTGCATCAGGCAAAGTTACCGGTAACGTATCGGACGGGAAACAGTATAAATACCTATTTTCAAACGCCGTTGCGCCGAAACGGCCTCCTTCCCCGCATCCGGCGCACGCAACCGGAGAGAGGGGCGAACGGCCTCCCGCGCACCGGACGCGGCGTTCCGAAGCGCAATTTTTCCGTTCCGGCCATGCAGTAAACCGGCATGCGCCTTGTTTTACTTAAAAAATTGAAAAATACGAACGTCGCCTGCCGACGGCTTCGTCACTTCCAAATTTTCAGAAAAACATGAAAACGAATTTCCGATTCCCGTCCGGAACCGGCTGCTCCGGACGCCTGCTGCACGGCGCGCTGCACACGCTCGCCGCCGCACTGCTGCTCTTCGCGGGGAGTGCCTGCGAAAACGAAGACCCCGATGTCTACACGCCGCCCGCCCCCGAGCCTCTCGCCCCGCTGACGCTCGTGCCGAACATGGATCCCCGCGTACAGAACGACATCGAAATCGAAGAAGAGACGACGGGCGTCTACCGCATCCATACTACCGGAGAAGATCCCTATTTCTGCACCGTTCCCTTCGACGGAAACGTCCCCGCCGACCTCAACGTACTGGCCTTCGAATATCAAACCGACCGTCGCACGGACCACATACAGCTCTTCTTTTGGACGGAAGTCGACGGCGAAGTGATTCCCGACGTCGAACGGACGATCGTCACCACGCCGTTCGAGGCCGCCGACACATGGAAGGAGTATAGCGTGCGCATCCGCAAATGCCGCGAAGAGTTCTTCTGGGGCGAAGCGGGCAACCTGCTGCGTATCGACTTCGGCACGGTGAAGGACGCCGACATCCGCCTGCGCAACCTGCGGCTGCGCGAAATGACCGACGCCGAACGTGCCGAAGACGCGGCCGAAAACGAGAACGACCAGAATGCATCGGTCTACGAGGAACGGCTCAAAGAGTACCTCCACGCATCGTACACGAGCAAAGTAGACCGCGTCGAGGCGACCGCCGACAAAATCCGCATCACGGGCAGCTATGCGGGCGAAGGGAGCTTCCTGCTCTACGAACTGCCGCCCTACGCCGACATCACCCGCATCGAGACCGCCTACCAGAAATACGCCACACCGCTCACGCAGAGTCCGTTCGACGTCACGCTCGACCGCATGGCCTCGCCCGAAGGATTTCCCTACGACCGGCTGCTGTCGCAATGGGCCGTCGTATGCCGCACGGCCGAGGGCGACCGCATCGTCTC
>OGLM01002442.1_pt1 | contig 16962 bp, 15 predicted proteins | sample 1572531 | NCBI WGS metagenome assembly OGLM01 (sample SAMEA2581909, study PRJEB24529) | metagenome | biome: Human gut stool | place: China | collected 2011 | reverse complement strand
CAGGTGCTAAGTCAGATATTACATCAACAATGTTACTTGGACAGGCCGTTGCCGAAACAACAGGTCTTTATGGTTTCGCCGTAGCGATTATCTTAATGTTTGTACAGCCATTCAAAGGTTAATGCCAACAGATAAGTGTAGAAACATTTAAGCTGGCAGGAAGGAGGCTAAAAACTTGAATAATTTAGGTACATTTGTCGCTTTGGCAGAAGGCGGGCGATTATTTGGACTTGATTTGCAGCTTCTTCTCGACGCAGCAATCACTGCGGTGAACGTATTTATTCTTTTTATTCTGCTTTCTTATATTTTGTATAATCCGGTACGGACGATGCTTAAGAAAAGACAGGATAAGATTACAAGCGACAGAGAAACCGCTGAATCCGACAAGGCAGAGGCTCTCGCATTAAAGAAAGAATATGAAGAGAAGTTAAAAGCAGCTGATAAAGAAGCTGAAAGTATCCTGAGTGAAGCAAGAAAAGTTGCCATGCACAATGAGCAGAAGATTGTTGATGAAGCAAAGCAGGAAGCTGCACGAATCATTGAGCGCGCAAATGCGGAAGCAGAACTTGAGAAACAAAGAGTTGCAGACGAAGTAAAACAACAGATTATTTCAGTTGCTGCTGTAATGGCGTCAAAGTTTGTTGCAAAAGCAATGGATGATCAGGAAAATGATGCTCTGATTGAGCAAACTTTAAATGAAATGGGTGAGAATACATGGCTAAGTTAGTATCAGCAACTTATGGTGATGCGTTATTTGAACTTGCCGTGGAGGAATCCAAAGTAGATTCATTGTATGCGGAAGCAACAGACTGTTTGAAGGTTTTTGAAGAAAACAGCGAGCTTGGCAGATTACTGAATCACCCTAAGATTGATAAGAGTGAAAAAGAAAAGGTTATTGAAAATGCTTTTGGACAGTTTGTTTCAAAGGATATAACCGGTCTGCTTGTGCTGATGGTTTCAAAAGACAGGCAGAAACAAATTATGGAAACACTCCGGTATTTTATCGGCAAAATCAAAGAATATAAAAAAATCGGCAGCGCGGTAGTATCTACAGCAAAGCCGCTGACAGCCGCACAAAAAGAAAAAGTGCTTTCCAGACTGCTTGCAACGACAGGGTATGTGGATTTTGAGATTGATTATATCGTAGATGAGTCCCTCATCGGCGGTATGGTAATCCGGATCGGTGACAGGGTCGTAGACAGCAGTATAAAGACAAAATTAGACGAGTTTGCAAAGGATTTGAAAAAAATCCAGCTGGCATAACTTGTACATTAATAGAAAGAGGGTGCGTTGGCTCCATGAATTTAAGACCGGAAGAAATCAGCTCGGTAATTAAAGAGCAGATCAAAAGATATTCTACGGAACTCGAAGTATCTGACGTCGGTACGGTTATTCAGGTAGCAGATGGTATCGCCCGTATTCATGGCCTTGAAAAGGCGATGCAGGGTGAACTTCTGGAATTCCCGGGTGAAGTATACGGCATGGTTTTAAACCTGGAAGAAGATAACGTTGGTGCGGTTTTACTTGGTGATTCAAGAAACATCAACGAAGGAGATACCGTAAAGACAACAGGCCGAGTTGTAGAGGTTCCTGTTGGCGATGCGATGTTAGGTCGTGTCGTAAACGCACTGGGACAGCCAATCGACGGCAAGGGACCGGTTAATACCGAGAAGTTCCGTCAGATTGAACGAGTTGCCTCAGGTGTTATTACAAGAAAATCCGTAGATACACCGTTACAGACAGGTATCAAAGCGATTGATGCCATGGTACCAATCGGACGTGGACAGCGAGAATTAATCATCGGTGACCGTCAGACAGGTAAGACTGCCATTGCGATTGATACAATCATTAATCAGAAAGGTCAGAATGTAAAGTGTATTTACGTTGCAATCGGACAGAAGGCTTCAACCGTAGCTTCGATTGTAAAGACATTAGAAGAATATGGCGCGATGAGCTATACAACAGTAGTTGCATCTACTGCCAGTGAACTTGCACCGTTACAGTATATTGCACCATATGCCGGATGTGCGATTGGTGAAGAATGGATGGAACAGGGACAGGATGTACTTGTTGTCTATGATGACTTGAGCAAGCACGCAGCTGCATACCGTACACTTTCCTTACTCCTTAAAAGACCACCAGGACGTGAGGCTTACCCTGGTGATGTATTCTACTTACATTCAAGACTCTTAGAGAGAGCTGCAAGAATGTCAGATGAGTACGGCGGAGGTTCCCTGACTGCGCTTCCGATTATCGAAACACAGGCAGGCGATGTTTCTGCATATATTCCGACAAACGTTATTTCTATCACAGATGGTCAGATCTATCTGGAAACAGAAATGTTTAATGCCGGATTCAGACCTGCTATCAATGCCGGTCTTTCTGTATCACGAGTTGGTGGTGCTGCCCAGATTAAGGCGATTAAAAAGATTGCAGCGCCAATCCGTGTGGAACTGGCACAGTACCGGGAACTGGCATCTTTTGCTCAGTTTGGTTCAGAACTGGATGCAGATACAAAGGAAAAGCTCGCACAGGGTGAAAGAATTAAGGAAATGTTAAAGCAGCCGCAGTATCAGCCAATGCCTGTTGAATATCAGGTCATGATTATTTATGCGGTTACGAAGAAGTATGTCATTGATGTTGCAGTAGACAGAATTCTCGATTTCCAGAAAGGATTGTTTGAACTGATTGATACAAAGTATCCGCAGATTCCGGAAACAATCCGTACAACAAAAGTGCTTGATGAAGAAACAGAAAAAGCTTTAATCAGTGCGATTGAAGAATTTAAGAAAACTTTCAAATAATAGCGAAGCTTAGAATGGAGGTAATTGATTATGGCCTCAATGAGAGACATAAAAAGGCGTAGAGACAGTATTCAAAGTACCGGTCAGATTACCAAAGCCATGAAGCTCGTTTCCACTGTAAAACTTCAGAAAGCGAAGGGAAAAGCAGAGAGCACAAAACCGTACTCCGATTTAATGTATGAAACTGTGAGCAATATTCTTGCAAAGTCAGGGAATATTAACCACAAGTTTTTAAAAGCAGGAGATTCCAATAAAAAAGCGGTGATTGTGATTACTGCAAACAGAGGACTTGCAGGCGGCTATAACAACAATATAGCCAAGCTCATTACAAATAGCGATATCCCGAAGGAAGATGCATATATTTATGCAATCGGACGAAAGGGTAGGGAAGTTCTTGAAAGAAAAGGATATGAAATCAAGGCGGATTATTCCGATGTGATTAACGAGCCGATGTACACCGATGCAAAAGAAATCTGCAATGAAGTGCTGGAGCTTTTCACAAACGGAGAAATTGGCGAAATCTATCTTTCTTATACATCCTTTAAGAACACCGTTGTCCACGAACCAAAACTCATTAAGCTGCTTCCGGTTGAACCGGAGCAGCAAAAAGAGGGCGGTACAGAAAGCACGGCACTGATGAACTATGAGCCGGATGAAGATGAGGCACTAAATATGATTATACCAAAGTACATCTGCAGTTTAATCTATGGTGCGCTTGTTGAATCCGTAGCGAGTGAGAACGGTGCCCGTATGCAGGCGATGGATAGTGCTACAAGTAATGCAGAAGAAATGATTTCAGACCTGTCATTGAAGTTTAACAGAGCACGTCAGGCTTCAATTACACAGGAACTGACAGAGATTATTTCCGGTGCAAACGCCATAGAGGGATAAAAAGTGAAACCGCATCAATGATGCAGCATGGAGGTAAAGAATGGCAGAAAGAAATGTTGGTAAAATTACTCAGATTATCGGTGCCGTACTGGATATTAAGTTTCCGGAAGGCGCACTGCCAGAGATTAATTCAGCAATTGATATTCAGACAAAAGATGGCGGCAGGCTCGTAGTTGAGGTTGCGCAGCATCTTGGTGATGATACAGTAAGATGTATTGCCATGGGTCCGACAGACGGACTTGTCAGAGGTATGAAAGCAGAATCTACAGGTTCTGCTATTTCCGTACCGGTTGGTGAAGAAACTCTCGGTAGAATGTTTAATGTTCTGGGTGAACCTATAGATAATAAACCGGCTCCTGAAGTGAAACAGTACATGCCGATTCACAGAAAGGCACCTACTTTTGCAGAACAGTCTACAACAACAGAAATGCTTGAAACAGGTATCAAGGTTGTTGACTTACTGTGCCCTTACCAGAAGGGTGGTAAAATCGGTCTGTTCGGTGGTGCCGGTGTAGGTAAGACGGTATTAATTCAGGAACTGATTCGTAATATTGCAACAGAGCACGGCGGATATTCCGTATTCACTGGTGTAGGCGAACGTACCCGTGAAGGTAACGACCTTTACTATGAAATGAAGGAATCCGGCGTTATCGAAAAGACAACCATGGTGTTCGGACAGATGAACGAACCACCTGGAGCCAGAATGAGAGTTGGTTTAACAGGTCTTACAATGGCTGAGTATTTCCGTGATCAGGGCGGTAAGGATGTACTTCTTTTCATTGATAATATTTTCCGTTTTACACAGGCTGGTTCCGAAGTTTCAGCGCTTTTAGGACGTATGCCTTCAGCCGTTGGTTATCAGCCGACACTTCAGACGGAAATGGGTGCATTACAGGAACGTATTACATCTACAAAGAGCGGTTCTATTACATCTGTACAGGCCGTATACGTACCTGCCGATGACTTAACGGACCCGGCTCCGGCTACAACTTTCGCACATCTGGATGCGACAACCGTACTTTCACGTTCAATCGTAGAACTTGGTATTTATCCGGCTGTAGACCCGCTTGAGTCTACTTCCAGAATCCTTGACCCACGTATTGTAGGTGAAGAACATTATAAGGTAGCCAGAGCAGTTCAGGAAATTTTACAGAAGTACAAAGAATTGCAGGATATCATCGCAATCCTTGGTATGGATGAGCTTTCCGAGGAGGATAAGATCGTTGTTGCCAGAGCAAGAAAGGTACAGAAGTTCCTGTCACAGCCATTCCATGTAGCAGAGCAGTTTACAGGACTTCCTGGCAAATACGTTCCACTGTCTGATACGATTCAGAGCTTCAAGGAGATTCTCGAAGGTAAGCATGATGACATTCCGGAGAGCTATTTCTTAAATGCCGGAAGTATCGACGACGTACTTGCGAAGTGCAAGAAGTAGAAATAAATTAGGTGGTATACATGGCAGAAAATAAAATGATGGTTCGTGTGATCGCACCGGAACGGGTATTCTACGAAGGGGAAGCTTCTTTCCTTGAGTTTAATACGATTGAGGGCATCATCGGACTGTACCCAAAACATATACCTATGACTGTGGTTGTTGCACCGGGTGTCCTGAAGATTCGGGAAGATGGTGGTGACAAGGAAGCGGCTTTGCATTCCGGTTTCGCGGAGATCCTTGGCGATTCTGTCACGATTCTGGCTGAGTCGGTCGAATGGCCGGATGAAATCGACATTCATCGTGCCGAGGAAGCAAAGATTCGCGCGGAACGCCGCATCCATGACAACTCACAGGATATCGACCGGGCGGAACTTGCACTGAAGCGTGCGATGCTTCGTCTGGAGATGACAAAGAAAGTGTAATTTATAAAATCCTTGGATAGCAATCATTCATGGAGGATATAGAAAAACAAAAACGCATCGGATATAGAGAATCCTTGCAGTATATAACGATTTGCAGATAAGAAGTTGTATGTGTTCTGATTTAGATTGTTTTAATGGACGCAATCGCAGCCAATTCGCCATCCGTGGCTCAGTGGCTGCTTGCTTGAACGTCCTGTTCAAGCATTGCTGAAAGCGAGCAGAACACGAACAACTTCTAATCTGCAATCGTATCATATACCGCAAGGATTTCTATATCGCAGATGCGTTTTTTATTTTTTCCACATATAAAAAGAATGATTGCTACTACAGGATTTCTTTATACACTTCTGATATCGCCTTTGTACTTTGAGGAGACAGGCGGATTGGGGCAAAAATGTTCAAACAGGAAGAAATGCTCCAACCGAAAATTTATGAGAAGCAGGAAAATAGGAGCAAAAGTGGCGAAATAGGGGAGATGCTCCAATCGGAAAGGGTTGAGAATCAAGCGGATTGGGGGTAAAATAGTGAAACAAGAGAAAAACTCCAATTAAAGTGTGCGGAGCATTGCAAGTATGGGAGGAAGACGATATGAGCGAAAAAACGGATGAAGGTCAAAACAGGAATGAATTGGAAGCAAAGCTCAAATCCAAACAACGAACGTACAAGATATTGACAAAGCTTTGCTGGGTTTTTCTGCCTATGCTGGCAGCACCGTTTATTCCTGCATTCTGCGGGGCAGAAGATTCGACGTGGACCTACCGGCTGACTGGAATTGCGGTTGTTTCCATTATGATTGGATTTGCCATAGCATTAATTGCTGCAAATATAGAGAAACAGATGAAGGAGCTGATTGGACAGTGTGCCGTGTGGGGCGTGTTGGAAGAACAGATGCAGGTACTGGAATATATGCCGACCGGGCATACAAATGAAGATTTCCTGAAAAACTGCAGGCTCCTGCCGGAATATAATGAAGTGACCGGCTCTGATTACTTCCATGCGATCTACAGAGGTGCAGAGATCACGTACTGCGATCTTTGCCTGAGGTGGCGAAGCGACAACATGGATCCGGACAGACCGGGATCATCTTCTGCAGTGACGCGATTCCAGGGACCATTTGTGACCATAGTCCTTCCACATAATATAGACGGTGTCGTCCATGTCATTGAGCGGAAAGGCGGGAAGAAACCGGCAGAAGCAATCCGGCTTGGAAATACAGATTTTGACCGGAGATTTACGACTTTGGCAACCGACGAACAGCTTGCAGGAAGCATATTGCCACCGGATGCAATCCTCAGAATACTGCAGCTTCCGAAAGATACCTATCTGGAATTCGCAGGAAATCAGCTCGTTGCTGCAATATACAATGATGAGGACCTGTTCGAAATGAAAGATATCAATGTAAACGATGGCTTGGACGAATACAGGGAGAAATGCCGCAAAGAACTCGCAGAACTGCTGCAGATACTCGATAAACTCATATATGTAGCCAGCAGGTAGGAGAAAAAAGACCAGTATGAAAGGCAGATGTTACACAGATAATTGCGATGTGAACGGGATAATATAAGAGTTGCGGATTTATAATTCTGATATGAGGTATCGTATGACAAGATAAAAACGCATCTATATTTAGAATAGAGCTTCATGTAAGATGCGATATGTTTGAGCCTTAGAATTACTTAATGTTCTTTCTTCTTGTAAGCAATACCTGAACACGATGTTCAGGTAAGCAGCCACTGAGCCATGGATGGCGAATTGGCTGCGGTTGCGTATTTTGAGAATATGTTTGTTAAGAACATTTAGTAATTCTTAGGTTCAATACATTGCATCTACATGTACTCTATTCTAAATATACAGATGCGTTTTGATTTTTCGTCCGTTGAGCATCAACTAAACTTATCCATAAACTTCCCGAACTTCTCAATCTTACTCATCGTATCATTCCGGGCAGCTGCGGAACCGGTCTTTCCTTCCGAAGCTGTCTCACCTGCATTCTGCGGGCTGCTGACACCTGCGGAACCGCCGGTCTCCAATACCGGAGCAAGCCAGATTTTTCCGGAACCACGATATACATTGACCAGACCTTCACCGGATACAGCAGAACCAACCAAAGATTTGGAAGATTTTTCAACCGTAAAATCCAAAGAGGATGACCAGGCAATTGCCATATTTCCATCGATCTTCATCATATCGTTGTCGAGTACAACCTCGATAATCTCATTTCTTGGAACGATACTTTCCAAAGCACAGATACCTGTACCATTCAAGCTTAAGTTGAACAGACCTTCTCTGCCAAATACAGCAGAAGAGAGGTTACTTCTTGCAACAACCTTCTGTGTAACGGTATTGTCACAGGCGAGGAACAATCCGTCATCCAGGACAACACTGCCTCCCCATTCCTGTAGATTCGTGAGCAGGATGTGACGGTAGGTTGGCTCTAACATAACCTGACCATAGCCGGTGTAGATAGGCTTGGCAACCGTCTCTTTGGTAACGGCGGCTTTAGCCATACCACTTAAGAAACCGCCAACACCTTTGACGCCGCTTTCCATCTGAATCTGACCTGCCGTCCACTGCATGGCACCGGCTTGAACGGGGTAACCATTTCCGTTCAGATTAAGCAGAAGCTGACGCTTGTTCACATTCATGCGGGACATGTAGTACTGCAGTTTCGAGGTAGATGGGCTGACACTCATATCCTGCACATATTCCAGTACCTGCATGCCGCCAAGAGCAGAGGTAACCTGTACGTTTGTGTTATTTAATAAGCTTTGACTTACCATATATGTACCCTCCCCCTTATGCGGTTGGTGCCATCAGAATCGAGCCGGTACCACGGTATACATTGACCAGACCTTCGCCGGAAACAGCCGAACCGATCAGCGATTTTGAAGATTTTTCAACCGTGAAATTCAAAGAGCCGGACCATGCGATTGCCATATTTCCGTCAATCTTAACCTCGTCATCCTGCAGATTGAACATGATAAGCTCCTGCTGTGGAACCGGGCTTTCCAATACAGCGATACCCTGTCCGGAAAGGCTCAGGTTAAATAAGCCCTCTCCGCCGAGCGCAGCAGAGGAAAGTGTCTTACGGCTGACAACCTTATGCTGCAATGTGCTGTCACAGGCAAGGAATAAACCATCATCGAGTACGATCTGCCCCCACTGTGCCACATCGACAAGCAGGATGTGCTTGTAGGTTGGCTCTAACATAACATAACCCTGACCGGTGTATTCTGGTTTGGACATTGTCTCACCGGTTACAGCTGCTCCGAGTGCTTTGCCGAGGAAATTACCGGCACTTACACCGGACTGCATGGATACATTTCCGAGCATCCACTGCATGGCACCTGCCTGTAATTTGCAGGATGTGTTGTTCAGCTCGACCAAAACCTGACGGCGGCGTACATTCATCTCAGCAGAAAAATATGCAGTTTCTGCGTTGTATGGAGAAACTGACAGATCCTTTTGGTGTTCAAAAACACGGTACTGTCCGAGCTGGTTGATACACTGCATGTTGGCGTTGTTGAAAAGATTGTTGATACTAAACATAAATACCTCCCCTTATCCGGCCATATAAATTTGCGGTTTGCATAAGACCGGTTATTCTTATGATTGTTCGGAATCCGTTGTTGCCTTGGACAGTGAAAATGTAAATTCACTTCCGACACCTTCCGTGCTGACAACATTGATATTCTCATTATGTGCCTTGATGATTTCTTTGGTAATCGCAAGTCCGAGTCCGGTTCCCTGTTTGTCTTTGCCACGGGAACGGTCCGCCTTATAGAAACGTACCCAAACACGGTTTAAAGACTCTTTTGGAATCCCACATCCCTCATCCTTCACAGATACAAAAATTTTATCATGTTTTTCCGACAATGTCACGTAAATTGATTTACCATTTGGCGTAAATTTGATTGCATTATCAAGCAGATTGTAGATGACCTGCTCGATCTTTGTCTTGTCTGCATGAACAATCGAATGTTCGGTGTGATTATTTAACCGGATCGCAATCTGCTTCTCGATACAGCGCCCCTCAAAGGAGTTAATCGCAGATAGGACAAGCTCGACAATATCGAAATCCTTGCATACGAGCCAGATACCGTAGGAATCGTAGTTATTTAACTCCAGAAGACTGGAGGTAAGTTTTGTCAACCGGTTTGTCTGCTGCACGACGATATCTAGGTAATGACTCTGCTTCTCCGGCGGGATCGTTCCATCCTGAATCGCCTCAATATAGCCTTTGATCGAGGTGAGCGGAGAGCGGAAATCGTGTGAGATATTGGAGATAAATGCCTTTCGGTAACAGTTCAGCTTCTCCAGTTCCGAAGCCATATATTCCAGCGTGGATGCAAGCTGACCAATCTCGTCGTTGGAATGAATATCCATCGACGTGTCGAAATTACCGGTCGAATATTGCTCTGCCACAGAGTTGATCTTCCGGATCGGACGCATGATCTTGCCAGAAATGATACCAAGTAGGGCAAAGGAAATGATAATCATAAACAGATATGGTGCATAAATCAGTTTTACGATTTTTTCCTGAATATTCTGCAGCTGTTCCACCGTAGAATGAATCAATAGCATACCGTTTGGCTGGTTGTTAATATGGATTGGAATGGCAACAGAAATAACGTCGCTTTTGAACGTATTGTAAAATTTGCCATTAAAAGACTGCGCGGTGTAGATATCAAAATCCGGGTCAACGAGGAAAATATTTTTAGGGTTATCTGGATGCCCATCCGCATTCGCAAATCCATAGATGATGCCTTTCTCGTTGGTAACCCAGATGCTGGCATTCAGTTTGTCACTGTAATAGCGTAGACTTTCTTGCAATTCATCTTTGGTGTAAACGCCCTGCACATATCCTGCGACTGTCTGATCCGCGATTAAAAATGCTTCATTTGTCAGTACTTCTGTTCGGTCATCGACAAGCATGCTTCGTGTGACGTTGGAGGCATAGAGGACGATAAATCCAAAACAAACCGTAAAAATAACCAAAAAACTTATGAATATTTTATCAAACAGAGAGTGGCGTAATGTCATGTTACTTTACCTCGAATTTATAACCTTTGCCCCATACCGTAGAGATTGACCAGTTGTGATTTTCGTTCAGTTTTTCACGCAGACGCTTGATATGGACGTCTACCGTTCGCGAGTCTCCGGCATATTCGTAGTCCCAGAGACGGTCAAGCAGCTGATCACGTGTAAATACCTGGTTTGGACGTTTGGCAAGAAAATACAAAAGCTCCAGCTCCTTCGGCGGCATCTCCACCGATTCACCATCCAAAGTTACAGTGTAGTTGGTCATATTGATAAGTAAGCCGTCATATTCGACGAATTCACCCTGATGATCGGTAACTTCAGCGATGCTTACAGGTGCAGCAGTGGTTACAGCCTGGGTCATAACAGTACGACGCAAAACCGCTTTGACTCTTGCAACCAGTTCGTTGGAATCAAACGGTTTGATCATATAGTCATCGGCGCCGAGCTTTAAGCCGAGCACCTTGTCGAACACTTCCCCCTTCGCGGAAAGCATGATGATCGGTGTCTGGCGTGTCTTGCGGATTTCCGTGCAGACCTCATAGCCATCAATATCCGGGAGCATGATATCCAATAAGATCAAGTCAGGATTGAAGGTGGCTGCGAGTGCAAGTGCGTCCTTGCCTGTATATGCGATTTCAGTTGCAAAGCATTCCTTTAGTAAATACAAAGAGATAAGCTCTGCGATATTTTCGTCGTCATCGACGATCAGGATTCGTTGTTTCTCCATGTTCCCCTCCAATAAAAGTGTGTTGTATGGTTGTAACTCGTCTACAATTCGACGATGGTAACGCCATATTCGCCCTCACCAAATTCGCCGGAGCGATAGGACTGCACCAGTGGATGTTTCTTTAAATACTGCCAGATGCCTTTGCGCAGGGCACCGGTTCCCTTTCCGTGGATGATCGTGACACGGGAAATGTGTGCCAGAACTGCATCATCCAGATATTTGTCAATCTCAAAGCATGCTTCATCGACTGTTTTCCCCATGACGTTCAGTTCTGGAGAGAATGTCATAGATTTGCTGACGGATGTATGATCTCCGCCTGCATGTTTGCCGCTGTATTTTTGTTTTGTTCCATTTACTGATACGGTACTTTCCGGAATAATCAGCAGGTCGGAAATCGGCAACATAGAATTTAAAATACCCATCTGTACGCCTGCAATGCCTTTGTTGTCTGGCAGTTTTGTGATTGTACCGCGTGTTCCCATGCTGAGTACCTGCACGGTATCCCCGATATGGAAATCAGATGCTTTATGGTTTGAGGTCTGTTTCTTTGTCTCGGATGCACCGGATTTCTCGTAATCTTTGATTTTGCTTCGAAGCTTGCTGCGCTGTTCTTCCATCGTGCGCATGTCTGCTTTGTGCGGGTTATTGCGCCATTTGTTGTAATCGCGGATTGTCTGATCCGCCACATCCTTGGCGTCATCGATTATGTCTCTGGCTTCTTCCCTTGCTTTTTTCAGAATCTCGGCTTTCTTCGTATCGAGATTTTCTTCCTTCTTCTGCAAGGATTCCTTCAGAGATTCAATTTCCTGTTTATATGCCTCAATTGCCTTTTCGTCCTCCTGCATGGATCGCTTGCTTGCTTCGAGATCCGCGAGCAGGGTTTCCATGTCGATCGCATCGCTGTCAATCTGATCCTTTGCGGAGTTGATGATATAATCTGGCAGACCAAGCTTGCTTGCGATGGCAAATGCGTTGGATTTACCCGGAATACCGATTGTCAGACGATAAGTCGGACGCAGAGTTGCCACATCAAATTCGCACGATGCATTTTCTACTCCATCGGTGGAAAGGGCGTAGGTTTTCAATTCGCTGTAATGTGTCGTCGCCATGCAGCGGGCACCCATACTTTTCAGATAATTTAAGATGGAAACTGCTAGTGCCGCACCCTCGACCGGATCGGTTCCGCCGCCCGGCTCATCGAATAGGCATAGTGTGTTCGGGGTTGCATGCTGCACGATATAGACAATGTTGCTCATGTGAGAGGAGAACGTTGACAGATTCTGTTCGATGCTCTGCTCGTCACCGATATCCGCGAAGATATCGTCGAAGACAGCCAGACGGGATTCCTCCATCGCCGGGATGTGCAGACCTGCCTGCCCCATGAGAGAAAACAGTCCGAGTGTCTTTAGGGAAACCGTTTTACCACCGGTATTCGGACCTGTGATAATGAGCAGGTTGTATGTCTCACCAAGCCGGATATCGACTGGCACAACCGTGTGCTTCTCCAGCAATGGATGACGTCCCTGCCGGATATCAATGATACCGTCGGTGTTAAAGATCGGTCTTGTGCTGTTTGTTGCGCGGGCGAATTTCGCCTTTGCAAATATAAAATCCAGATCGGTCAGTAATTCCAGATCGTAGGCGATTTCAGAGACATAAGTAGCTGCCTGCGCACTCAGGCTCTCCAGTATTTTCTCGATTTCTAATAATTCCTCGTTCGCAAGCTCCTTGATCTGGTTGTTCAGATTGACGACTGCCATTGGTTCGATGAAAAGCGTGGAGCCGGTCGAGGACTGATCGTGAATCATACCCGGGAATTTCGAACGGTATTCCTGCTTGACTGGGATACAGTATCTGCCGTTTCGCATGGTAATCAGAGAATCCTGCAACTGGTCACGGTTTGCGTCACTTTTGATGATCTTATCTAACTGCTGGTGCAGCTTGTCGTTGGTGAGACGGATTTCCCGGCGGATGTTCTTCAAACCGGAGCTTGCATCGTCTGCGTATTCATTTTCTGATAAGATACAGCGGTTGATCTCGGATGCGATGTGCTCCAATGGCAACAGCATGTTAAAACGTTCGGTCAGGGAATCGAAGGTAGTCTGTGAAACAGGCTCCTGATTCCGGCTGGCGAGTGCTTCGGTCAGATCGGAACCGTCGCCGTACTGTTTGGCTGCTTTTGCAACCTGTAAGACGGCTGCGATGTCCAGAAGTTCCTTAGAAGTAAGGGTACCCTGTACCTCCAGCCGTTTGATGGATGCACCGATATCGCATAACCCGGAAAAGCTGATATTTCCATGACGGTTCAGACGGTTCAGTGCATCGTTTGTCTCTTCCTGTAATTTTCGGATCTGTTCGATGTCACGCTGGGGTTTCATGCGGTCCACCCGGCGTTTTGCCATAGGGGAGGTCGCATATTCTGTCACCATAGATAGTATTTTATTAAACTCTAGTATGCGTAAGCTTCGTTTGTTCATGGTTTATTCCTTTTATAAAAGTATGTTAGGCTTGATTAAATGCTTTCTTTGCATTGATATGAAGAACCAAGCCGATAATGGCACCGACAAATGCAACGATACCACCGATCAAAAGCAGATAGAAACCAGCACCATATTGAACCATAGAACCATAATCGGAAAGTTCGCTTTTTGCGCTCATAGTTTCATAAATTGCAAAAATTCCCTGAATCAGGGTCAGGATAATATTCAATGTATTTACCCGCAGCATAGACAATGCAATGATCACGATTGCAGTTATCAAAAAGATGACGCCATCTTCGCCGTCCTTAAATAACGACATGGATTCACTGTATCCAAAAAGGGAAACAGACAGGAACGGAAGAAAGACGGAGATCAGACAGAGCAGGCTTCCGCCCATCACTGCAAAATGTCCGGCATTGAATTTCCGCTTGAATCCTGCGCCAGCAGAATTTGCATATGGCATCTGGTTGTAATTTGCCTGAGGCTGCTGATACTGTGCCTGATTATAGTTTGCTTGAGGCTGCTGGTATTGTGCCTGATTGAAATTTGCCTGAGGCTGCTGGTATGGTTGCTGATTATAGTTTGCCTGAGGCTGCTGATACTGCGCCTGATTGAAGTTTGTCTCAGGCTGTTGATATTGCATTTGGTTGAAATCTGCCGGCTGGGAGATCGCTGCTCCGCAGGTAGGGCAGGTTGTAGTGCCTTCTGTAAGTGTTGCTCCACATGTTGGACAATTCATAGAATCACGCTCCTTAAAAAATAGTATAAAATTAAGATAGCATATATTTAGAAGACTTACAAGAAATCGACTTGACTTTAGTACATAAAATATACAACAACTGTGAGAACCGGAGTAAATGTTTCTCCCTTTTTGATTCCTGATAGAAATTCGTTTTTTGATTTAAGCAGGTGATTCTCCCGGTTGTATTTCTGATTGCTGAATACTTCTGTTTTGCTTTGTGTTTTGTCCGTTTTTTCTTCACGTTCGGTTTTGATGACAAGATCATCATCGAAGATAGTGTATTCTTCCGTCGGGTCGAGCGGCGATAAATCCTGTGCGCGGATCATCGGCTTTCCATCGAAGAACAGCACGTTCATTGTGTCGGCAAAGACGAGGTTATCCTCGTAAAGTTCCTTTGCCATGTCGTCAAGTTATAATTAGAGATATTTTACCACATAAAACAAATACAACAAGCGATACATAATAAAATAATTGGGATTTTTCTGGAATAATGAAGCACGCTGATGCGTGCGTATGTCATCACGCTATCGCGTGGTGACATAAGATATAAGAGCTATATCACAGATTATCGGATGAAATCCGATAACCAACACATACAATAAGTGTATGTTTCAACAGTTGCATCATAGCATGTGTGAGATGGATTTGTAAATAGATATTCACCTATTGCAGGCATTTGGCATATGATGGTAAAATGAGTCAAAATTGTATTTTCAATAGAAAATAGTATGAACACATGTAAGAACGAGGAGGAAACGTATGAGAAGAACAAAAAGATTTGCAAGCTTTGCTCTGGCGGCGTGCATGGGCGTAAGCTTGCTGGTGAATGTTCCGGCAGGAACGGTATCGGCGGCAGAACCAGACGAGGTGGTGTCTGCGGAAGCGACGGAAACGGATGCAGAGGCTTTGGATGAGATGCAGGAAGCTGTTTATGACGAAAGTGAAGCGGATGCAGATGGTTTTAAATGGAACGGAACCGCGATTGTTGGGTATGTTGGTAAAGGTGGGGATGTAAAGATTCCAGAGAAATGCACGAGCATTGGAAGTTCTGCATTCAAAGGATGCGATAATTTGACGAGCATTGTGATACCAAAGGGTGTAACGAGCATCGGAAGTTTTGCATTTATGGATTGTACTGGTATGGCGAGTGTGGAGATGCCAGAGGGTGTAACAAGTATTGGACATCATGCATTTTGGGGTTGCTACAAGCTGAAAAATATTGAGATACCAGTGAGTGTGACGAGTATTGGAAAGTATGCGTTTTATGATTGTTCGCGGTTTGCTGATATTAATATACCCGCGAATGTAACGAGTATTGGAGTTTATGCATTCAGGGGTTGCGGCGGTATGAATGGGCCGACCAGTATCGTTGTATCTCCTGAAAATACAACGTATAACAGTAATGGTAATTGTAATGCGATTATTGAAACAAAAACCAATAAGTTGATTCAGGGATGTATGAATACGAAGATACCAATGGGTGTAACGAGTATTGGAGATTCTGCATTTGCGGATTGTGTTGGCTTGAAAAATATTGAGATACCAGTGAGTGTAACGAGTATTGGAAATAAGGTGTTTATGGGCTGTTACGAGTTGACAGGTATCAAGATACCAACAAGTGTAACGAGTATTGGAGATTCTGCATTTTGGAATTGCCATTGTATAAAAAATGTTGAGATTCCTGCGAGTGTGAAGAGCATTGGAAGCTCTCCGTTTATAGGGTGTCAAGAATTGTCGAGTATAATTGTGTCTCCAGAGAATGCAACGTATAATAGTAATGATAATTGCAATGCAATTATTGAGACAAAAACAAATAAGTTGATTCAGGGATGTAAGGATACGAAGATACCAACAAGTGTAACAAGTATTGGAAATTCTGCTTTTGCGTATTGCAGTGAATTGACGAGTATTGAAATACCAAAGAGTATAACGAGTATTGGAAAAGCTGCGTTCGACCAGTCTGGTCTAAAAACAATCTATGGTGATACAGGTTCGTATGCAGAAGCTTATGCAAAGGAAAATGGTTATACGTTTAAGGCAATTGAGGAACCTGTAGCAGACATTACCATCTCCTACCGCACTCACGTCCAGTCTATTGGCTGGCAGAATCCGGTTACAAATGGTGTGATGAGTGGAACATCCGGAAAGGCAAAGCGCCTGGAAGGTATTGAGATCTCCGTCAGTGGCAATAAAAATCTGGGTATTCAATATGCTACACATTGTCAGACATATGGCTGGTTGCCTTGGTCTGCAAACGGAGAGATGAGTGGAACAACCGGAGAAGCAAAGCGACTCGAAGCGATCAAGATTCAGTTGACCGGTGCAGATAAGGATAAGTATGATGTATATTATCGTGTACATGCACAGTCGTATGGCTGGCTTGGCTGGGCGAAGAACGGAGAACCATCCGGAACGGCA
>OGLM01002441.1_pt1 | contig 16969 bp, 12 predicted proteins | sample 1572531 | NCBI WGS metagenome assembly OGLM01 (sample SAMEA2581909, study PRJEB24529) | metagenome | biome: Human gut stool | place: China | collected 2011 | reverse complement strand
TGCCGTCATACTCGCCGACGAACCTTCGGGCAGTCTCGACTCCAGGAACAAGGCTGAGCTTCACCAGCTGTTCTTCGACCTGCGCGACAAGACAGGCCAGACCTTCGTCATCGTTACGCACGACGAGAGCCTGGCAAAGATAACCGACAGGACTATTTCAATGAAGGACGGCATGCTTGAACCTGACGTACAGGCAGCATCTGACGCTTCTGATTCAACTGTCGAAACCGTCCCGGCAGAGTCCGGCGAGTGACATTCCGTAACATGCCGGCAGCTTCATAATAACATTAAAACAGAAAGAAGTATGGATTTCATAAGATTGGGTGACTATAATAGGATGACCGTGGTCAAGTCGGTCGACTTCGGAATGTATCTTGACGGAGGCGACGAAGGCGAAGTCCTCTTGCCTGCACGCTATGTGCCTGAAGGCTGCAAGGTGGGCGACGAGCTTGAGGTCTTTGTCTATCTCGACAACGAGGAGAGGCTTGTGGCCACTACCCAGCGGCCATACGCCAAGGTGGGCGACTTCGCCTATCTTGAAGTCGCATGGGTCAACGAGTACGGCGCGTTTCTCGACTGGGGCCTGATGAAAGACCTTTTCTGCCCGTTCCGCGAGCAGAAGATGAAGATGGAGAAAGGCAAGCGCTACATTGTCTTCGTCCATGTAGACAGCGAGAGCCACCGCATCGTTGCGTCGGCCAAGGTCGAGCACTTCATGGATACGACCTTCCCGCCGTACGCCCACGGCGACGAAGTCGACCTGTTGGTGTGGCAGAAGACCGACCTCGGCTTCAAGGTTATCGTAGACAACAGTTTCCCCGGCCTCGTTTACGGCAACCAGATATTCAAGGATATACATACCGGCGACCGCATGAAGGGCTATATCGACATCGTGCGAGAGGACGGCAAGATAGACGTCATGCTGCAACCTACGGGCTGGCGCATGACCAAAGGCCTCGGCGACGTGCTTCTTGAATATCTTGAAAGCAACAACGGCGTGTGCCTGCTGACCGACAAGAGCCCTGCCGAAGATATTTACCGTCAGTTCCAGGTAAGTAAGAAGAACTTCAAGAAGGCTGTCGGCGACCTGTACAAGCGCCGTCTCATAACGATAGGCGACGACTGCATCAGGTTGAACGATAATAAGAAAGGCAACGCAGGCAATAAGGATGCCAACCGTAAACGCACTAAATATTAATCCGGTTAAAATATAAAAATACGTAGATATATGGACAAGTTCAAGAAACTGGTGGCCATAGAACCAGTCAATATGGTTCCTGAAGCTCGTCCCCGCCTTGAGGGGCTTGCTGAGAGTGTTGTCATGTACGACGACATACCTTCATCGTCTGACGAGATAGTCAGGCGCATAGGCGATGCCGACGCCGTATTGTTGAGCTTTACATCGTCGCTGCCCAAAGAGACTCTTGAGCAATGCACGAATGTCAGATACGTCGGCATGTGCTGTTCGCTCTATTCGCCTGAAAGTGCCAATGTCGATATAAAATACGCTAATCAGCATGGTATCGTCGTTACCGGCATCCGCGATTACGGCGACGAAGGCGTCATTGAATATGTAATCAGCGAGCTTGTGCGTTGCCTGCACGGCTTCGGCCGCCCTGCCTGGTTCGGCAGTCCGAGCGAGATTACCGGCCTCAAGGTCGGAGTGATAGGCCTTGGCAAGTCAGGCGGAATGATAGCCGACGCCATGAAGTTCCTCGGAGCCGATATCGCCTATTTCGCCCGTAGCAAGAAACCCGCTGCCGAAAGCAAAGGTTACCGTTTCACTCCCCTTGGCGATTTGCTTGAACAAAGCGATGTCATTTTCTGCTGCCTGAATAAGAACACGGTACTGTTGCATGAAGAGGAGTTCAGGCGTTTTGGCAGCCATAAGATACTTTTCAATACAGGCCTGTCGCCCGCATGGGACGAAGAACCGTTCGCCCGCTGGCTCGACGGCGACAACATTTGTTATTGCGACACGGTAGGAGCCGCAGGCGGACAACGCTTCCTTGATCATCCCCACATGAATTGCGTGCGTGTTTCGTCAGGCATCACCCGCCAGGCATACCGCAGGCTCACAGACAAGGTCATCGCAAACATGGAGACCTATCTCGACCAGGGCATTTAAGATATTTTCATCATACCGTCCGTGAACCTCGCCGCAGGTTCACGGACGTGTACGTTTGTGCCGGCCTTGCGTCGCTATTGTGATGCATGCTGCCGCCAACAAGGACAAATAACACACGTGTTTGTATTTTCATAATAAGGATAAGTCGCAAAACTTAACAGGGAAATGTCGGATTTCAGACTGAAGGTGTTTTACAGCGTAGCCAGGAACCAGAGCTTCACGCGGGCGGCTAAAGAGCTGTTTGTTAGCCAGCCGGCAATAACCAAGCACATTAACGAGCTTGAGCGGCAGTATTCCGTGAGGCTGTTCGACCGCACGGGCGGCAAGATAATGCTTACCGATGCCGGACGCCTGCTGCTCGAACACTGCAGCCGCATACTCGACGAGTACAACCGTATGGAGTATGACATGGGCCTGCTCAACGCGCGCAGCAGCGGACATATAAGCATCGGGGCAAGCACCACGATAGCCCAATACGTGCTGCCTCAGATTCTTGCTGAGTTTACCGAGAGGTATCCGAAGATAGAAGTGTCGCTGGCTAACGGCAATTCGCGCGACATAGAGAACGCCCTGCTGAACCACGAGATTGACTTCGGTATGGTTGAGGGCGTAACCCATGCGGCAGGCCTGCAATACGAGCCGTTTCTTGAAGACGAACTTGTAACGATAGTCAAGGCAGCCGGTAACGAGTCGCTGCCTGAAGAGCTTACCCCGCACGACCTGTGCCGCCTTCCGCTTGTCTTGCGCGAGCAAGGTTCGGGCACCCTTGAAGTCATAGAGACAGGTCTCGAACGTCACGGCATAAAGCTTTCCGAGCTGAATGTACGCATACGCCTTGGCAGCACCGAGGCCATCAAGGCCTTTCTGCGCCACAGCCGCAGTGTGGGCATAGTGTCGGTGTTCTCCGTCAGGGAAGAGCTTGCCAGGGGCGTGTTCCGTGTCATTGACATAACAGGGCTCAGCTTTATCCGCCATTTCAGTTTTGTTGCCTCTGCCGGTAAGGACTCACCGCTGACTGAAAAGTTCAAGGACTTCACGCGCCGCAGTATTATAACCGCAGGTTATAGAGTATAAATATTTTAAATATACCTCATAACGGAAAATTAATTACCTTTGCAACCGGATTCAGTATCGCCGCCTTGCAGGCAGGCATGTGCGGCAGACGGTATGAAGTGGAAAATAATAACAATAATAACCAAAGGTAATTTATCATGTTTGAAAAAGGAAACAGGGCAAACACCCTTCACGGCATTCTGCTGATTGCGTTATTTTCGTTTGCGGCATTCTATCTTGCCGACCTTCCCGTAATGAAGCAGCTATCGCTAAGTCCGCTCATTATCGGAATCATTCTCGGCATGCTCTATGCCAACAGTCTTCGTAACAAGCTGCCCGAGACATGGGTGCCCGGCATCAAGTTCTGTACCAAGCAGCTTCTGCGTACAGGCATCGTGCTTTACGGTTTCCGCCTTACGCTTACCCAGGTGGCAGCCGTCGGCGTGCCTGCCATCGTTGTCGACGCCATCATCGTTACGGGCACCATCTTCCTCGGCCTGTGGTTCGGCCGCATGCTTAAGCTCGACCGCGACACCGCCCTCATGACATCCACGGGAAGCGCCATCTGCGGTGCCGCCGCCGTCCTTGGAGCAGAGCCTGTTGTCAAGTGCGAAAGCCACAAGACCGCCATCGCCGTATCCACGGTGGTTATCTTCGGCACGCTGTCCATGTTCCTTTATCCCATAATGTACCGTGCCGGCATCCTTTCAGGGTTGAGCGACACAGCCGTCGCCGTCTACACGGGCAGCACCCTTCACGAGGTTGCCCACGTGGCAGGAGCAGGCAACGCCATGGACCCTACCGACAGTCTCGGCATAGCCGGAACGGCGACAATCACGAAGATGATTCGTGTCATGATGCTCGCCCCCGTGCTTGTTATCATGAGCTTCGCGCTTGCCGGACGCAAGCGCGTTACACCTGACGGGCATAAGGAGAAGAGCAAGATCACCATACCCTGGTTCGCCTTCGGCTTCATAGGCATCATCTGTGTTAACTCGCTTCTCCAGTATCTGTGCGACGCTCCTACCGTAAAGGACATACCGCTCAACGGCGTAATTGAGTATATCGACACCTTCCTGCTCACCATGGCGATGACGGCCCTTGGTACCGACACCAACATACAGAAGTTCAAGCAGGCTGGTGCAAAGCCCTTCCTTCTTGCCGGAATGCTTTACGTATGGCTCGTTATAGGAGGCTACTTCATTACAAAATATGTTGTCGGGGTTTTAGGATAATTAATATACACCTTGCCGGGCTGCTGCCGGCAAGGTGTTTTTGTTTTGTTGTCTGACTGCATGCAGTTTCGGTTCCAATAAGCACTGAAGGGGCGCAACGTTATTAAAGTCTTATATCGCCCAGTTTTAAGCAGGGCGCATATTTGCCTTATTGTCATGCCCGTTGGCTGCGCGCCATGTGGCGGAATATTACAGCCATCGACCTTGTTGATGACGGGGTGTAATAATAAAGTGAGTCAACCAGAACTAAGGTTGACTCACTTTATTAGTTTTGTTTCTATGCGTTAAACGTTCTTCAAAAGCGGCATTCGCCGGTGCCGCACATGTTTTTAGTTACTCGTTGCCGGTAGCAGGCTTGCAAAACTTCTTGTGCCATACCGCGAACAGCAGTCCTGACAGCACGAACACGATCACGGCAGTGATGTAACCGGCCACGTCGCCCAGTGCGAACGAGTTCTTGTAGACCAGGATGAACGACGAGCATACCGCCGTCATGAACATTGCCGGCACGAGCGTTATGATATAAGGCTTCGACTTGCGTGCCAGGTACACTGTCAGTGCCCAAAGCGTGAACACCGCCAGCGTTTGGTTTGCCCATCCGAACCATCCCCATATAATGTTGAAACCGTCGGCATCGGCGATGTTAAACCACAGGAAGCCGAATGTTACGAGGAAGAGCGGCAGGCAGATATAGATGCGGCGGCGTATCGAGTGCTGCTCTATGTTCATGAATTCGGCTATGATGAGTCGTGCGCTGCGCAGAGCCGTGTCGCCGCTGGTTATCGGTGCGGCTACAACGCCCAGCATTGCCAGTGCGCCGCCGAATATGCCGAGCCAGCCCGACGATACCGTCGTCACCACCTCGGGAGCCTGTAGCGTAAGCGGTGCGCCGAGTTCCTGTGCTGCTCCGCCGTAGAAGAAGTAAGAAGATACGGTTGCCCAGATCAGTGCCACAATGCCCTCGGTTATCATTGCGCCGTAGAACAAGGGGCGTCCCTGCTTCTCGTGTGCCATGCAGCGCGCCATGAGCGGGCTCTGTGTGGCATGGAAGCCGCTTATAGCCCCGCAGGCTATCGTTATGAACAGGCAGGGAAATATCGGACCGGCAGCCGGGCTCATGTTGCTGAGGCCGTCAGTCAGTTCGGGCAGCTGCGGCCATTTTATTATTAGCACTACCATGAGCGCCACCGCCATGAAGAGCATGGCTATTGCGAACAGCGGATATATCTTTCCGATAATCTTGTCGATGGGAAGCATCGTGGCGAGGAAGTAGTAAGCGAAGATAATGCCGCACCAGATGTACACCCACGTGGTGCCGCCGCCAGACAGCGCACCCAGTATCAGCGCCGGACTGTAAACAAACACGGCTCCTACCATTATAAGCATGAATACCGAGAACACCAGCATCACTTTCTTTGTGCCGCCGCCGAGATAGTGGCCTACAAGTTCGGGCAGGCCTGCTCCGCCGTGGCGTATCGACAGCATGCCGCTGAGATAGTCGTGCATGGCGCCGGCGAAGATGCAGCCGAACACAATCCACAGGTATGCCGAAGGACCGAACTTGGCACCCATTATGGCACCGAAGATAGGGCCTGTTCCTGCGATGTTGAGAAACTGGATCATGAATATCTTCCATCCAGGCATAACAATGTAGTCAACACCGTCGGCCTTGCTTACGGCTGGGGTAGGGCGGTTGTCGGGGGCAAAGATGCGTTCGACTATCCGTCCGTAAATGAAATAGCCTGCCACCAGGGCAAGCAAACTAATAATAAATGTAATCATAGGTATTAAAGAATGTAATTATGGGTATTAAATGATATTATTTATGTGCAAAATTAATTTTTTTAATGAATAATCGCAAAAATAGTTTCTAAAATCTGTAAATCAAAGGCTTGTTTATTTTGAAAAAACGATGAATTAATGCTATGCGCATGTAATACGTCCGTTTGCCGCATGACGCCCGTTCTTGTCTCGTGCCGTCTGTCATGGAGAAAATGCCTTCGCTGTAAGTATCTGGATATGAGTTGGTTACGCGGATGCCTGCGCCATGCTTCCAATATGCCGTCTTTTAGCTTGCAATTCATGGCCTTTTAGGCGCTAAAACATGGCCTTTGTGAACGCAAAAGGTATCCTTTTGCCTGGCATGTAAATATAATAAGGTTGATGTCTACCTGTAAGCGGCAGGCACGTTGCTTGTTTTACACGCTACTGCCGGCTGCCGTTCTTGCCTTATACGACGACTAGGCGACCCTCCGCAGGGCGTGCTGTAAATGGCATGAGTAATTTATTGGGACTCAGATAAATGCAGTTTTATATGTATAAAGCATCCATCTGGGTGCAAAGATACGAAAAAATACTAAAACAGTGTATTTCAAACAAACTTTTTTACCTAATTTTTAACAGCCTTGTAAAACACGAAATGTTCGAAATTAGCACTGGATTCATGCCACAATAACGTAAGACGTTGATACAATGATTATTGGGACAGACTGACTGCCTCATACATATACAACAGTTATAAAGCGGACACAAAAAAAGACTTAATTAAAGAAAAATAAAAAAACTTTGTGGTATGGAAACAGTTAATACGAAGCCTGCATCGGTGTCTTCATTCCGCAACATAAAAACGACGGACGTTTGCTGCTGAGAATCTTCCGGAACTTCGTCGTTACGCCTGAAAGAAGGTACTTTATAACTCTTGTGCTACGGTCATGAGAGGAATATGGAGAATGCACCTGCGGCACCGCCACAAACATACCATCCTGCAAAGTTTCAGCTTCATACCTGCACATGCAACAAATGCCCACAACACCACAAGCTGCGCAATGCGTCGGCATTCCGGCACACGGCAACCGCGACAAGCTGAACAGTGTTGACTTCCAATGGTTCATAGTCCGTTCGCTTCCCCACCAGGAGAAGAAGCTCGCCGCCCTGCTGGCAGAGCACAGCGGCGAACTTAAGAACATACTCGAAGTCTACTGTCCAACGCATACCACGGTCAACGTCAGCATGAAAGGGCGTGACGTGCAGGCGCCCCTGTTCGCCGGTTATGTGTTTGTGCTGTCTACGCAACGTACTGTTGCCGATTTCATGAGCCGCTATTATCCCGAAGGCACCATCCTGTATGACAGCCGCAAGCGCGACGGGCACAAGCCCGGATTCCTGACCGTCCCCGACGGGCAGATGCGCTTCTTCAGGGACTTCAACGAGAACTACGCCGACAAGGTCGTAATACTCGAAAAACCATATACCGACTACGCCTTCAACCCCAAGACCAACGAGCCTAACGAGACCGTCAAGGTAATCGACGGGCCGCTTGCCGGGCGCGAGGGCTACATAGCCCGCTTCAGGAGAGACAAGCGCCTCGTGTTCAACATGAAGGCACTCGATTCAGACAAGTATTACGCCGTGTCAGTACCCAACGTATGGGACTTCCACGTTGTCCGCCTCCACAACGCCGTGTGCGACCGCCAGACCATAGGCACCATGAAGGAGCGTGCCGTCGACCTGCTCATAGGCTTGCTCCAGGCATGCGGCTACGGAGACAACACCCTTCCGGTGCTTTACGGTATCGTTGACACGCTTGCCGTCAAGCCGTCGCTTGTCAGCCTGTGCAATACGCTCTACGGGCAGGGACACAAGGAGCTGGGCAAAAAGATAGCCATGCTCGGCACAAGCGATGCGGAACTGTTAATCAACCTTGTGCGCTACGAGCGAGACAACCCCGGCTATGTAAGGGCAAACTGGCAGAAGCTGGTAATCCGTCCCTTCCTTACCCCTACGCCCGGCGTAGGATTTGAAGACGGGCGTGACGAAGCCGAACTCGAACATCAGTCGTTCACTGAAATAATAAGAAAGGTAAGCATCACCGAGCAGACCTATTATCCCGACAGGCAGGAAGACCGGCAGGCCGCCACTGAATACTACGCCCACGTAGGCATAATGCCTGTAAGTGGCGGCGGCAGCATCGTGTTCGCCAACTGGGACACCTTCCTTGACGAGTATTTCCAGACCGCGGGTAAGGCAAACGAGAGGCTTGTCGGCGGAACTGTAAGGTCTACGGCTGACGGGGGCAACGGCGTCAAGGAGAAACTGATAGAGTCGTTCAGGAACTTTGCGCCCACCTTGTATAAAGTTCTTGCCGGCGAAAGTTCTGAGGTCAGGGCGTTACGCGGCCTCGATACCGGCACCGGCAGCATCAACGTGCTTGCCGTTACGGTAAACGACGGGTCGGCGGCGTCTACCGGCAAGGCTGTAGACACGCTGCTTGAAACCTGCGTCGGCATCTGCAAGGAGATTAATTCGGGCATACATCTTGCCGCCTGGCGGAGATACCTCCGCACGGTGTGGCTGCATAAATGAATACTTAAAGTCCGGCTTGGTGATAATGTACACTCCATGCCGCGGTGAAGAAAACGTAAAATAGAGGAAAGTTGATAAACGAACAGACAAATACACGAACGGCAACCGTAACGTACAGTCGCAGACAGGGTGTCGGTTTCATAGCATACGCCAGGTCCTGCGTAAAGAAGATGCAGGACGAAGGCAGGTACGACGCCGCCCATAAGCTTGACTCTTACATCGGCAGGTTCACCGCGTACCTCGGCAGGAACGAGATAGCCTTCAAGGATTTCGACTCCCGGCTGATTAGGAACTACCACAGGTGGCTTCAGGACAAGGCGCTTGGCCGTAACAGCATCTCGCTCTACATACGCAACCTCAAGCGTGTCTACCGCATGGCTGTCGACGACGGTACGGCAAAGGACAACCACCCCTTTGAGGGCGTCGACGTAAGCTACCATGTAAAGAAAGAGAAGAACGGCCTTACGCTCGACGAAGTGAGGCGGCTTAAGGAGTTCGACCTTTCCGGACGCAGCAAGGCGGTCAACTTCGCCCGTGACATGTTCCTTTTCTCCGTTTATGCAAGGGGCATGACCGCCGACGACATGTTCCACCTTACCCGCGACAACATAAGCGGCGGCATCCTTGTCTACACGTCCAAGATTACAGGCAGCCGTGAGACAATAGTTTGGGAACAGCTCCTCCAGGATATTGCGGACAGGTACGCCCTTCCAGGCACCCCGTTCCTCTTCCCCGTAATCACCTCGGCCGACCCGCGTGAACAGTGGCGCCAGTATTGCGGAGCCCTCCACAACATCAACCGCAACCTGAAGACCGTTGCCCGTCTGCTCGGACTGTCCTTTCCGCTTAACATGATGGTGGCACATCATACATGGAATAGCATGACAAAGGGACTGACAATAGGCAACCTGCTGTAATGCGGTGTGTAAAACGCCACCGGCCGTGATCTTCTCATGTATTCCCCAATGTTTGCATTTTGCTGCGTCAGCATGCCGTCCGCAACGGTTCTCTGAAATAACTGTCTGTATTGGCTTTTCCATATCAGCGTCGGTTTGATGTAGGTTAAGGGTATTTGCAAGACAGTGCAAATGTACAACGCAAACAGCCGTAAAAGCTAATTCTGTCCCAAACGGGACAAAAATTTATAAAAACAATAAAAACAAAGAAATGGAAGAATTTAAAGATGCCGAGAAAAAGGCACGTCTGTTGACCCGAAGGTTGATAGACAAGTTGGTAAAGTCGACCGCATCAGGCAGCAGGGCGCTTGAAAGCGAGTTGCACATCCGTCACGGATTCATAAAGGCGGTCTAAGAGAACCGCCTCGGTAGCGGCGAAAGCCTCACCTGCGTCCAGCTTCTGGCCGCCAACATGTTGATAGAACGCGGATACCTCCGCCGCATAGAGATGTACCGCGCAATCAGGTCGCCGCAGGCCGATATCGAAACCCGCCTGCTTGACGAATGGCGTAAGGAGTTCATCCGCCTCCTGATCCAACCCCCGGCATCATGACCATAGCCCCATCCGGGGCTATTCCCCAAACTTCCACTCAAAACCAATCCCTTCCGCAATACGCTCATCACAACCAGTGGCTTAACCACTGAATACGTTTAACAGGTGAAAATGCTAAACAAGTGAACACGATAACAAGAGAATTAGTTTAACAAGTCAATTGGATTTTTCACTCTTCACTCTTCGTTCTTCACTTAAATATGCTCTTCGTTCTTCACTTAATAGTGTCATTTGGATTTTTATCTTTTCTCTTTAATCTTTTCACTTTCGTAAGACGTTCTTCACTCTTCACTTAATAGTGTCAATTGGATTTTTCACTATCCTGAGTGAATGTGCTAAACAAGTGAACACGATAATAAGAGAATTAGTTTACCAAGTCAATTGGATTTTTCACTCTTCGTTCTTCACTCTTCACTTAATAGTGTCATTTGGATTTTTATCTATTCACTTTTAGTTTTTCACTTTCGTCAGACGTTCTTCACTCTTCGTTCTTCACTCTTCACTTAAAAAGTGACAGGTATTACAGGTATATTTATAACTTTTATAATTATACGCGCGAAAAAAAATAAAATACCCCTATAAGGTGCATATCTTTTTTTATTTACGTATATATGAAAAGTTTACAAACCAGCTTGTCACCCTGTCACCACAAGCAGTGAAGAAATGAGTCTGAATTTGCAGAAGTGATGATATAAGTACCATATATTCAATATGTTACAAGTTTATGCCCTTTTAATGAAAGGCTATGTAACGATATACAACCTTGTTGCAGGATTGCGGTAAATAGGTCAAATTCTTTTTTCCAAAAGAAATAAAAATAAAAAACGAAAATGTAAAGATTTATTATCTTTTTTATTTTTTCCGAAAAAAAAGAAATCACCTTTTTGGGTAATATTTTGTAGCATAAAAGCATAAAATTATTCAGATGGATAATCGGTAAAAACTAGGTTTATTACAACTCAAAAACCGCCTGAAAAGCAAACTTAAACCACCTGTTTTTCCCCGAAAACCACTTGATTCTATCACATTAATCCATTGTTTTCAATGGACATAGGTTTCATGAAAGATAATTGAAAAGATAAAAATAGTAATATGGAAAAGAATATAAAGATTGCCGTAGCCGGAACAGGTTATGTAGGACTAAGTATAGCAACACTCCTAAGCCAGCACTACCAGGTAACGGCGGTAGACGTCATACCTGAAAAAGTAGACCTGATAAACCAACGCAAATCCCCGATACAGGACGACTATATTGAGAAATACCTGGCAGAAAAGGATCTTAATCTGACAGCCACCCTTGACGGAGCTGCGGCATACAAGGATGCCGACTTCGTGGTAATAGCCGCCCCGACCAATTACGACCCTGTAAAGAACTATTTCGACACGAGCCATGTGGAGGAAGTGATCGACCTTGTCCTTGATGTCAATCCCGACGCCGTTATGGTGATAAAGAGCACCATACCCGTAGGCTACTGCCGCAGCCTTTATGTGAAGTATGCTGCAAAGGGAGTAAAGAGGCTCAACCTGCTGTTCTCTCCCGAGTTCCTGCGTGAAAGCAAGGCTTTGTACGACAACCTTTATCCGAGCAGGATAATCGTCGGAGTGCCCAAGATGATGGACGACGGACGCTTTGCGGAGGAGAACGCCGCCATCAAGGCGATAGCCGACATGCCTAAGCTGGAAGAAGCCGCGCACACATTTGCCGCCCTGCTTCAGGAAGGCGCGATAAAAGAGAATATCGACACCCTGTTCATGGGCTTGAAGGAGGCCGAGGCAGTAAAGCTGTTCGCCAACACATACCTTGCCCTGCGCGTAAGCTACTTCAACGAACTTGACACATACGCCGAGGTTAAAGGCCTTGACACTCAGGCGATAATCAACGGAATATGCCTTGACCCGAGAATCGGCACGCACTACAACAACCCGAGCTTCGGCTACGGCGGCTACTGCCTGCCCAAGGACACGAAACAGCTTCTGGCAAACTATGCTGACGTGCCCGAGAACCTGATACAGGCGATAGTGGAGAGCAACCGCACGCGCAAGGACTTTATAGCCGACCAAGTGCTGGCAATGGCAGGCGCATACGGCGCCAACGACAGCTATGACGAATCGAAGGAGAAGGGGACGACAATCGGCGTATACCGGCTGACGATGAAATCGAACTCGGACAACTTCCGCCAAAGCTCGATACAGGGCGTAATGAAACGCATCAAGGCGAAGGGAGCCGAAGTGATAATATACGAACCCACACTGGAAGACGGCAGCACCTTCTTCGGCAGCAGGGTGGTGAACGACCTTGCTGCATTCAAGGCGCAGAGCCAGGCGGTAATCGCCAACCGCTATGACGCCTGCCTGGACGATGTCAAGGACAAGGTCTATACAAGGGACATCTTCCGCCGCGACTAGGAAACACAAGAACTGGAAAAAATATAATACAATGTTGGAAAACAACCTCAGCCTTTCCGGCGGCACCATCCTCGTAACGGGAGCTGCCGGTTTCATAGGCAGCAACCTTTGCGCGAGGCTGCTGTCGTCCGCAAGCGGCGTTGAAGTCGTCGGCGTGGACAACATGAACGGATACTATGACGTGCGCATCAAGGAAGAACGCCTGGACGCCCTATTGTCGAAAGACGGCTTCCGGTTCGTAAGGGGCGACATATCCGACGCGGACACCGTCAATAAGCTGTTCAGGGAATACCGTCCCCGCATGGTTGTCAACCTAGCCGCCCAGGCCGGCGTGCGATACAGCATAAGCAATCCCGACGCATACATGGCAAGCAACCTCATAGGCTTCTACAACATACTTGAGGCCTGCCGCCACAGCTACGACGGAGGCAACCGCGGCGTGGAGCACCTGGTGTACGCCAGCTCGAGCAGCGTGTACGGCAGCAACAGGAAAGTGCCTTACAGCACGGACGACAAGACGGACAGCCCCGTAAGCCTTTACGCCGCCACGAAGAAAAGCAACGAGCTCATGGCACACGCCTACAGCAAGCTGTACAACATCCCGAGCACGGGCTTGCGCTTCTTCACCGTGTACGGTCCGGCAGGCCGTCCCGACATGGCCTACTTCGGCTTTACAGACAAGCTGGTTGAAGGCGGCAGGATAAAGATATTCAATTACGGCAACTGCAGGCGCGACTTCACCTACATAGACGACATCGTTGAAGGCATCTTGCGTGTCATGCGGCACGCCCCTGAGCGCAAGGACGGCGACGACGGCCTTCCCGTCCCCCCTTACAAGGTATACAACATAGGCAACAGCCATCCCGAGAACCTTCTTGACTTCGTAACCATACTTCAGGAAGAGCTGGTGCGTGCCGGCGTGCTGCCTGCAGATTATGATTTCGAGGCGCATAAGGAACTTGTGCCGATGCAGCCCGGCGACGTGCCGGAGACATACGCCGACACGACGCCGCTGGAGGAGGATTTCGGCTTCAGGCCGTCCACGCCGCTGCGTGAAGGGCTTAGGCGTTTTGCCGAATGGTATGCCGCATATCAGACAAAGTGCAAACAGGAATAAACAGCAGACGATGGATTACAAGTATCATATATTCGCCCCTTACCGTGTCTGCCCGCTGGGCGCACACGTGGACCACCAGCACGGTATAGTGACCGGCTTCGCGATAGACAAGGGCGTCGACCTGTGGTTCACGCCCGCGGATGACGGTCGCGTGCACCTAGAATCACGCACCTTTGAAGGCACCGTTGACTTTGACATAACGCAGGCGTCGATGATGAAACAGCATAACTGGGGAGACTACGCCCGCGGTGCAAAATACGCCCTCCGCAAGCGTTTCGCATTGAAGTACGGTATGACCGGAGTAATACAAGGCTCGCTGCCGGTAGGCGGCCTGTCGTCGAGCGCGGCAGTGCTTATAGCCTACGTAATGGCATTCGCCAAGGCCAACGCCATAGAGCTTGAACCGTTCGAGATAGTAAAGATAGCCTCTGAAGCGGAGCGTGAATACATAGGCCTGAACAACGGCATCCTGGACCAGGCCTGCATAGCCCTAGGCAGGAAAGACGGCCTATTGTTCCTTGACTGCGACAGTGACGAATACCGTATAATAAAAAACAATCCCAATTTGCCCGATTTCGAGATAGGCATATTCTTCTCCGGCCTGACTCGCAGCCTTGTGAACAGCGACTACAACCTGCGCGTATATGAGTGCAAGACCGCGGCATGGAACATGCTTGCATACCTTGACCAGCCGCTGAAAACATTCGAACGCACCTACCTCCGCGACATACCCAAGTCGACCTTTGACCAGACACGCATAGCCATGCCGAAACGTTTTGCCCGCCGTGCAGAGCATTTCTACAGCGAATACCGCCGCGTGCGCCAGGGCGTGACGGCATGGGAGAGCGGCAACCTGGAGCTGTTCGGCAAGCTCTGCTTTGACAGCTGCGAGAGCAGCATACACAATTATGAGTGCGGCTCCCCCGAGCTTATTGCCATATATGACATAATGCGCACGTTGCCCGGCGTTTACGGCGGCCGCTTCTCAGGCGCCGGCTTCAAGGGCGCATGCATGTCAATAGTAAACCCGGCATGCAAGGAAGAAATAGAAACGGAGCTGACACGCCGTTACCTGGAACGCTTCCCTGAATATGAAAAGACGTTCAAGGTGTATTTTGTAAGACCCGACGACGGGGCGCGTTTCATCCAAGATAAAAACATATAAGTAAAAAACAGACTACAAATGAAAAATATAGTAATAGCAGCCGGCTATGCGACACGGCTTTATCCTTTGACGAAGAATTTTCCGAAACCGTTGCTGACAATCGGTAACAGTACAATACTGGGCAGGCTGCTCGACGACATAGACAGGATGGACGACATAGACGGGCATATAATAGTAACCAACCATAAGTTTGCAGGAATCTTTGAGGACTGGAAGGCAAAGCAGCGTTACACCAAGCCCGTAACCATTATAGACGACGGTACGGAGACAAACGAGACACGCCTTGGAGCCGTTAAAGACCTGCTGCTGGCAATAGACAGCTGCACTGTCGACGATGACATGCTGGTCGTTGCCGCAGACAACATACTCGACTTCTCGCTGCAGGGCTTTGTCGACTTCTTCAAGGAGAAAGGCACGTCAGTGATAATGTGCCATGACGAACCCGAACTGAAGAAGCTGCAGAGGACGGGAGTGATTGCGGTAGATGAAAACATGAAGGTGCTTGAAATGCAGGAGAAGCCTGAAAAGCCTGTATCCAACTGGGCCGTTCCCCCTTTCTACATATACAGTAAGAAAGACCTGCCTTTGATTAAGGACTGCATGAACCACGGTTGCGGTTTTGATGCCCCAGGCAATCTTGCCCATTACATGGTTGACAATACTAAAATGCATGCATGGAAAATGTCAGCAGGCCGTTTCAACATCGGATCTCTCGATACTTACTATGAAGCAGTAAAAAAATACGGAAAATAAACATGGTAAAATTTAATTTAGATTTAAACGGAAAGACTATTTTGGTAACAGGTGCTGCTGGATTTATCGGTAGTAATCTTGCAAAACGTCTTATAAACGATTATAAAGATATAAAGGTAATCGGTCTTGATACCATGACCGATTATTATGATGTTAATATTAAGAAAGAGCGTCTTCGTGGAATAGAGGCTCTTGGTGGCAATTGGTCATTCGTGGAGGAATCTATTGCAAACAAAGAGGTTATCGATAAAATATTCACAAAAAATCGGATTTCAGTAGTAGTTAACCTTGCCGCACAGGCTGGTGTACGCTACAGCATTACTAATCCAGATGCTTATATTCAAAGCAATCTCATTGGTTTTTATAACATTCTTGAAGCATGTCGTCATCATGAAGTAGATCACTTGGTTTATGCTTCATCGTCAAGCGTATATGGTAGCAATAAGAAAGTTCCATACTCTACAGAGGACAAGGTGGATAATCCTGTTTCACTTTATGCAGCAACCAAGAAGAGCAACGAGTTGATGGCTCACGCTTATTCAAAGCTTTATAATATTCCATCTACAGGTCTTCGCTTCTTCACTGTTTATGGCCCTGCTGGTCGTCCAGATATGGCTTACTTTGGCTTCACCAACAAGTTGCGTGAGGGCAAAACTATTCAGATCTTCAACTATGGCAACTGCAAGCGCGACTTCACCTATGTAGATGATATCGTAGAAGGTGTACTGCGTGTGATGCAACATGCACCAGAAAAAGCCAATGGTGAGGATGGATTACCAATCCCACCATATAAGGTTTACAACATTGGTAACAATTCACCAGAGAATCTCCTTGATTTCGTAACTATCCTTCAGGAAGAATTGATTCGTGTGGGTGTGCTGCCTGCGGATTATGATTTTAAGTCACATAAGGAATTGGTACCTATGCAGGCGGGTGATGTGCCTGTGACTTATGCGGATACTACTGCTTTGGGACGGGATTTCGGTTTCAAACCGAATACTTCGCTTCGGGAAGGCCTCAGAAATTTTGCTGAATGGTATAAGGACTTTTATATGGAATAATCCATTATTGATTTTATGATAACCCAATTGAATTGATATGAAAGATTTTGCGAATTTGCGAATAGCTGTAGCCGGTACCGGATATGTAGGACTGTCTATTGCGACACTGCTGGCACAACATCATAAAGTGACTGCTGTGGATGTGGTATCTGAAAAGGTGGAACTGATTAATAATAAGAA
>OGLM01002433.1_pt1 | contig 16987 bp, 9 predicted proteins | sample 1572531 | NCBI WGS metagenome assembly OGLM01 (sample SAMEA2581909, study PRJEB24529) | metagenome | biome: Human gut stool | place: China | collected 2011 | reverse complement strand
TGGACTTGATTTTTATTTGACTTGCATAAAAATCGAGTTTTTTATGTAAGTTTGTCAACACTAAACCAATAAAAAGATGAATACATCCAAAGTCTACTTTACTAATTTACGCACGACCCCCAGCAGCAACCTGCTGGATAAGATGGAACGTCTGGTAAAACGTGCCGGTATCGCCAATATCGACTTCAAAAATCAATTTGTAGCCATTAAGATCCACTTTGGCGAACCGGGGAATTTGGCATACATTCGTCCTAATTACGCCGCTCGCTTGGTAAGCCTGTTACGTGAATTAGGCGCGAAACCGTTCCTTACCGATTGTAACACCTTATACTCGGGCCGTCGCTCCAACGCTGTCGATCATCTTCAAAGCGCCATGGAAAATGGGTTCAATCCCATGTCCGCCGGTTGCAACGTTATCATCGCCGATGGCGTGAAAGGTACGGACTACCGGGAAATCGAGATCGACGGGCAATATTGCAAGGCCCCGAAAATAGGTGCCGCTATCGCCGATGCCGATATCATCATTTCCATGAACCATTTCAAAGGTCACGAGCAAGCCGGTTTCGGCGGTGCGCTGAAAAACCTCGGGATGGGATGCGCCAGCGTAGGCGGTAAACTGGAATTACATTGTGCCTCACAGCCTCGTATCGATACGGAGGCTTGTAAAGGCTGTAACATCTGTGTAAAGCACTGTGCTCACGATGCCATCCATTTGAATAACAACCGAAAGGCCGAAATTGATTACGAGCGTTGTGTAGGTTGCGGGCAATGTGTGGCTCTTTGCCAGTACGACGGTGCCGTAATGGGCGAAGGTGATACTTCCGAGCGATTGAATTACAAGATCGACGAGTACACGAAAGCCGTATTAGCAGACAAGCCTCATTTCCATGTTAGTTTTATCATGAACGTATCTCCGGAATGCGATTGCTGGAATCATAACGATGCCGCCATCATCCCCGATTTGGGGATCGCTGCGTCTTTCGATCCGGTGGCCTTGGATAAGGCTTGCGCCGATATGGTTATCAACGCTCCTATCATCGGAGGTAATAAATTAGCCGAGACTCATCCTCACGAACACCTTGAGGGAGAGGATAAATTCCATTTGATTCATCCGGATACGAACTGGCAAGCCGGCCTACGTTATGCGGAGGAAATCGGACTGGGTTCTCAAGCGTATGAATTAATAACGGTTTAATAGACGGAATGAGTACAATTTGCGCTATATCTACAGCTCCGGGAGTAGGAGGAATCGCAGTGATTCGTGTCTCCGGGCCGGATGCTTTCAAGATTTGTGATCGGATATTCCGGCCGAAGAAGGCAGGTAAGAGTTTATCTACCCAAAAGGCTTATACCTTAACGTATGGTTCCATCGTCGGTAACAATGACGAAACCATAGATGAGGTGATCGCCGCTGTTTTCCGTGCCCCCCATTCTTTCACGGGGGAAGATACGGTGGAAATCACCTGCCACGGCTCGACGTATATCCAACAACAAATCCTGCAATCCCTTATCTCCAGCGGATGCCGTATAGCGCAACCGGGTGAATATACGCAACGTGCTTTCATGAATGGCAAGATGGACCTTAGCCAAGCGGAGGCCGTTGCGGATTTAATCGCCTCCACTTCGGCTGGCCAACATCGTTTGGCTCTAAGCCAGATGCGAGGTGGTTTCAGCAAGGAACTTGCCGAACTTCGGAACCAGCTGCTCCATTTCACCTCTCTCATGGAGCTGGAACTGGATTTCAGTGACCATGAGGAATTAGAGTTCGCTGATCGTAGCGAGCTTCGCACGCTTGCGGATCATATCGAACAGGTCATCTCCAAACTCGCCCAATCTTTCAGCGTAGGTAACGCTATCAAAAACGGTATTCCCGTCGCCATCATCGGTGAGACGAATGCCGGCAAATCTACTTTACTAAACGCCTTGTTGAACGAGGATAAAGCGATCGTCAGCGACATCCACGGAACGACCCGTGACGTTATCGAGGATACGATCAATATCAACGGCCAGCTCTTCCGTTTCATCGACCCCGCCGGTATCCGTGAAACAAGCGATACGATCGAAGCTCTTGGTATTGAACGTAGTTTCAAGGCTCTAGACCAAGCGCAAATCGTCATCCTCATGTACGACTTAACCCGTGACCTCAAAGATTTCGAGGCTTTCTATCAAGAAATAGCTCCGAGATTAACGAATAAGTCTGTTATCTTAGCGATGAACAAATGCGATGTATTACCCGCATCCTCTCTCCCAACCTTCTCTTTCCCCACCGAAGGCTGGCATCAAATCGCTATTTCCGCCAAAGGCAAGCTGCATATCGCAGAGCTACAACAACTCCTCACGGAAGTCTCTTCCATCCCCACCCTCCACCAAAGCGACATCATCGTAACGAATGCCCGCCACTTCGAGGCGCTTACGCATGCGCTGGAAGCTATACATAGGGTACAAGAAGGTTTGAACTCCAGCCTTTCCGGGGATTTCATCTCGCAAGATTTACGGGAGTGTATATTCCATTTATCGGATATCGTAGGAGAGGTTACGACGGATCAGGTGTTGGGGAATATATTTCGGCATTTTTGCATCGGTAAATAGTTGCATATAACTAATTGATTATCAATATATTATACAATATACAATAGAAAGTAAAAGAAGAAACAGTCCAACTTCGATGACATTGATAATCAACACATTAAATGCAAAGGAATAATAAAGTATTGTATCAATTTTTCATGATTTTGTCCCCCGTTTGTTCCCTGGACGGATACAAGGGACAAAATTCTGTCCCTCATACAATTTAACAGTGATAAATAGGCAAATTTTATCAGTACCACTAAAACTTATCCAAATTACAGATAATATTCGAATAGAACTGAATTGTTTTTTCAGCCAAAATAGATTCTGATAATCAAGCGATTGGTATATTTGAATATAACAGCAGAAATCATCACCAATGAGATTTCATATAATACATTTGATAAATATTCCCAACCATTATTGCGAAGTATTCGAATCATGGCATATTGAACATCCTCTTAAGTCTCACAGTGATTTTTATAGGGTGATTTGAAGAATTCACTGAAAAATATTTGGAGTATTGCGAAATTATTCTGTACATTTGCGCCTCTTTTGAAAATTTACAATGCAGCAAAATAGAATGAACATATTATCCCAAACGACAATTCGAGGCAACAAATGCTTCGAAGTTCAGTCGTATGTTCTTCATGTTTGGAGCATTGAAACGCCAGAGAATATCATAAATACTTTCCAACGAACAGATATAGGAGATAAGATGCGATAGATGCTCGTATCTTGATCTTAAAATAAACAACAGAATAGTTGGAGAGTCCTTACCGAACTTTCCAACTATTTTGTTTTATGCCCATTGGTGACTGTTTGCTCCGTGCAATTCCTCTCCCGTCATTTCCGTACAATGAGCACAAGAACAACCAATTTTAATTAACCGCACAGCAATGTGCACAAAAGAGAGCAAAATGAATTACAAGTTTGACGGAAGCAAGGTGTATTTTACATCGGACACGCACTTTTATCATTCGAATATCATTGGCTTTTGCAAGAGGCCATTCAAGAATGTAGAAGATATGAATGAAACGCTGATCGAAAATTGGAACCGGGTAGTTGGTCAAGATGATATCGTGTTTCATCTGGGGGATTTTTGCCTGGGAGGATCCCATGAATGGACCAAGATTCTTAACAGACTGAATGGAAAAATCTATCTCATTCTCGGTAATCATGATCTAAAAAATATCAGGCAAGGGTACGCCAGCAGGTTTGAATTGACAAGCATGCAAATGCACATAGAGGTCGACAAGCAGAAAATCTACCTGAACCACTATCCGTTCCTCTGCTATGGAGGTGCTTACAGGAATATGTGGCAACTGTTCGGGCATGTGCATACGAGCAAGAATAATACGGGAAAAGACGCTTCACGGCTGGATATGATTTTCCCGACGCAATATGATGTGGGAGTGGATAATAATGACTTTATTCCGGTCTCATTTGAGCAGGTAAAGAGGATAATCCAAAAACAGGTTGAACAAACAAATAAAAATAAGTAATATGAGAATACAATATATGAGCGATCTGCATTTTGAGTTCAGGGAGAACAGCAGGTACATAAAACAAAACAGATTTCCGGTAACGGGCGATATACTCGTATTGGCCGGAGATATTTTCTATCTGAAAGACAGAGTAGCTCCTTTGGGGAATTTCTGGGAATGGGCATCTAAAAACTGCATCATCCGGATAGTCCAATCTTTCTGAGCACCCCTACCCATTACAAAATGCCCCTCACCTTTGTAATTCAACAACCATGCCGGACGTTGCAGACGACGCATTGCCAGATAAAGGGCACGACCTTGTTCATACGCAACAGCCTCATCCTGATCATTATGCAATATCAATAAAGGCGTATGTATCTTGTCTGCTTCCAAAATTGCAGAACTTGCCAGATACTTATCTTTTGCCTCCCACAAAGTCTTTCCCATACGACTTTGTGTTTCCTCATACATAAAATATCGTGGCAGACCGCTTCCATTACGTATTCCTAAATAGCCGGTCACCATATCCGTGATAGGAGCCGCTATATTAGCACAGGTAAAAATATCTGTCTTGGTTACCAAATATGATGTTTGATAGCCAGACCAACTATGTCCTTGCAAACCTATTTTCCCGGGATGTGCTATCCCCTGCTCTATCAGATATTTTGTTCCGCTTACTACAGCATCATAACAACTCTGACCGGGGGTTCCAACCGTGAAATGTACATCCGGCATAAACACAATATAACCGTTGCTAGCAAAATATACAGGATCTCCCAACGCGCTGCTTAACAACGGGGCATGATAAATATTCAATTCACCGGAATGAGTCTCATAAAACTGTACCAACACCGGATATTCTTTTTGAGGATCATAATCTTCAGGCAAATAAAGCAACCCTTTATTTTCTTTATTCTCATAATTGGTCCACTTTACCAATTTAACTGTACCCCATTTATAATCCGCTTGTTGAGGGTTAACATTCGTCACCCTGACCGGATTTGAAAAGTCTGCTTTACTCCACCACAAATCTCTAAATTCTGTTATATTCTGACGATTCCAGACGCAATACTTATGATTATCGGAAAAACGGTATATATTATATGTATAAGGGCCTTCCATCAGTTTTTTCAGACGCCCTTTCATATCAAGCTGATAAACCCCCTCATCCATTGTGTTTTTATCCCAAAGACTAACAATGACAGTTTCATCCTTCTGAAAAACGTCTTTATCTATATTACTCGTCATTTTACGAATAGACTTGCCATGTTTGCGACCATAACCTTTAGTCAGACACTCCGGCTGTCGCTCTCCGGTCAAATCTACTTTCCACCAGTCATATGCATCATACAGAAATACATGATTCCCGTCAGCCGTCCACCCAGCTATTCCATAAGCAGGAGCAGGAGCTGGCTGATCATAACTTTCCACGAACATCGGATAACCGATAGCATCTGATATATTTACAACCTTACCGGTAGCACCATCAAATTTATTCCAAACCTGCGCAATAGGATCGTACATTACCGCCCACTTACCATTCACCGACCATTTTGGAGTAGTACGATAACTACGTCCGATCAATTGTTTTACACCTGTATGCACATTCACTGAATAAACATCAAACGGCAACTGGTCCAACCATTCACGTTGCATCTTATACGGAGATTCATCCGTGTAAAGCACATAATCCAATTTTTCCGCTCCCGACGGTAAGAGTAAATCTACAGTAGATGAAGCTACTTCAGTAAGCTTTTTAGAAGAAATATCATAAATATACGTCACCGACTTATCTTGCCTATAACGTCCACCTCTTTGTAAAGTCGGAACCTCCATTTCATTCCATGTCCACAACTCCAATTCAAAGCTCTTGTCCGGTTTCTTCTCCGGTTCTTCCCTTCTACGTGAAATTTGCTGTGAGCCCCGAAGTTCAAGTTTCAGAAAATTATGGCTTTTAGACAAGTCAATACGTCCGATAGACATACCATCAGGCAAAACAATCTCTTTCCGGTCAAAAAACAGGTTACAACCCGGCTTCTTTAATGAGAAAGCATACCACAAAGAATCATTTATGCTAAACTCTCCAGTCATCTCTTTCTCATTAAAACTATAAGAAGAAGGCTCCTTCTTTATAGAGCTTTGATAAAGAGTCTTATATGGACCAGCTAAAGGACCATAGCATAACTCGTTTCCGCCGGACTTTTTACGAATGAAAAGAATAGAACGTCCTCCGTCATACAAGGTATGATAGCCGATACTGTCAATATGAAAAGCAACCTCTGTTTTCAGATGACGTATCACCAGCCTGTTAAAAGCCGGAACATGATTTGTAGTATCTTTGGGTACATTAATAACCGAAATTGAATAAGGGGTCCCTTCTACAGGGTGAAAATCCTCTTGGTGCTTCCATTCGGTCTTCATTCCTGAAGGCAACGATAACAAGATTGTTTTCATTACTCCCCCAGAGTCTGTCTGTTGATAAAAAGCTCCCTGGTCCTTATTATAAAATTCCAATCTTTCTATATCACCATCCAACAATATCTCTTTTCGAGTATGAGAATCAAATAGATGCAATGGCTTCTCTTCTCTGTTATCCGGATTATATTCCATTAACGATATACGGTAAGTCACCCATCTGCCTGTCGGTGAAATATCCGGTGCATCAATACGCTTCCATAATGTACATGCCTCTATATCCAACGACTTTTTCTGAGCCTCAACCGGAAGATTAGCTCCTAACGCCAACCCCACTATAACCCCTATATACATAAATATCCGATTCATCTTATCTTCTCCTGTCATCTTTAATCATATCTTTATTCAAATCAACATCAAAATCAGCCGAATTATCATATAGCAGCAAACGGGCAAAATGACGCCACATCTTATGTTCAAAAAATTCTTCAGACTCACCGAAGAATCCGTGCGTGCATTTCGGTAATACAAACAAATCGAAATCCTTGTCTGCCTTAATTAATGCATCCGCCAGACGCAATGTATGGGCCGGATTTACAGTTTTATCCATCGCACCCGTAAACAGTAACAAGCCATGTTTGTAGTTCTTCGCCAGCTCCTGATTCGGGCGCACACGAACACTGTAATCATAAGTTGTACTTTCCACTCCCAAACTATCTTTAGTCGTTTTCACCCTTTCGTCTACACCGAAATGAATCTCTACAAAACCTTTGTTGTAAATGCGATTGTCATGATTACCTGCCGACGAAACGGCAGCCGAATAAAAATCGGGATAAGTGCAAATGGCAGCAGCCGACATAAATCCACCACCTGAGTGCCCGTAAATACCGACTTTAGTAATATCAATAAACGGATAGCGGGCGGCCAGTTGCTCAATAGCATACTTGTCATCCGCCAACGGATAATCGCGCATATTGTTGTATCCGTAAGTGTGATAAGCCTTCCCCCGCATCGGAGTACCACCTCTATGCCCTACAGTGATTACAATAAATCCCAATTGCGCCAAACGTGTATTATAAACATCGTTAATCGTAAAGCGTGTAGGTACATATTCAAAAAATGGCCCCGGATAAACATTCGAAATAATAGGATACACTTTCGTCGAGTCAAAATCAGCAGGTTTCCACATCACACCATACAAATCGGTCACCCCATCGGCAGCCTTTACCTTAAAACGTTCCGGTGCTTTCCATCCCATCTCATAGACAGGCTGAAGATCCGGTTTCTCCAAGGTCATGATTATCTTTCCATTCCGGTTACGAACCACATTTACCGGTTCCTGCGAAACAGTAGAGTAAGAATCTACCAAATATCGGCAAGACGGAGAAATACTGACCTCATGTGAAGCATTCTCCGATGTAAGCAGACGAAGCGTATTCGAACGGTCCAACTGTGCCTCATAAAGAATATAATAATAAGGGTCGATTTCCTTCTCTCTACCGTAACCATAAAAATAAATTTTACGTCTAACAGTATCAATCTTCGCTATCGGACCGGCTACCCATGTACCATCCGTCACTTGATTTTTCAGGTTACCGGTAGCCGTATCATAAAGATAATAATGTCCCCACCCATTTCGTTCAGAGCGGAAAAGGATTTCTTTTCCGTCATTCAGGAAGGAAACATTACGCATCTGGTAGTCAAGGTAAGGCTTGTTTTCCTCATGAATCACGACACGGACTTTTCCCGTCTCCACATCCACTTCACAAATATCCGCCTGATTCCACGTGCGGTTATAACGTTGAAAATACAAACGCTTTCCATCTCCCGAGACGTAAAGGACATCGATATATTGATCCGGCCAACGGTTAATATCAATCTTCTTCACTTCACGGCTATCCACGTCACCAATTAACAATTCATATTGGGTAACATATTTATCGCCTGCAAGCTCGGCTTTATATGTCTTCAATGTCGGATAAGGAGTATCCAACGAGTTGATGAGCCATGAATCACGAACTTTCCGATTATCTTCACGCACGGCATAAAAACGATGAGTACCCGGAATCCAATGAGCGGATTCGGCTCCAAACCGTCCTTCTGATTCTCCTTCTTCTTCACGGTTGAAAGTATAATGCCTTTCCCCATCAGCGGTTAATTTTACAGGTATGGTATCCTGCCCCTTTTGAGGATTGCCTACAAAATACAAATTATGACGGCTTGCATATAAAAAGAAAAGACTGTCCGGCGAATATTTCATCCAATACGGGTCAGCATTCCCATAAGAAGGCTTTTCATTAAGCTTCTCCAACACTTTCGTATGAATATTATACGTATAAAGCCCACGGTCAAAATCAATGCGAATCGTTTCGTTATCTTTCATAAAGGTGAAAGACAAATATGGATCTGCCGAAGAATAAGCTTTCTTTGTATATGCTGCAATTTTGCTTAATAGTTCATCCGTATCAAATAACAAACGTTTTTCTTTCTTCTTCGGATTAACATAATAATATTTCTTTCCTTCACGTGTCGTAAAAGAATAATAGAAACAATCCGTATCGTTAATAAATGTCGGCCTGACTTCTGTCGAATACTTTACTATAGGATTCTGCTCCAACAAACGAAACTTTTCCGCCAGCTTATAATTCGCCTTCTGCTGTGCGCTGACAAAGCCGCATACCAACAAGGCAACCACCGGACATGCATATTTGAAGAGGGAGTTTTTCATAAATCTTATCTATTGTCCTATTTGTTGCGGTTAATGTCTCCCCAATAATCCGCCCGGTCATCTCCCAGCAGATACTTTGCAAAGAAACGATACATTTTTTTCTCAAAATACTTATCAGCAGAGCCATATCCATGACCGGCACCCGGAATGACAAGCATATCGAAATCCTTGCCGGATTCAATTAAAGCATGTGCTAAACGATAAGTATGAGCCGGATTTACATTTTTATCTTCATCACCGGTTACAAGCATCAAATGCCCCTTCAAATTCTTCGCAAGCTCGGCATTTGTTTTCACGCTAAATTTATATTCGTATTCTTTTCTCTCATTACCTAAACTATCTTTCACAGTCTTTTCTATCTCCCTCACACCATTATAACATTCTCCCCATCCGCGATTATAGATATAATTATCATGATTACCGGAACAAGAAACAGCAGCTTTATAAAAATCCGGATAAGTCAAGATAGCTGATGCTGCCATAAAGCCACCACCCGAATGACCATAAATGCCCACCTTATTAATATCAATAAATGAATAGCGGCTGGCTAATTGCTCGATAGCATATTTATCATCTGCTAAGGGGTAATCACGCATATTACCATAACCAAAACGATGATATGTCTTTCCTCGCATAGGAGAATCACCGCGATGTCCTACAGCGATTACGATAAATCCCAATTGTGCCATACGCAAACTGTATCTGTCGGATAAAGAAAATCCAGTAGGTACAAATCCGAAATAAGGTCCGGGGTAAACTACAGAAATAATCGGATATTTTTTATTCGGATTAAAATCCGAAGGTTTCCACATCACGCCATATAAATTAGTAGCATTATCAGCAGCCTTTACCACAAACCGTTCCGGCTGTTTCCATCCGGCATCATATACAGCCCGTAAATCCGGCTTTGCCAACTCAACGATAGTCTTTCCCTGATCATTCTTCAAAAGAATTTTCGGTTCCATATCTACTCGTGAATAAGTATCAACATAATAACGTCTCGACTGCAAAAAATGAGCATTATGCTGCCCGTCTTCTTTACTGATAAGCGTAGCCCCTTCCTTATCAATATTTGCTTTATACACCCTGTAGTAAAAAGGATTAACGTCCTCATTACCATAACCGTAGAAATAAATTTCTCGTCCCAATGTATCAATAGCCACAATATGACCACAGTTCCATTTACCGGATGTAATAGTATTCTTTAAATTTCCATCTCCGTCATAATGATAATAATGCCCCCATCCGGTACGTTCCGAACGGAACAAGATATCTTTTCCATCATTTAATATGACAACGTTACGAGCATGAGGATCACGATAAGGTTTATCCACTTCATGAATAATTTCTTTTACCTCCATCGTATTTGTATTTACAGAACAGACATCCACTTCATCCCACGTTCGTTTAGTGCGTTCAAAGAACACCAAATCGCCTTTGGAAGAAGTTTCAAACACCATTACATACTGATCAGGCCATTTATCAACATTCGCTTTTCTGGCTGTTTTATTCACCGCATCAATAATCACTAATTCATATTGTGTTACATGCTTGTCACCCGGAAATTCATATTTATATTTTTCCAATTGGGGGACTTTAGATAAAGAATTAATCACCCAAGAATCACGTAATTTCCGTTCATCTTCCAAAACGAAGTAAGCATGGCGGCTATCTTTACACCAACGCGCATTGGTAGCCATTTCTTTATCTGGTTCGAATCCATCCCGCTCTCGTGCATACGTATAATAAGGCATCCCGTCGAAAGTCAATTGCACTTCGGTAGTATCCATTCCCAATGCCTTATTTCCCTTTACATAAAGATTGTGGTTCTTTGCATATAGAATATACTTTCTGTCCGGAGAAAAATTCATCCAAGAATATATAACTTCTCCCTCCGTCCTTTTATCGTCATCTGTCTTTCTGATTTCTTTCAACTTACGATTTATGCGATTATACTCATAAGTTTTGCTTCTATGTTCAAAAGTAAATGATTTCTGGTCTTTGGAAAATTTAAATTCATGGAATGAAAAGTCCTTAGGATCAATTGTTTCTCTCGTCAACTCCGTAAGAGCCATTGCCATTTCATCATTGTCAAACAGCAGTTCCCGTTTGCCATTTGCCGGAGTCACATAATAATAGAATTTCCCGTCTGTTGTCTGAAAATCAAACCAGAAATTATCTGTACCATTAATCTCATGCGGATAAATGGCCAAGCTATTTCTGGAAAGTTTTCCACCTAAATCAAAAGCATTGAACTTCTCTGCAAGTTCATAATTAGCCTGTTGCTGAGGTTTGGCAACAGTAACCAAACCTCCGGCAAATAAAGCCAATAGTATTCCAAATTTATATCCCATATCGTGTCTGGATGATTTTCTTTTTAAAAATTGAATGATACAAAATCTCGGATAGAGCCATATTTGTAAATAATATCTACAATATTGCCAAAATTATTATTCACCGGGGTCTCAGCCTTTGGATCTGGGAAAAGCTGATTAATCTTCACATCTGTAGCCAACGCCTGTTTGTCTTCCGTTTCCCAAACTTCATAAATGCCAAACGTGCCATCCTCTAATGCTACTCCTAATTGCCCGTTATGTTCCGGTTGCCATTTAGCCGGTTCTCCAGAATACCATACATTAATATCATTAGCAGCCAATGCCTTAACAGGAGAATCAAATGAATGCAACTTTTTCAACACCGCTTTATCACCTGCCCCATATTGAAAATACCACAAATCGTTTCCATTAGCAATTACCACATACTGCTTGATATTAAATACTGCCATATCTGTATATCCACTCAAGCCATCAAGTGAGAATTTTTCAAATACTTTGGTAGAAACTCTGCTTGAATAGCTATAATTTCCCACTTTCCATTGAAAATATAACAGTTCATACTGAGAACCGTTACGTACAATTGCGACCCAACTAGGTTTAACATCCTGATACCCCTCATCATTTGAGGTTGCCGGCATTATAGTAAGCAATTCTCCATTCCCCAATTTATATCTATCATCTACAGGATCTTCCTCATACTCTCCTGTTTGTACACTATGCACTCCACTGCTATAAGTCGATTCCTTTATACTAGGTTCAGCATAAGAAACAACTTCCGCATCATCAATGATCCCCACAATTTCATTATCCGCTGTATAAGCCGGAATAGCTCCATGATGCTTATTGAGCTTAAAGCTTGGATAAACTCCCTTGAACTTTTTATCCTTTCCCAACGGAAAGGAGGTATAAGCACAAGAATGAAAATCACTGGCAAAAGCCGTACCCGCCCAATAAATATATCCATCGGAATTTAACAAAGCTTTAGCGGAAAAAGTCATAGCAGCAGCCTGAGGATGTAAACCGGCTTCCGGCAAATCTCCTCTAAACTCATCCTCTGTATAAACAGAGCGCTCTAACGTGCTACCGTTCAGTTCCACCCAGCGGTCCTGCATCACTCCCACTTCATCACTTGTCTCAAAAACTTCACCATACGGACCTAAATAACCTGCATTCAAAAACAACCCGACCGGGTTAGATCCCAATCCATCCGAAACCTTCTCTACTACTTGATCATACACAAGCGAGTCTCTGTCAATCTCAGCTATTGTTGTACCATCAGTAACCGTCATCTTATGAAGAACCGAACTGGCACCGACAAAAGAAAGTTCAGACTCCTGAGATTCACCTTCTCTCAATATCAACCAACCACGAGTGAATGGTGAACGTACCCTAAGCGTACAACTCCTGGAAAACTTAACCCCGCTTTTATTATCGATTACTGTATAAGTAACTTCATGTACCCCCCCACGCTCAAAACTGAAAGTGCAAGAAGGTCCGGTTTCTTCCGGCAACAATACACCATCCAGTCTCCATTCATAAGATACATCCGGATTTTCTTTATCAATAGTAAATTCAAAAGTCGGAGTAATAGTCAACTTTTGAGCATACGAAAGAAAATATTCGTCTTTCATTCCTCCAATCTCTCTCCCCTCCAACTCGTTAAATTCACTATAATCATAGTTGTTTTCATCATCCAGGCAACCTGAAAAACTCATTATGCCAGCCAAAACATATATATATATCAATATTCTTTTCATACTATCATTAATCTTTAATTATCCTACAACCGGTATTTCAATAATCACACCTGTTTCATCCCTCAACGGATCATCAGGATCTCTTCCAGCGTTTATTTCTTCTACCATATACTTTAATTGCAAAGAATATTTGCGCAATTTCACCTTATCCTTACCATCGAACAATACATCATCATTCTCCTGTAACACTTTTAAAAACAGACGGTACTTGGTATCCGAATAATCTCCCAGATAATACCAGTCAACCGAACTGTACTCACCGTCATATAGGTCTTTATAGTCCCACCATTCAGGTTTTACAAGACGGTCTGTCACAGCAATGATAGCCCTGGAATAGGTGGCTAAGCCTTCACTGACTTCACCACCTGCATTTATTTTTAATGCAACATACTTGGTAACCGTCTTTAAATCATCCGAATTTTTCAGCTTTACATAAATCGTATCCAATAGTTGTCCGTTTTTAAAAATGCATTTTTCCGGCAAAATACATTGGGATGCAGGATAAGTAGACAGACTCTCATCTATCCCGATAGTAAATTCCAGATCTTTATCCTGAACTTTACCGGAAATAGCCACTTCTATCGGCACTTCTGCTATTTTTACATCCATACCTTCTTCCATAGGATAAAACTCAAAACAAATTCTAGTCGTATCTTTTGTTATGTCTTTATTAAAGTTGATATAAGATACATCATTACCATTAACAACCAGTCCTTCTTCTTGACAGGAAATAAAGAATGACATGCCCATGCATACCATTACTCCTGCAAACAATATATCTTTTGTTCTCATAAGTTTTTATTCTTTTTAAATTAAATAGCACTCTCCGATTCGGGCAACGGCAACACCATGTTCTTTTCAGTCGCTTGTACTTCTTCCCTTCCTTTCATTGTCCTCATTAAACGCTTGAACATGAAAAAAGTCTGTCCTTCTCCCAGAAATTCTCTCTGAGCGTCATTCACAAGAACATCCATAAAATCTGCTTCTGTCACATTGCCTAAATCATCTTCAACTCCTCTGCCTTTTTTCACAAGCTTCAAATAGTCTTTCGCTTTGTCCAGATCTTTTTTATAAATAGCTTCTGCAGCAATATAATAGACCTCCGACATACGGAACATAGGTACAATCATGTTGTTGACTTCAGCATATTTATAACTATTCAACTGCTCGTAATATTTTAATGTACGATAATCACCACTCTTTCTCTGTTCCATTTGATTGCAAATTCGCCAGTCCGTTTCCAAATCATCACCATAACGTTCTCTGGCAATAGCAGAAGAAATACCTAAAAAATATTCTCTATCTGTACTACCTTCAGCCTTATCATCAGAATGATTTATCAAGCGATCCCACTCCACCTGGTCTGTAGGAGAGTAAAGTGCAAATATAATGTCATCATACATTTTCAAATTACCATCTTTTATTCTCTTCAGCGCCTCTTCTCTATCAGTCAGTGCAGCAAATAAATCACTTTTCTGAATAATAATATCAGCTTGTTCATATGCCTTGTCAGGCATACCTGCATACAGATACACACGAGCCAATTCGGCAGTAACGGCATAATAGTTCAACCGAAATCCACGACTGGCCTTAAACAGGTTTTCGTCATTCTTTACTTCTTCAAAACGGTCGCTCCAATTTGAATTCTGATCTACTTTCAACAGCAGATCCTGCGCTTTCCGCAAGTCCTTAATAATTTGCTCCAAACAATAGGAAACCGTCTCACGATTATTAACATAAGCCGGATAGGTGTTTACATATGGAATAAATGTACGCTCTCCCGGATTCATAGCAGGTGAAGGAGCATATACACGTAACAAATCAAACTGAAGGTAAGCACGCAAACCGATGGCTTCTCCCAGAATCATCCGGCGCTCCGACTCTCCTTCATAAAAAAGTGTACTATCAGCCAATTCCGCCTGTTGCGCCAACTCATTACAATTTGCCACTATATTCCATGCATCACTCCACATTTGGTCTGTAGTTGGAGTCAGCTCTAAATTTTTAAAATCCAGAATCTCAATTTTCTTCATAGGCTGCCCGCCATTGGCGATTGCAGACAGTTCCATATCATATACCTGCCCCCAAGCATCTATAATCCCCCATTTCAGATTACTGCCATAAATACTCCATGAAGTCATTTTACGGTAGATACCATTCAATGCTGCACGGTATCCATCTCCTGTTTCAAAAAGAAACTCCTCTTTGATTTGATCGGACGGATATACATTTAACCAATCATTACATGATGTTCCTAAAGTTGCTATCGTCCCTAGTAAGACAATCGTTTTATATATCTTTTTCATATTTCTTTCTCCTTTTATCAGAATTGTGCTTTTAACGAGAAATCCACCTTCCAAGATTTGGGATAACTCAAACCGCGTTCCTGCCGAATAGAATTCCAATTAATAAAATCACTGGAGCTCATTTCCAACCGTAACATATTCATATGTAAATGCTTCTTAATCCATTCCCTGTTAAAGTCATAACTTAATGTCAAAGCACTCAGTCGAATATACTTTTTATCTTGCACAAAACGGGATGTCGGTAAAGTCGTTAATTTACTATCTGCAATATTTTTAAATTCGGCAACATCTCCGGGTTTTTGCCACCGTTGGGTTAGAACACGCAAGTCTACATTACCATTAGCAATATCTGCGTTTTCCACCCGATCTACCAAAGTCTGATTATACTCCTGACCTCCAAACTCATATTGAAAAGCAGCGAATAAACTCCAGTTCTTATACGTAGCATTCAGACCTATTGAGCCGTTTAGCTTTGGTTCAGTATTACCCACAACCACCTCTTGGCTTGCATCCCATGTATCAGTAATGCTACCGTCTCTGTTCAAGAATAGCTCTTTTCCTGTAGTCGGATCAATACCTAAAGAACGGACTGCCCAAATAGAAGTCAATGATTCCCCTTCCGCATATTGCGAAATCGGAACTGCATAATTGGCATCTTTTAAAGAAGTATTATAAATTGCCTGATATTGTAATTCTTTTTTATAAAATTCCGCAACACGTTCATTATATGCTTTCTGAGAATCTGAAATCTTCAAGATTTTATTCTTATTGTGAGCCAAGTTACCCCAAATCATCAACTGCCAATCTTTTGTATTGATTGCATTGATACGCAACATCAACTCAACTCCTTTATTCTCTACCTCGCCCATATTATCCTTATAAGTTGAGAAACCGGAAGATGCCGGCAATGTAACATCTGTAATCAAATCGACAGTCTTCTGATGGTAATAGTTAGCTTCCAAATAAATAAGACGGTTAAACAACTCCAAATCCAATCCGACATTCAATTTATTGGTAGTTTCCCAAGTCAGGTCCGGATTTCCCAATGCTTTCAAAACAACACCATAACCGGTTGAATACCATGTTTTATCGCTGAATTTTGACTGATATATTGTTGTTGCACAATAAGGTGCAAAATTCACTTTACCAGTCTGACCATAAGAGGCTCTCAGCTTCATCATTGTGATCATTGCATTGTTCTCAAGGAAAGGATAGTTATGGATATTCACACCCAAGCCGGCACTCCAGAAAGGAGCCCATTTCTGATTGGAACCAAATTCAGATGAACCATCAAAGCGAGCCGCAGCATCCAACAGATAAATATTATTGAATGTATAGTTCAAACTTGCCACACCACTAAACATACGGCTCAAACTTTCAGATTTTGTAC
>OGLM01002428.1_pt1 | contig 17012 bp, 18 predicted proteins | sample 1572531 | NCBI WGS metagenome assembly OGLM01 (sample SAMEA2581909, study PRJEB24529) | metagenome | biome: Human gut stool | place: China | collected 2011 | reverse complement strand
CTTCGTGCAGCTCCGGGAGCCTCCCGGGCGTCATATTCACATCACTGAGGTCTGTTTCCGCCGCAGATCGCTCCGCGGCGCTCCGTGTCTTTCTTACGAGAGACGACGCTGTAACGGAGCGTACCCGTCCCGCCCTGTTCAGGCGGAAAGCTCCGGGACCAGTACAACAGAGCGTCCCCGCCAGCTCGCACCATACGCCGGCTCTCTTCGGGTGGATGATCTCTGTCTTTTTCCCTTCATCGCTTCTGACAATATCGAAGTCTATTTTAGCGCATTTTTGCCGATTGTCAACCCCGTTTTCCGGGAAAACCGCCGAAAACACTTCATTCGTGCTCGTCGATGACGCCGCTCAGGTCCACGCTCTTGCCGTCCTGCCACAGACGCTCCAGGCCGTAGAAGGCCCGGGCCTCTTGATTGAACACATGGATGGCGATGCAGCCGTAGTCCAGCAGGACCCACGTGCCGCCGCGATAGCCCTCCCGGTGCAGGGGCTGCTCACCGGCCTCCTCCGCCAGCACCTTTTCCACATTGTCTACCAGTGCGTTGATCTGGGTATTGCTGGCGCCGGTGGCCAGCACGAAATAGTCCGCCAGCGTGGTCAGCTCGGCGATCTCCATCACGCGGATCTCCTTGCCCTTCTTGTCGGACAGGGCACGGGCAGCCAGCAGCGCCAGTTCTTTCGGTGTTTTCATGATATTCCTCTTTTCATCAGATAGTCCCGCGCGTCGCGGGTCATGTGGTGGACGGGGTTACCCATCTCCTCCATCTCATCAATGGTCATGGTCAGACCCATGAGCAGGCCCCGGTCCAGATCCTCGTATACCGTCCTTCGCAGCGCCTCCACCCCGGGAAAGTCCCGGGTGGGCTCGATATAATCCGCCAGATAGATGATCTTCTCCAGCAGCGTCATATCCGGCTTACCGGTGGTGTGGTACATGATCGCGTTATACACATCGTCGTCCACGGCAAACATATCCCGTGCGATGGCTGCGCCGGTCTTACTGTGCAGCAGCTTCAGTGCCTTTCTCTCCAGCTCGTCCAGCGGAATGCGATACTTCTTGCACAGCGCCAACTGCTCGTCCATATCCAGCTTCTTGGTACAGTCGTGCAGCAGCGCGGCGATGCGCGCCTTTGTCACGTCCGCGCCGTAACGCTCCGCCAAACGCACCGCCTCCTGCTCCGTGCCCAGCACATGGGGCATACGCTTGGGCTTGAGATAACTCAGCGCGATGGGCCGCAGCTCCTCCGGGGTCAGGTGCGTCAGGTCCATGTGGGTGCCGTACAGACGCTCCCGCCGGATATAGCCCCACACCGGCGGCGGCAGCAGGTCCTCTCCCCCGCCCTGTGCCAGCGCGGTGCGGACCTCGGTGGAGGAAAGCTCCACCACCTGCGGATTGGGCACCACGGTCACCTGCGCGCCGAACTCCCCTTCCAGGCGCGCGCTCTGCGCGGCAAAGGCGGTGGACTCGTCCTCCGCCTCCCGGCTGAAGGGTGCGATATGGGCCAGTGCCATGATCGCCTCCGGCCTGCGCCAGTTGTGCAGGCTCAGAAACATATCCGACCCCATCAGCAGATACAGCGTGTCATCCGGATACTGCTCCCGCAGCGCCGCCAGCGTGTCCGCGGTATAGCTGACGCCGCTGCGCCGCAGCTCCATGTCGCTGACCTCCGCCCGCTTCCCCAGCGCCGCTGTGGCCAGCACCGCCATGTCGTACCGCTGCCGCGGCGCGGCGCCGCCCTCCGGCAGCGCCTTGTGGGGCGGCTGCGCGTCCGGGACCAGCACCAGCTTGTCCAGCCCCAGGACCTCCATGGCGGCCCTGGCCGCCGTCACATGGCCGATATGGGGCGGATCAAAGGTGCCGCCGTAAATACCGATGTTCATACGCTTCTCTTCGCCTTGACCAGTTCGATCTTCCGCTTGCTCTTGTCGTGCTGCATCCGGTAGAGCACGAACTTGCTGCCGATGACCTGCACCACCTCGCAGCGGGCGGCCACCGCCAGCTCCTCCGCCGCCTCGCGGGCGGTCAGCAGCGAGTTCTCCAGCACCCGGCCCTTGATGAGCTCCCGGGCCTCCAGCGCGTCGTTGACCTGCTTGATCAGATTGTCGCCGATGCCGTCCTTGCCCACGTGGACGATGGTGTCCAGATTGGTGGCCAGGGACCGCAGCTGCGCGCGTTGCTTGCTTGTCAGTTCCATATCATTGCTTCTCCAAATACGTTTTCAGTTCCGCGGCAAAGGCCCGCAGGGCACTGCCCCGGTGGGAAATGGCGTTCTTCTCCTCCGCCGTCAGCTGGGCGAAGGTCTTTCGCAGGGACGGCACGAAGAACACAGGATCGTACCCGAACCCGCCGCCGCCCATAGGCGCAAAGGCAATGGTTCCGGCGCAGTCCCCCTCCGCCGTCAGCGTATCCCCGTTGGGGAAGGCGCAGACGATGGACGTGTGGAAATGCGCCGCCCGGTTCGTGGCGCCGCGCATATTGCTCAGCAGCAGGCGGCAGCGCTCCGGGTCGCTGTCCAGCCCGCCGTAGCGGGCGGAGTACACCCCCGGCGCGCCCTGAAGCCAATCCACGCACAGTCCAGAGTCGTCCGCGATAGCCGGCAGGCCGCTGGCCGCCATGACGGCGTTGGCCTTCAGCGCCGCGTTCTCCGCGAATGTGGTCCCCGTCTCCTCCACGTCGACGTCCACGCCCACATCGGAGGGCATGACCACCTCCACGCCCATTTCGCCCAGAATAGCCTGCATCTCGGTCAGCTTTCCCTTGTTGTGGGATGCCAGTACAAATCTCATAATATCTCACCCAGTATCTCTTTCTGCTTCGCCAGCAGCTCGCCGCACCCTTTGGCGCACAACGCCACCAGCGCCTGCTGCTCGGCCACGGTAAAGGGCCGGCCCTCGCCGGTGCCCTGAATTTCGATCAGCTGTCCCTGCTCCGTCATCATGCAGTTCAGGTCCACCTGCGCCCGGCTGTCCTCGCTGTACTGCAGATCCAGCAGGGGCGTGTCATCCACAATGCCCGCCGACACACCGGTGACATAGTGCAGCAGCGGCAGTCTCTCGATCACACCGTCGGCCACCAGCTTTTTGCAGGCCAGCGCCAGCGCCGCAAACCCGCCGGTGACGGATGCCGTCCGCGTCCCGCCGTCGCCCTGCAATACGTCGCAGTCCACGGTGATGGTCCGGGTCCCCAGGGCTGCCATATCCACCGCCGCACGCAGGCTGCGGCCGATGAGCCGCTGTATCTCTGCGCTGCGGCCGGACAGCTTCAGCTTGTCCACGTCCCGGCGGCTGCGCTCCCGGTTGGCCCGGGGCAGCATGGAATACTCCGCCGTCACCCAGCCGCAGCCCTCCGCCACATGGGGCGGTGTCTTCTCCTCCACCGAGGCGTTGCACAGCACCACCGTCTCGCCGCAGCGGATCAGCACGCTGCCCTCGGCGAATTTCGTAAAGCCGGGTGTCATCTCCACCGGGCGCAGCTGGTCAAATGCCCGTCCGTCTGCTCTCGTCATGGTGTGCCCTCCTTATATCATGTCCTGCACGAAGGCAGTCGGGTCAAAGGGCTTCAGGTCGTCGATGCCCTCGCCCACACCCACGAACTTCACTGGCACACCCAGCTCCTGGGCGATGGCGATGACGATGCCGCCCTTGGCGGTTCCGTCCAGCTTCGTCAGGATAATACCCGTCAACCCCGCCGTCTCCTTGAAGGTCCGCGCCTGGATCAATCCGTTCTGCCCGGTGGTGGCGTCCAGCACCAGCAGCGTCTCGCAGCTGGAATTGGGGCATTCCCGGTCGATGATCTTCCGCAGCTTGGCCAGCTCGTTCATCAGGTTCTGTTTGTTGTGCAGCCGTCCGGCGGTGTCGCACAGCACCACATCCACGCTCCGTGCCTTGGCCGCCTGCAAAGCATCAAACAGTACCGCGCCGGGATCCGCGCCCTCATGCTGCCGCACGATATCCACGCCGGCACGGCCCGCCCAGATCTCCAGCTGGTCGGCGGCGGCCGCACGGAACGTATCGCCGGCGCACAGCAGGACCTTTTTGCCCTGATCCTTCAGCTGCTTGGCCAGCTTGCCGATGGATGTGGTCTTGCCCACGCCGTTGACGCCGATGACCAGCACCACGGCGGGCTTGCCCTCCAGCACCAACGCGCTGTCACCCACCTCCAGCTTGCTCTTCAGGATGTCCCGCAGGGCGTCCTTCACCTCGTCCATCCGGCCGATAAAGCGTTCCTTCACCCGCTTCCGCAGCTGAGCCACGGTATCAGCGGCGGTATCAGCGCCCACATCGGCCAGGATCAGCGCTTCCTCCAGTCCGTCGTAGAACTCGTCGTTCAGGTCGTCGAAGGTGGGGACGGCGGTGAACGCCTCCTTCAGTATTTGAAATAAGCCCATTGCCATAACAAGCCCTCCTTATTTGATGTGCAGCTCCTTGGCCATATCGTTGAGATTGATGGTCAGTATCCGGCTGACGCCCTTTTCCTGCATGGTCACGCCATACAGCACGTCCGCCTCCTCCATGGTGCCCCGCCGGTGGGTGATGACGATAAACTGCGTCTTTCCGGCGATCCGCCGCATATACCGGGCGTAGCGCACCACGTTGGCCTCGTCCAGCGCCGCCTCGATCTCGTCCATCACGCAGAACGGCGTGGGATGTACCTTCAGAATGGCGAAGTACAGCGCGATGGCCACAAATGCCTTCTCACCGCCGGACAGCAGCGTGATGGTCTTCAGCTGCTTGCCAGGGGGCTGTACCTTGATCTCGATGCCGCAGTTGAGGATATCGCTCTCGTCCTCCAGCTCCAGCCGCGCCTTGCCGCCGCCGAACAGCTCCAAAAACGTCTCCTGGAAGCTCTCGTTCAGCAGCTGGAACTGCTCGGCAAAAATGCTGGTCATCTGCTGGGTGATCTGGTCGATAATGCCCAGCAGCTCCTCCTTGGCCTGCTCCACATCGCTGCGCTGCTCGGACAGATAGGTGTACCGGGTGTTCACCCGGTCGAATTCCTCGATGGCGCCGATGTTGGGCGTGCCCAGCCCCTTGATCTCCCGGTTCAGTTCGGCAATGCGCCGCGTAGCCTTGGGTACGCTCTCCAGCTCGATACGCTGCTCCATGGCGTCGCTGTGGCTCAGTTCGTAGTGCTCCCACAGCTTCTCCAGGATCTGCCCCTCCTCCATGCCGCTGTTTTCCAGCTTCTGCTGCAATTTGTTGTACGCCTGCATGGTCTGCAAAAGCGTATCGTTGCAGGCACGGCTGTCGCGGCTATGCTGGTCACGCTGCTGCTCCAGCGCCAGTTTGGCCTGGGCCAGATCCTCCAGCCGCTGCCGCAGCTGCGCCGCGCGGTCGTTCTTCTCTGCAAGCGCCGCCTGATGGCCCGCCATATCGGCCAGCGCCTTCTCGTTGGCCTGCCGGTACTCCTGCACCCGCCGGTCGCGCTCAGCGCGGTCGGATACCATATCCGCCTGCAAGCCCCGCAGGTCCTCCACGCTCCGCAGAACGCTGTCTTTCTCCGCGCTCAGTGCCGCCTGATCGGCCTTCTTGTCGCTGACAGCCTGGGCCAGTTGGTTGGTCTGCTCCGTCAGATCGGTCTGGCCGGCCAGCTTGTCCCGCATCTCCTGCCGCAGCGCGGCCGCGCGGTCCTCTGCCGCAGTGATGCCCGCCTGTATCCCGGCCATGCGCCCGCGGCCGTCCGTCTCCCGGCGGTCCAGGCCGGACAACTCCTGCTCCATAGTCTCGCAGCTCAGGCGCAGGCTTTCCAACAGGAGGTCATAGTGGTCCTGCCGTCCCTGTAAGGTCAGCACCTCGTCCGCCGCCTTGCGCTGCTGGTCCTTGGCCACCTGCAATTCATACTCAGCCTTCTGCAGCTCCCTCTGGGCCGCCTCGGCCTGCTGCGCGGCCTCGTTCAGCTTACCGTGCAGGGCGCCCTGTGCCGCCTTCAGCCGTTCCAGCTCATTGGCCCGGGACAGGAGCCGCCGGTCATGGAGCCGCCCCGGTTGATGATCTGTCCGTCCAGCGTCACGATGCGGAAGGCATTGCGGAACTTACGCGCCATGGCGATACCGCTGTCCAGGTCCTCCACTACCACCGTCCGGCCCAGCAGATTTTTAAAAATATGGTCGTATCGCGCGTCGTACCGCACCAGACGGCTGGCGATGCCTACAAAACCATACTCTCCCGCAGCGTTCTCCCGCAGCTCGTCGCCCCGGATGGCCGTCAGCGGCAGGAAGGTAGCGCGGCCGCCGTCCCGCTGCTTCAGGAACTGGATGGCCGCCTTTGCGTCCTCCTCCCGTTCCACCACAATGTTCTGCAGTGCCGCGCCCAGCGCCGTCTCCAGCGCCACGGCATAGGCCTGCTCTGTGGTCATCAGTCCGGCCACCGGCCCGTGAATGCCCCGCAGCGTGTTTTTCTCCGCCGCCTGCATCACAGTCTTTACCGCTTTGTTGAAGCCCTCATACTCCTTCTCCATCTCCGTCAGCAGACGGATGCGGTCCTCCTGGGCGTTCACCTGCCGGGTCAGCTCCTGCTTGATGTTCTGGGCGCTCTCCGCCTTCTGGCGGCGGCTGTCCATTCGCAGGCTGTGACCCTGAATGATATTCTCCGCCGCCTGGGCCTCCTCCCTGGCATCGTTCAGCGCCCGGCGATTGGTCTTTGCGTCCTTTTCGCTCTCCTCCAGCTTACGCTGTGCCTCGGACAGCTCCTGCCGCACCGTAATCCGCCGCTGTCCGGCCTCGTCCAGGCCCGCCTGCAGGGCGGACAGCGCGGCGCGCCCGTCTGCGGCCTCGGCCACAGCAATGGCCTCCTGCGCCCGCAGGGCCTCGGCCTCGTCCGCCGCGCCCTTTGCGCTGTCAGCCAGCGCCTGCGCCCGAGAGAGCAGCTCACTCAGCGCCGTCTCCAATACCGCCGCGTCGCGGTCGATGTCCGCGATACGCGCCAGCTGTCCGTCGATCTGTCCCTGTAAATTCTCCCGCCGCTGGTCTGTGCTGGTCAGTTCCTGTTCCAGCCGGCGCAGAGACTCGTTGTTGTGCTCCACAGAGGTCTGCAGCACCGCGATGGCCGCAGACTCCTCGCCGGCGGCGGACTCCGCCTCGGTCACCTGACCGCGCAGCGCGTCAGCCGCCACGTCGTTCTGCCGCATCTCCTCGGTAAAACGCTCTCCCTGGGCGTAGGCCTCGTCCAGCGCCGCCTGGGCCTGGTCACAGGCCTCCTTGGCCTGAGCCGTATCGCTCTCCAGCTTCAGCTTGGCAGTCCGCAGGTTTTGCAGCTGCTCCAGCCACACGGAGATCTCCAGCACCCGCAGCTCATCCCGCAGCACCAGATACTTCTTCGCCGTCTCCGCCTGCGCCCGCAGCGGCTCCACCTGCAATTCCAGCTCGGCGATCTTGTCGTTGATACGCACCAGGTTTTCCTCGGTGCGCTCCAGCTTGCGCTCGGACTCCTCCTTGCGGTGCCGGTATTTGCTGATACCGGCGGCCTCCTCGTAGATCTCCCGGCGCTCGCCGCTTTTCACAGACAGTATCTCGTCGATCTTGCCCTGTCCGATAATGGAATAGCCCTCCCGGCCCATACCGGTGTCCATGAACAGCTCGTTCACGTCCTTCAGCCGCACGGACTGCTTATTGATATAGTACTCCGACTCACCGCTGCGGTAATACCGCCGTGTCACGGCCACCTCTGCCTCCTCCCGGGTGGGGAAGATATGCTCGGTGTTGTCGATGACCAGCGTCACCTGGGCAAAACCCATCTGGTTCCGCTTCTCCGTACCGCCGAAGATCACGTCCTCCATCTTGGCGCCGCGGAGCTGGCGGCTGTTCTGCTCGCCCATGACCCAGCGGATGGCGTCGGAGATGTTGGACTTACCGGAGCCGTTGGGCCCCACGATGGCGGTGATGTCCTCGCCGAAGTTCAGCACGGTTTTTTCGGGGAAAGATTTGAACCCCTGTATCTCAAGTGCTTTTAAGTACAACTGCGTCACCTCTTATACTTTGGCATACCTTAACTAAGATAGTATACTATGGAAGTCCCTGTTTTTCAAGAAAAACCCACGCGCCGGCATGAAAAAAGCGGAGAGCCCCCGCCCTCCGCCAATGTCTATCCATGCCGCCGTTCGATCTGTCCGTACAGTGCCTCCAGCGCATCGCCCAGTGTACCGATCCGATCGATGATACCCTCTGCCACCGCCTGCTCGCCGTACAGCACCGTCCCCACGTCGTTGGCCATGTCGCCGCTGGAGAGCATCAGCTCCCGGAACCGTTCCGCGGTCACGCGGCTGTTGGCCGCCACGAACTGAATGATGCGCTCCTGGAGGCGTTCAAAGTATCGGTACGTCTCCGGCGCGGCAATGACCGTCCCGGACATCCGCACCGGATGCACTGTCATGGACGCCGTGGGCGCGATGAACGTCTCCTTTCCGCACACCGCCAGCGGTACGCCGATGGAGTGCCCGCCGCCCAGCACCAGCGTCACCACCGGCTTCGTCATGCCCGCCGCCAGCTCCGCGATGGCCAGTCCCGCCTCGATGTCGCCGCCCACGGTGTTCAGAAGCAGCAGCACCCCGTCCACCTGTTCGTTCTGCTCCAGCGCCGCCAGCAGCGGCAGTACGTGCTCATACTTTGTACTTTTCAGATTGTCCGGCAGCAGCGTGTGTCCCTCCACCTGCCCCACGATGGTCAGGCAGTGCACCGTCCCCCGGCTGTTTTTCACCACAGTGCTGCCCATATCAATGATCGGCTGTACCGGCACCGCCGCTTTTTCCTCGTTCTTTTCCCGGTTTTCGTCGTTGCTCATATCCACGCCTCCTTTTTGCCGTAGCTTGCGCGGATACCGCCTCTTTCATGCAAAAAGAGCGCCTTCCGGCGCTCTTTTTCGTTATCTTCTGTTGTGGGGATACCAGATCTTCTGCTTCTCCGCCTCGCGGATCAGTTCCTCCCGGAAGTCCGGGTGCGCGATGGAGATCAGCTTCTCCGCGCGCTCCCACACCGTCAGTCCCTTCAGGCACACGCAGCCGTACTCCGTCACCACGTACATGGTGTTCACGCGGGTATCCGTCACCACGGAACCGTTCTGCAGGGTAGGCCGTATGCGGGAATGCAGCGTGCCGTCCTTGTCTGCGTGAGTGGAGCTGAGACAGATAAAGCTCTTGCCGCCCTTGGACAGATACGCACCCAGCACAAAGTCCTGCTGTCCGCCGGCGCCGCTGATCTGCTTGGTGCCCGCCGTCTCACCGTTCACCTGCCCGTACAGGTCCACATCCACCGCGTTGTTGATGGAGACAAAGTTGTCGATGGCCGCGATGGTACGGATGTCGTTGGTGTAGCTGATGGGCGCGGCCATGCACGCCGGGTTGTCGTCCAGATAGTCGTACAGCTTCTGGGTACCGGCGGCAAAGGCGAACACCTGCCGGCCCCGGTCGATGTTCTTCTTCATGCACGTGACCTTCCCCGCCATAGCCAGATCCACATAGGCGTCCACATACATCTCCGTGTGTACGCCCAGATCCTTCAGGTCGGACTCGCACAGCATGGCGCCCACGGTGTTGGGCATACCGCCGATGCCCAGCTGCAAACAGGCGCCGTCGGGTATCTGCTCCACGATCAGCTTCGCCACCGCCCGGTCCACCTCCGTAGCCGTGCCGCTGGGCTGGACGCCCATGGGGTCGTTGCGCCCCTCCACGATCATGTCCACCTCGCTGACGTGGATACAGTTGTCAAAGCCGCCCAGGCACCGGGGCATATTTTCGTTGACCTCCACGATGACCACCTTGGCCATCTCGCACACCGCCTTCACATGCGAAGCCGACAGTCCGAAGTTGAAGTACCCATGCTTATCCATCGGGGCCACCTGGAACATGGCCACGTCCGGCGGCGTGATGTGGTCGTAGTAGTACCGGGGCAGCTCGGAGTACCGCATGGGCTCATGGAACCCGGCGCCGCTGGCGATATGATGGCGCTCCACGCTGCTCATGTGGTGAGAGTTGAAGATGATGTGATGCACCGGGTCCTCGATATCGAAGATCGCCGGCTTCCACAGGCTAATACCGCCCCGGACCTTCACATCCTCCAGCTCCGGTGCACGGCGGGCCAGCGCCTCGTCCAGCACCCGGGGGTGGATGGCGCAGAAGCCATAGTCCACCCAATCGCCGGACTTGATGACCTTCACCGCCTCGTCCGCGGTGGTCAGTTTCTGCTTGTACAGCGCCTGAAAATCAGCAAAAGCCATGTCCTGTTCCTCCCTGTTCTTTCCTATCCCTTCCGACGAAGGCTGAATTTTCTAATTGTTAATTTTACCACAATACAGCCGGAGGGGAAATTGACGAAACCCACAAGAATTCTCGGGAATGCTTGTGCAAAAATGAGCAGGCCCGGCATGGATATCATCCGCTTAGCGCCTCTACCTCCTCCGACATGATCACCCGTATCTCGTTGACCGCCGTGTCCTTGTTCTTTTCGCTCTGGCACATCTTTGCCGCTGTCCCCACCAGCGCCTGCAGGATACCTCCCAGCTCCTTGACCTCCTTCAGGCTGCCCTCTCCGCTTTCCAGCCGTTCCGTAGCCCCGGCAGCCGCCGTCTCCAGCAGCTTTGCCGTGGCCATCAGGCATCGCCGGAGTATCTGCTTTTCCGCCTCCTCCCGGCCGATCTGCCACTGTCCCTTGATCGCATGTCGCCACACCGTCTGCGTACACACATGGTACTCCCTTGCCAATCGCTGATAGGTATACATTCCCGACTCATACTTACGCCTTACCTCTCCCCAGTTCACGTCTGCTCTTTTCATATGTGCTCCCCCTTTCCTGCGATCCTGTTCTGCCCCTATGCCAAAAAACCGGGAGAGTTGCCCATAAACAGGCAACTCTCCCAAAATTATTTTTCTTTTCCCCCGCTTCATCCCCCGTCCCTTTCGTACGGCACGCTTCTCCCATCGTCCCGCTCTTTCGCGACCCGAGATCGCTCTTACTTTGCCTTGAACTCTATCCACTCATTGTCCATAAGGACAACTACCAAGTCTTCCTCAATAACAGCATACGGAGTCCCCAGGTCTCTGTTGAAGTTTGCCTCACCATCTTTTCGGGGAACGCCATCCTCCGCATACGACGTGGTGTACTGAATAACACTCTCGTCTACTTCAACGGGAACAGCATTATCGGTCGAATAGTAATTTATCCCATTTACCATTATCGTCGCAGGATAGTCCCCAACATTCGACTTTCCGCAGCCCGCCATAGCAACAACGCAAACCAACGCTAACACTGATGCCATCAACTTTTTCATACGATCACGCTCCCCCTGTCAAATTCCAATTGATCCGTTCTATCTTCAGCACAATGCTCTTAAATTCTCTTGCCTACCTCGATTGTACCATGCCTCTCCGCAAGGTCGCAAGATATTTTCCCCTGCACGCCATTGTGAAAACAACCAAAAACACCTCCGCTGCCTGTGGGGCAGCGGAGGTGTTTTACGATCTAATTACTCCTCGTCGGCGTCCTCGTCAGCGGCGGGAGCCAGCAGCGCGCGGATGGACAGGGAGATCTTCTGCTTCTCCTCGTCGATGGCGGTGATCTTGGCATCCACCATCTCGCCCTCGGTCAGCACGTCGCCGGGCTTCTCGATGCGGCGATCCGCGATCTGGGAGATGTGGATCAGGCCGTCCACACCGGGCACGACCTCGGCGAACGCGCCGAAGGTCATCAGCTTCACGATACGCACGTTGGCCACATCGCCCACGTGGTAGGTAGCCATGAACTTATCCCAGGGATTCATGCTGCGGTCCTTCACACCCAGGGAGATCTTGTGCTTCTCGGGATCGAAGGAGATAACGTACACGTCCAGGGTATCGCCCACGGAGACGACCTCGGCGGGGTTCTTGATACGGCTCCAGGACAGCTCGGAGATATGTACCATACCATCCACGCCGCCGATGTCCACGAACACACCGTAGGAAGTCATGGACTTCACGGTGCCGGTGTAGTGCTTGCCGACCTCGATGTTGTTCCAGATCTCCGCCTGGGCGGCCTGACGGGCCTCATAGGTCACGGCCTTGATGGAGCCGACGACGCGGCGGCGGGCACGGTTGACCTCGGTGATCCGCAGGGACACGGTCTGGCCGATCATGGTGCTCAACTCAGCGCCGCGGGGCAGACCGGACTGGGAAGCGGGCACAAACACGCGCACGCCCTTGACATTAACGACGATACCGCCCTTGTTCTCCTCGGTGACTTTACCTTCGAGAGTGGTCTTGTCCTCGCGGGCCTTCTCGATATCCTCCCAGACCTTGACAGCGTCCAGACGCTTCTTGGACAGCATGGCATAACCCTCCACGTCGTTGACGCGGATGATATAGGTCTCGATCTCGTCGCCGACCTTGACGACGTCCTCAGGCTTCACATTGGGATCTGCGGACAGCTCGTCCACAGAGATATAGCCCGCCTGCTTGCAGCCCAGATCGACCTGCACCTCGGTGGGGCCGATCGCCGTTACAATACCGGTTACCTTCTCTCCTGTATTCAAAGTCTTAAAAGATTTTTCCAGCATTTCCTCGAAGCTCTCTTCCGTAGCTTCCATGTTCTTGATCTCTTCGCTCATCGTTGCATATACCTCCTTAATGATGCCCGCAGGCGTGGACGCGCCGGCTGTAAGCCCCGCCACAGAACATCCGTTAAGGGACCCGACCCGCAGCTCCTCCGGCCCTTCGATCTGATAGACCCGGGCGCAGCGTGTGCTGCAGATCTCCGCTAAATGTCTGGTGTTGGCACTTTTACGATCTCCGACCACGACCATAACGTCCGCCCGTCCGGCGATATTCGCCGCCTCGGATTGACGTTTTTGCGTAGCATCACATATTGTATCAAAGATTTCGGCGTTTGTACACTGTTTTTTTAAAAATTTTACACACTCTTCCCATATCGAACGAATACAGGTCGTCTGTGCGGTAACCAGCAAATCCATGTCCTTCCGCGCCGGGTCCGCCGCCACCCAATCAGCCAGCTCTGCCGTGTTTTCCAGCACCACGCTGCGCTCACAGCGGCTTGCGGCGGCCATCACCTCCGGATGGTGCGCTTCTCCGATAATGATGGGTGTCCGGCCCGCACGGGCTGCCTGTTCCACCAGCCGGTGGATCCGCAGCACATGGGGACAGGTGGCATCCATGATCTGTGCGCCCCGCTCCTCCAGCACCCGCAAAGCCTCCCGTGTCTCGCCGTGGGCACGGATGATCACCGTCTCTCCCGGCCGCACCTGCTGAGGACTGTCCGCCTGCCGCGCACCCAACGCCTCCAGCGCTGTGATGACCCGGTCATTGTGTATGATACTGCCCAGCATAACGCAGCCGCCCTCCCGGGCTGCCGCCTCCGCCATGTGCACGGCCCGTTCCACGCCGTAGCAGAACCCCGCCGTCTTCGCCAGTATCACCTGCATTCGATCCCTCCCAGGGCATAGGCCCGCCGCATGACCTCATGGGCGTTGGCAGTATATTCCTCCGCCGTACCCTTGCGGCCGGTGTACTCCGGCTCGAAGGGCTCGCCGATTATGATGGGCGTCTTGCGGAATATGCGCTTCTTCGTGCCGATATATACCGGCGCCAGCTTCACGCCGGCACGGATGGCCATCATGCCCGCGCCGGACTTGACATCCGCCTGTCCCGGTGTCTTCACCCGTGTTCCCTCCGGAAACAGGAACAGGTTCCACCCGTCCCGCAGGCTCTGTATGGCGGTCTTCACCGCCCCAATGTCACTGTTGCCCCGATCCACCGGAAACACACCGATCGCCCGCAGGAATCCACCCACGATGGGGATGGAGAACAACTGCTTCTTAGCCATGATCCGCACGTTGAACCGCTGGGGCATGGACAGCACGAATAGGATGGGGTCCCAGGCACTGGAGTGATTGGCGCACAGCAGCACCGGTTCTCCGCCCTCCAGATGCTCCGTTCCCCGCAGATCCACCGGCAGAAAAAACAGCACCAGCGGGCGCAGCACCCGCCACGCCGCCGCATAAAACTTATTTCTCACGATGCCACACGCCCCCGTATCACATCCAGCAGCAGCTCCAGGCTGGCCGCGAAGTCCATGTCCGTGTTGTCGATCATAATGGCATCATCCGCCGGCCGCAGCGGCGCCGCCGCCCGGTGGGTATCGTTATAATCCCGCTGCTCCATATCCCGCAGCACCTCGTCAAAGGGCTTCGGCGTGCCACGCTGCTCCAGCTCCAAAAACCGCCGCCGCGCCCGCGTCTCCACATCCGCGCACAGAAACACCTTCACCTCCGCGTCCGGCAGCACCACGGTCCCGATGTCACGTCCGTCCATGATGACGCTGTGCTCCCGCGCCAGAGACCGCTGCAGCTCCATCAGGAACGCCCGCACCTCCGGTATGGCCGACACGTCTGAGGCGTACTTCGATATCATCGGCAGGCGTATCTCCTTCGTCACGTCCTCACCGTTGAGATACATCCGCTGCAGACCCTCCTCGTCATACCGCAGGGCCACAGTGATCTCCGGCAGCGCCGCGATCACCGCCGGCGCGTCCGTTGGCGCGATGTCGTGCCGATACATATACACGCCGATGGTCCGATAGATGGCCCCGGTGTCCACATATAAGATATGCAGCGCCTCCGCCGCCGCCCGGGCCAGCGTGCTCTTCCCCGCGCCGGACGGCCCATCGATGGCCACTGCGTACTGTCTCTCCGTCATGTCATCTCCTCGCTTTCTGCGGCGCTCAGCCCCGCCAGATACCCCGTCGCCCATGCGATCTGTAAATTAAAGCCCCCCGTATAGGCGTCCACGTCCAGCACCTCACCGGCAAAAAACAATCCCCCCACCCGCTTCGACGCCATGGTGTTTGGCGTTACCTCTCCCACCTTCACGCCGCCGGCGGTGACGATCGCCTCACTGACGGGCCGCGGCCCGGTAAGCTCCAGCGTAAAGTGCTTCAGCACCTGCACCAGCGCCCGGCGCTGTTCCTTTGTCAGGCTGTTGGCCTTTTCGCTTCCGGTCAGCCCCGCCCGGCGCAGCACCACCGGCGCCATGCTGTGGGGCACCAGCCCCGCGGCGATGGTCCCCATCTCCCGGTTGGGATTTTCTCCGATGTCCCGCAGCACCCGCGCGTCCAGCTTCTGCTCGTCCAACGCCGGCTTCAGGTCGATCTCTATCGTATAGCGCTCCCCCTCCCAGCGCCGCAGATGGGCACTGGCGGACAGCACCAGCGGTCCGGACACCCCGAAGTGGGTAAACAGCAGCTCACCGAAATCCCAGAACACCGCCTTTTTCTTCCCGTTGTATACCGTCACTGCCACGTTCCGCAGGCTCAGGCCCTGCATAGCCGGACAGTCCTCGCCCGCGCACACCAGCGGCACCAGTGAGCCCCGCGGCGGCACAATGGTATGCCCCAGTGCCTCCGCTATGCGGTAGCCATCCCCCGTGGACCCGGTACCGGGATAGGACATCCCGCCTGTGGCCAGGATGACCGCCTGCACGGGGTACGTCCCCTTCTCTCCGGTCACGGCGCATACCGCGCCATCCGCCGTCTCCACTGATACGGCCCGGTCACGGGCCCACCACACCTTCCGGCGCTTCAGCTCCCGCTCCAGCGCGTTGGTGATGTCGAAGGCACTGTCAGACACCGGAAACACCCGGTTTCCCCGTTCCACCTTCAGCGGCACGCCCAGCGCCTCGAAAAACGCCATGGTGTCCCGCGGCGTGAACCGTGTCAGCGCACCGTACAAAAATCGCCCATTACCGGGAATGCTGGCAAGTAGCGTCTCCCGGTCACAGTCATTGGTCACATTGCACCGGCCCTTGCCGGTGATATTCACCTTCTTGCCCAGCCGTTCGTTGGGCTCCAGCAGCGTCACCGCCGCGCCCTGCCGGGCCGCGGTGATGGCCGCCATCAGACCGGCGGCGCCGCCGCCGATCACCACGATCTCCTTCGCCATGTCACTCGTCATCTTTCCCAAAAATACTGTACCTGGACCACACCTGCTCCATATCCGCCAGCGTGGCGGACAGGTCATCCCGCCGCTGCTGACCCACCGCCAGGATCAGCGCGTTCAACAGGCTCAGCGGCGCAGCCATGGAGTCCACGAAGGAGATCATGTCGCAGGGCGCCAGCAGCGATACCGCCGCCATGCCGTACAGCGGAGACAGTGCCGAATCGGTGATCGCCACCACCTCCGCGCCCCGCCGGCAGGCAAACTCCACCGCGTGGATAGCCATCTTGGAGTACCGCGGGAAGGATATTCCCACCAGCACGTCGCCCCTGCCGATGTGGGCCAGCTGCTCATAGATCTCACCGGCGGCGCTGGACTGCACCAGCGTCACGTTCTTGAAGATCAGGGGCAGATAGAAATTCAGATACCCCGCCAAAAACGACGAGGAGCGCACGCCGAGAATATAGATATGCTTCGCCCCCAGCAGCCTGTCCACCGCCCTGTTGAACGCGTCGCGATCCAGCTGCTCGATGACGTTGTGTATGCTGTTCATGTCCCGCTGCATGACGCTGCCCAGAATGTCCGTACCGGACATCTGGTCGCGGGAGACCTGTATCCGCTGGATCGAGGTGAGCTTGCCCCGGATCAGCTCCTGCAACGCCTTCTGCATCTCCGGATAGCCGTCATAGCCCAGCTCCGCCGCAAAGCGCACGACCGTCGACTCGGACACCTGCGTGATCTTGCCGAGCGCGCCCGCCGTCAGGAAGGCCGCCTTATCATAGCTCTCCAGAATATAGGTCGCGATGCGGCGCTGGCCCTTGGAGAATGTTGTCAGCTTGTTATGTATGTTCGTCAGGATGTCTGCCGTCATACAGGATCTCCCCCTTCTGTTTCCTGCCGCAGCGCGGCAAGCTCCGCTTCGGTGAGCGGACGCCATGCGCCGGGCGCGAGGGTTCCGAGCTGCAGCGGTCCCTCTGCAATGCGCCGCAGCCGGAGCACCTCCAGCCCGGCCGCCGCGCACATGCGGCGGATCTGGCGATTTCTGCCCTCGTGGATCGTGATGAGAAACCGGCCCGGCGCGGTCTGCTCGACCTCCGGCGGGCGG
>OGLM01002423.1_pt1 | contig 17035 bp, 18 predicted proteins | sample 1572531 | NCBI WGS metagenome assembly OGLM01 (sample SAMEA2581909, study PRJEB24529) | metagenome | biome: Human gut stool | place: China | collected 2011 | reverse complement strand
GATTACAGACGGGATTCACTCCCAACTGATTCAGGAACGGGTCTTCACAATAATATGCCTGACTTACTTTTATCGGGTTATATCCCATACGCCCACGAATGCCGAACAGGCAAAGCCCGATACAAATTGCACCTGCTACCAACACAGCTACCCGGCTCAACAGACTTATCTGTGGTGCAGCCTTTTCTGCCCTACGATAGAAATAGGATGCAAGGGAAGAAGCTCCCCAAACAAATACCACGATAGACAGGAGTCCGAGGAATATCGGAAAATAGTAAGAAGACTCCCCAAACATCAGACCAGCTGTTGTACCGCCATAGCCGAACCAATTATAAATAGAAGAATTAATCGTTTTGAAGAAATATTCAAAATATGGAATATTGGCAGCAGCGATAACAAAAGATACCGAATAAAAACAACTAAAATAAACCGTTGTAGACCTAAACAGCCATTTAGCGGTGTAGTTACAAAGAGCGGCTATCCACAAAACAACCAGAGGGAGCAACAGGATATAACAAGCTATTACATTGTCAAACCAGAGTCCGCGGAGGAAAGCACCGGACTGCAAAAGAACATCTCCCTTTATTTCTGCCGGGAATTGATAGTCAATGGAACAGAACAGTGTGAACCGGAAAATAAAGAAAATGAAGAGAGCTACCACGTGTATGGATAACAGATATAAGAGGTAGCACTCAAAACGTTTTATAGAGATTCCTTTCATTAGATTCAACTTAAAAAAGTTCCATTATAATTATTCCGTTACAGTTGCTGCATATCGTGTAAGCGTTTGTAATATCCGTTCAGTTCTATGAGTTCCTCATGCTTGCCGCGTTCCACAATCTCTCCCTCATAGAGCACGCAGATTTCATCCGCATTCTTAATAGTAGAAAGACGGTGAGCAATGGCAATCGTTGTACGCGTCTTCATCAAACGCTCCAACGCTTCCTGTACCAGACGTTCCGATTCGGTATCCAGTGCCGAAGTAGCCTCATCCAGAATCAGAATCGGCGGGTTCTTCAAGATAGCACGGGCAATGCTGATACGCTGACGCTGACCACCGGACAACTTACCGCCCCGGTCACCGATATTCATATTATATCCCTCCGGCTTCTCCATGATAAAATCGTGTGCATTCGCAATCTTGGCAGCTTCTATCACTTGCTCCATTGTTGCATTTTCCACACCAAAAGCGATGTTGTTGAAGAATGTGTCATTAAACAAGATTGCTTCCTGATTCACGTTACCGATCAAACTGCGCAAATCGGCAATACGAACATCACGTATACTGGTTCCGTCGATTGTGATATCTCCTTCCTGCACATCGTGATAGCGCGGCAGCAAATCCACCAACGTCGATTTACCCGACCCCGACTGTCCTACCAGTGCGATCGTCTGACCTTTAGGAACTGTCAGGTTCACATGCTTCAACACTTCCCGTTTACCGTCATAACTGAAAGTGATATCCTTAAACTCAATTTTGTCATTCAGTCCCTTCAACGGTTTCGGATTCGAAATTTCTTTGATCTTATTCTCAGCTTTCAGAATCTTGTCTACACGCTCCATTGAAGCCAGACCTTTCGGGATGTTGTATCCTGCCTTCGCAAAATCTTTCAACGGATTGATTACGCTATACAAGATCACCATATAAAAGATAAATGTCGGAGCGTCAATCGATGCGTTTTGTCCCAGAATCAATGTACCGCCGAACCATAACACAGCTACAATCAGAATCGTTCCTAAGAACTCACTCATAGGATGCGCCATAGCCTGACGTATGGCAACCTTATTTGTCGCGTCACGAAGTTCGTTGCTGCATTTGGTGAAACGGTTAATCATTTTGTCTTCCGCAATAAAAGCTTTGATAATGCGCAAGCCACCCAACGTTTCTTCCAGTTGCGACATCGTATCGCTCCACTTGCTCTGCGCCTCCAAAGACTGGCGTTTCAGTTTTCGTCCTACCACACCCATCAGCCAGCCCATTCCCGGCAACACAACGATCGTAAAGAGAGTCAACTGCCAGCTGGTGATGACCAGTGTCGCAAAATACAGAATAATCATAATCGGACTCTTCATCAACATATCCAACGAGCTGGTAATGGAGTTCTCCACTTCACCCACATCCCCGCTCATACGAGCGATAATATCTCCTTTTCTCTCTTCCGAGAAGAATGACATCGGCAGACGCATCACCTTGGCATACACCATAATACGGATATCACGTACCACTCCTGTACGTAATGGAATCATCACGGCTGAAGAAGCAAAGTAACAACCGGTTTTAAACAATGTCATAATCATCAGGAACAGTCCCAAAAAGATAAGCGCCATAGTAGGTCCATTATCTATTATCATCTGACTGATATAATAATAGAAGTTATTCTTAGCAACATCGGCCAAATCACCACTTCCCCATTCCATAAAATGATAGACCTTATCAGCCCCTTCCGTCTTGAACAGGATACTCAGAATAGGAATCAAAAAAGTGAATGAAAACACATTGAATACAGCAGATAAAATATTCAGCAAAACAGCCCAGCCGATATACTTCTTATAAGGCGACACAAAACGTCGCATTAGTTGTAGAAATTCCTTCATTATTTACCATTAAAAAAGTTAAGACCGCAAAGATACAATAAAACCGATTAACAGACAGCAGTTTCACCGAATTATTAACGCGATTTATCGAAAAGAGCTTGTAAGAAAGCGATCATATATCCGACAAACTCTCATTTTCCGAGTCATAAAGTCTTCCTTCCGGCAAGTCTTTCGCAATTACCCTGTATCTCTTTTTGAGCGACAGCCACCACCTGATAATAAACTCCGCGCGTTTTCCTGTACGATTTCACTCCCAACCGTTGCAGAATACGTCCGAAATAGTTCACCTGACCGGAAGAGAATTTCATTTTACTCGCCTTTTGTATCCGTTGCAATATATCGGCAGCAAGTATCCACTCTCCTTCTTCCTCATCGTCCGCAACGCGGTAATATACAAGAAACAGCTGTTCGATAAGCGGTGACTGTTCAAACTCCTGATTGGCTTCCGTCATAATGGCTTCTTCCTTTTCGTCAAACCAATACCGTTCATTGTGATAGAGCGCCGCCATTGCCTGCGCATAAAGCTGTTCATAATCAACAGGACGAACCACATCAATCACTCCCGTAACCTCCACACCTATATAACGACGACTGCCGGAAGTATCTGTCAGCAAATCCTTATGATTGCTTGTTCCGATGAAAGAAGCGTAACGGCGAAGTTCTTCTACCGCCGAAGCATTCGGGCGCCGTGTATTAACGACCGGCTTTTGCATGATATGTTTAAGGAAAGGCTGCTGATTGATACCTATCTGGTCAAACTCATCCATATTAATCAGCAAAAAACGATTCAGATACAACTCCGCATCCCGTTTCCGGCTAAAGTCAATGCTATCCGTATAGTACGCCTGCAAACACGGCGGTAGAATCAGGCGGCAAAACGTAGATTTCCTGTAAGCCTGCGGACCGACTAATATAGGCGAAGTGCTGTTTGCATGATTTTTACCCAGTCCACGCCAATGAGCTATCATGCTGAGAAACCAACGACGGAACAACTGTGCCCAATGGGGATTATTGCAAGGAACCCGCTTTGCCAGATCTCCGATGTGATCTTTGCCGTCCCAACGGGGGAGATCATAAAGGAACTCTTCAATAGGCTGATAAACCGGTACATGATCTGAATTCAGATAACGCACCACGTCTTTGTCCCACAATTTAAGCCCTTCGTATTGCGCATTCATGGTAATACTTGCCATCAGCCTCTTATTTACCGGACGAAAATAAAAATCAAAACTGTTCCGTTGCCGGCATTCCACTTGCGAGGTCAACTGATTGAAACGAAACTCATAACGACGTTTCATAAACTCATCCATTTGCATCACAAACAGTTGTTCCGGCAGCAGACTGCTTTTATCCGCAAACCCTTTACAAGTGCGATATACATTCTGCACTGTCTCACGGATCAGAAATTCATCATCCGGCAAGCGGTAATGGGCACGAGTCCACCGCACTGTATCCTCTGCGGGAATACCGGCACGAAAACAATGTCCGGCCAGACAAACCAGCAAGGAATGTATATCATCTCCCAGCTGATAGCCATGCTGCTCATCCAAAGCCCGCGCAAAAGCCGCCTCAAAAAGTACGGAAAGAGCTTTATAACTCTCATATCCCGGTACAAGCCGTTGCAAAGGCGAGGTTTCCGCCTTCACCTGTTCGCGATAGGTCGTTTCTCCCGGCATAGCCATAGGCTGTTTCATATAGACAGGCATCGCTTCGGGATTAAAATACAAATCCGGATCAAAAGTCCAGCGACAATATTGTTCCAATGAAGGTTCTTTCAGTTCGATATCAAAAGGCAGTTGTGGCTGATAATATTTCACAGCCGTCTGATAAGCATGCGCGTGAAAAAGTTCCGCTTGCTCGCGTAAAGTCGGCAAGCGGTCATCCGAATAGGTGAACCGTACCCATATCTTTACTGATTTGCCGGAAGATCCGGTAAAAGCAAGGTATGTTTGCGGAAGCTCTTTAACCAGTTCCTTTATTTCGTCGGCTTCCGCCCTCCCCGAAAGGTTATTGACTTCCATCATCACTATGCCGTTATATTCATTCAGGGTCATTACCCCTTCTTTACGGACAAAAGCTGCGGCAGGCATCACTTTGGGAACTTTACGCACCTCTTCAATCGAATTTCCCGGAAGAGTATATCTCAAAGCTTCCCTCATTTTGGAGACAGGTTGCGCCTTGACTTCCGTTTTCATCTGCTCCAGAAGGAGCTCTATTTTCAACGTCCGTAAGGTATTTACCTTGCCATCGTCTCTGACTAATGTTATTTTCATCTTTTTTTATTATTCATTCTAGTAAAAGGGAAAGCTGCACTATAACTATACAAAGATACAACAAGCACTTCGTCCAAACAAATTTCCGTATCTTTATTTGCCGCATCATACGGCTTTATTTTACAGAAATAATACTTACTAAATTTGCAAATAAAGCCGGGATAATGTATCTTTGCAGGCAGTAAGACTTCAGCCCGCATACGTGTGCCGTACAGCCCATGTATGCGGGCTGTGCAGTTTACATTCGCGGGCTGTACAGCCCACAAATGTGTGCCCGAAAAAAGCAGCTGCTCCAAGCTGATTATTCAGGCAGCAGAGGTAGGTTATCTTACTGCAAAACAAGCATTAGAGCGCCTTTGGAAAGGCATTTCACCCACATTAACCAATAAAAGAAAAGAGATGTACGCAAAGTATGATTTTCGCAAAAAGCCGTCTTCAAAAGAAGATGAAGATAAACAGCCGTTGTATCCCCGCATCGTATCGAACGGGACTATCGACTTTCAACGCATTGTAAAAGAGATCGCCCAGGCTTCCAGTTTTACCCCGGCAGACATCGAAGGAGTTCAGCTGGCTATTGAAAATAAAATATCTGAATATTTAATCAGTGGTTATCACGTTCAATTGGGCGACCTCGGATATTTTTCAGCCAAGTTGAAAGCACGTCCGGTAATGGATGCCAAAGAGATACATGCGCAGTCCATCTATTTCGACAATGTAAATTTTCGTCCTTCATCTTCTTTCCGAAAGAAGGTTCGCGGATTTGTAGAAAAAGCGAAGTCGGGATTTGCACATTCTGCCGAAATTCCGGTGGAAGAACGTCGTCGCAGGTTGGAGAAATTTCTGGATGAACGTCCGATGATACGACGCAAGGAATATACGCAACTGACGGGACTCCTGAAGAACAAAGCGCTGAATGAGTTGAACGGTTGGGTGAAAGAAGGGGTACTCGACACCATTGGAAGCGGTAGCCATATAATTTATGTGCGGGCAAATACTGGGAAAGATTAAGCAATAAAAGCAGTAAAACAGGAATGACAGATGCTCATTTTTCATGAAGAAAGTATGATAGATACCGGAGTTCGGAATGATCTATCATACTTATTTATCAGTATACCAGCATATTAGCAAAAAGGATGAGAGTCATGAAAGTTATTTTTTGCCTTAAGAAACGGTACAGTTGGAAAATAGCGGCGAAAATCGTGGCAGTAGCTCCTAAATATCAGTTATTCACCGACGCAACTACAATGTCCTGCAATCATTATTCCATTTCCTTCTTTCTCTTCTTCCACAGTTGCCACGAATTAATAATATTCTGCCACATATTATACATACAGCATAATATAGCTCTGATTATCAAAGTAAAAGCCCACCTATTACTAATAGTGGGTAACAAAATAGTAACAAAAAAAACGAAGAAATCGCTTTGCGGTGGGCTTCATGTGCAAAGGTAACAAAAGCTCTCTAACCATAAAAGCAAAACTGGCGAAAAGAAGAATACTGTTTTTCTTTTCGCCAGCATATATAATTTGCTGTCAATAGAAATTAGTTTAGTCCGTTTTGGATATATAGACAAAAACACAAACTAAACTTGTGTTTATAATAACTTTTTCAACTTATCTATGACATATCTTCCAATGCAGAGAACTTTGAATGATTTAGGCAACAGATATTTGGATGTTTTAATTAGAATGTCCCTTTTTTACACCTAATATCTATCTAAGAAATCTTACTTTTGTTTGATAATTAAAACAGAATGGAGAAAATTCAAGTAATACAACCTACCAAATTGCTCGCTCCTTATATAAAGCAATATTGGTTTTTAAGGATAGATGATGTAAAGCAAGGCTTTCAACGTTCTATCCCGGCAGGTTGTGTAGCACTTGTTTTTCATAAAGGAAATAAAATTATTTCTTCTTTTCATAAGGGAACGCAACCACAATCCTATATAAGCGGGCAAATCAGTACTTATTCAGACATAGAATTTTCTTTCTTGGATATGGTCATTATTTTATTCCAGCCTATCGGATGCAGGATGTTTTTTCCATATCCTATGGAAGAGTTTACTAATCAGAATATAGGTATTGATTTGTTAGATAACACCTGTTTAGTAGAATTGGAAGAGAAAATAAATGAAGCATCAGATAATTATCAAATAGTCAGATTGATAGAAGAATATTTATTAAATAGACTATGCGAAAATATATCATGCAACGCTAATAGGATGATGGCTACTATACACAATATCAATGAAGGTGAAGGAAATATATCCGTTTTATCTCAAACGGCTTGTTTAGGATATAAGCAATTCAAACGGATATTCGCTGAATATGTAGGACTAAATCCAAAAGATTTTATCCAAATCACACGATTTAGAAAGACATTCCATATTTTGCAATCAACTCCACAAATCAGTATAAGTAAAGTTGCCTATGATTGTGGATATTATGATAAATCACATTTAATAAAAGAGTTTAAAATGTTCACGGGTTATACCCCTACACAACTACTTGATATTTGTGATACTTATACCGAAAATCTATCGGTATTCAACTCTGTATTTATCAACGACAATAAAAAACTTAATAACATCGCTTTATGAAAATATTGATATACGGTGCTGGCGTAGTGGGTTGTACTTATGGCTGGCAATTATCCAAAGTAGGATGTGACGTTGCTGTATTGGTGCGTAAGGAGCAAAAAGAACTTGTACAAAAAGATGGTATTCGCATTATCTGTTCTGACTTTAGAGAGAAAGCAAGAAAAGATACAGATATAATCTTTAAGCCTACAGTAATAGACGAACTTTCGTCAAACAATGATTTTGAATACATTATTGTCTCCACCAATAAATTGCAATTATCAACTATATTGCCAAGTCTTTCAAAGTCAGCAGGAAAAGCAAATGTTGTATTTTTCCAAAATAACTGGGATGTTTTTACTGAAATAGATAAACATCTAAAACCTGAACAATACTTTTTTGCCTTTCCATTTATGGTCGGGGGCGGAAAAGAAGATAAAAGCATACATTGTGCCATTTCAGGTCTAAAATATTCCAATACTCCGTTAGGTGAAAAAGACGGGCGGACAACTCCACGAGTAGAAAAACTTTCCATAATACTGGATAAAGCAAACTTAAAGCCTGTCATTTCTAATCAAATATTAGTATGGCTAATCACACATTATGCTGTCGCTGCCGGTCTTTCAGCGGGAATAATGAGTGCCGGAAGTGCCTCTAAATTTATAGAGAATACAGCTATTATCAAAACTACAATGAAAGCTATTCGGGAAGGCTTAGCTATTTGTGAAAGAATGGGCATCAATCCTAAAACAGAAAAAGCAAACAGATTATATCTTTTACCTCTATTTATCAGTGTGCCAATAGCTAAGAAAATTTATAGTAATGATGCTCTGCAACTTATGTTTGATGGACATATAAATCATTCTCCTGCTGAAATAAGGCAAATGATAGATGATATAATAGATAGTGGTGTAAAATATGCTGTTATAACTTCTAATCTGGCACAATTAAAAAGTTATATATCTTCTAACCAAACTAATAAAAGTAAGTGAATAAAGCTATCAATTCGATAGCCATTAAATATAAGTATATGAAAGATATATTACAAGAGAGATTTTTCCAATTATTATTGGAATGCTCGCAGCGTAAAGTTTCTGTAACAGAATTTACAGAAGCTATTGAGGAATTGGCTACACATTTAGCTGATTTCAGTTGCAACGAACAGGATTATAGCGTTTTACTTCGTTATTTCTCCTTTGGTTTGCATCGACTTAAATCGTATCGTGTGCGGTTTGAGCAAGAAAAAAATGCCCTACTTGCATTTAATTGATGAAGCAATAGGATTACTAAATAATGAAATGCGTATTATCAAACTGCGCATAAAATATCCGGAACAGTTCCAGCAACATGCAAATAAGCTCTTTATTTCCCCTCTCCATTTAGCTGACAAAACAAGCCTTATCAATATCATGGAAATAGTCAGCGGCTTATTCCTTTCAAAACGTGTAATATATCAGAATGGAAAACCTATTCACTTGACGGACTTAGGCAAAACCTTTGAATGGCTTTTCAATATCAAGTTAGGTGATTATCACCAAAAGTACATGGATGTCATCAAGCGAAAGCCAGCCAAACTAACGGAGTTTCTTAATGAACAGGCAAACCATATTCACAAAGAACACGAAAATAAAGGGTATAGATAATCAAGCATTTAGCATCAATTTATACGGGGTAGCGTATGCTACCCTGTAATTTGTTTGCTTCCCTTTGCCGAACTTTGCTTCATCAATCGATTGGTAATCTTAATGTTGAATTTAATAATGAAGCAAAATGTATATAGACAACGAAAACTTCGACAAGTGGATGGAACGGCTATCGAAGAAGCTCTCCGAAATCGGGCAAGACCTAAAATCCCTTATCAATACAGACAAGGTATTGGACGAAAACGATAAGATACTCGACAATCAAGATTTGGCTTTCCTGCGGAAAGTATCTTTCCGAACCCTGCAACGCTATCGGGCAAGTGGCAAACTTCCTTACTTTATGATAAGTCATAAGACCTACTATCGGGCTGCTGACATCCGGACATTTATTCAAGAAAATGCTGATTGTAAGACCTACGAATGGTTTAAAACAGAAAATCAACTTGATAAACAAAGCACTGCAAAACAGGATGAGTAATGGCACACACCTGATACAGCACCATCGCTCCTCATTTAGCAGAAATCACCTCGCCCTGTGGCTCGGCTCATTTCGCTAAATGAAGCAAGAGGGAACTGGACTTTGTCCTGTTCTTCCCTCTTGCCCTGCGGGACAAAGCCTTCGGCTTTAAGAGGTTACATTCGTAACCGTTTATAACAGTGATTATAAGCCTGAAACTTATTTCACTCATAATCAACCGAATAAATCTCACATCCTTCATAAAAAAGTTATAATCATGGATAAGACTAATAATATATCCACACTTACCACCATCGGCATAGACCGGCAGACGGGAAAGTTGATAGATAAGCTCTGCAAACGCTATTCACTGAAAAAGGGTGAAATAGTCCGGTTGGCATTTGTCTATATTGATAAAGCGTGTATCAACCCATCGGAAGCACCTGAATCCGTAAAATCAGAACTGGCGAAGATAAACAAACGGCAGGACGATATTATCCGCTTCATCCGTCACTACGAGGAAGAACAACTAAATCCTATGATACGAACCGCCAATTCTATTGCGGTTCGGTTTGATACCATTGGCAAAACATTGGAAACTCTTATTCTTTCGTGGCTGGAAACCAGTCAGGGAAAACAAACAGCCGTATTGCAAAAAGTAAGTGAACAGTTTAGCAAACACGCTGACGTAATCAACCAGCAAGGGAAGCAACTAAACGCACTCTATCAGATACACCAACGGGATTATAAAAAATTGCTTCAACTGATACAACTCTATTCGGAGTTATCCGCTTGTGGTGTGATGGATAGTAAACGGAAAGAGAGCCTAAAAGCAGAGATTATCAATCTGATAAACACATAAAGCCATGCACATAGATTTTGCCCCATCATCGGGTGGAACGTATAACAATGCAGGAAGTAGCCGCCAATTAGTTTCATATATGGAGCATGAAGATTTGGAACGGATGGAAAAAGGAATCTATACCGATGGCTTTTTCAATTTGACAGAGGATAATATCTACAAATCAAAGGTCATAAAAGATATAGATACCAATATCGGGCAACTCTTGAAAACGGATGCTAAGTTTTTCGCTATCCATGTCAGCCCATCGGAAAGTGAACTTCGGGCAATGGGGAATACTGAACAGGAGAAAGCCGAAGCCATGAAAACGCCAAAAACTTCAACAAAGGACTATCCGAAGCGGATATAAAGTTTTACGGGAAGATACATTTTGACCGTAGCCGTTCCGATAACGAACTGAATATGCACTGCCATTTGATTGTAAGCCGGAAAGACCAAACTAATAAAAAGAAGCTATCTCCGCTAACCAACCATAAGAACACCAAGAAAGGAGCAATTAAAGGCGGTTTTGACCGTAATAACCTATTCAAACAGGCAGAACAGGGATTTGACAAGCTATTCAGCTACAACCGACCTCTATCCGAATCTTTCGAGGATTACAACACGAGGAAGAATGGCAGTGTTACCGACCACCTGAAAATGCAGGAACAACACATTATCGATGAAGGAAGAATGAATACAGACAACCATGTCGGCATATATGCAGATAAGCAGGAAGAAATGACAGAAAACAAGTTTCCAAATAATCAATCTATCAATCAGGAAGATAAGAAAGAAAATAAACATACTTCCAATCTGCCGAATTTAGGACTATCCTCTGCATTAGGTTTGCTTACTCCCGATATAAACACCAATGAAGAACAACAAACACCCATGAAAAAGAAAATAAAAAAAGAAACCAAAGCGGGGATTCAGAAGATAGTCAACAAAAGCCAATAATATGAATGAGTACGAAGAAATAAAGGAAACAATAGATACATACCTGATGAAACGGTTTAAATATCGTCGTTCGCTTGTGTACCTGACAACCGACAATGTTATAAGCACCCGAAGAAACAGCCGTATAGACCTGTACTTGCGTATCAGAAGAAAAGAAAGTACATTCCCGTCCGATTGCCTTATTATCGCCCGAATCAGCTTCAAAAAAGAACGTGTCGGACATGGTTCTCACTTAGTGAAGTTTTTAGCAGAAACAGCCTTAAAATACAGCTTTAAACATATCGGAATAGAATCGACAAACGACAAAAGTGGTTCTTTTGCCCGAAAATTAGGATTCCAACCTATTGACGGTTCAAACTAAGCAATAGCCGTGAACAATCTTATAGATTATTTTCAAGTTAAAGATTGAGTTAATATAGTTCTTTATTTATTTGATTTACAAAGATACATTCCAGTAATAGAACGCCAACACCAAGCCGCAAGCGGTTTTTAGAAATTTCTTCCTTTTTGCTTCACAAAAAGAGTAAATTTCTAAAAAGTGTTGTCTTATCTATTCCCTACATGAATGAGATGTATATCAATTAAAAAAAATATGTGTTGGGATTGGGTGTATTACGCCATTCGCAGCCATTTCCTACCTCTGCATCACATTTCATAAAACGAACCTGCATTCTGCTTTTCTTTGCCTGAAAATCATTGCAATGAGAATAATTTATTAATCAATAAACGTATTTTATTATGGATATAATAGCAATCAAAAGCAAAACGTTCGAGCAGATGAAAGAGCGTTTCAAGGGTTTCTAAAGACCTTTGCGGGGATAATCAGGACAAAGAACAATGGTTAGGTAACGAAGATGTTTGCGCACTCCTGCAAATATCGCTGAGAACATTACAGTCATACAGGGATAGCGGTATGCTGCCATTTTCACTGATTGGACGAAAATGTTATTATAGGGTATCGGATATGCAGCAGTTAATAGACAACTCTAAAAAGGAATCCCGATGAAAGAAAAAATATACATGGACGAAAATTTGTTCGATTTAAGTGTGTTGGTCGGCAATTGGGAAAGTGTAAACCTGAATCCGACTATAATCATATACAGGAACGACAACAGCTATTTACTTAGCGTAATTCACATGAACGAAACAAGTCGTCAGGCAAGCCCTGCCACTTATGAGATTCAGGAAGATGAAGACGGGTTCTTTATTAACTATAACCTGAAACGGATGGCTATCAACTATGACAATAAACTGGATATATTGACCCTTTCCGTATTAGGTGACTATATACGGAACTAAAAGATTCTACAATGGAAATATTAGACAGAAAATCAACGGATATTGCTTCTTTATTTGCGGATTTGGATGAACTACTTAATACTATTGAGCAGACTCTTAAAAATCGTACTCCGCACCTGAATGGTGAAAACTTCCTTTCAAACCGTGATGTTTGCCGGATGCTTCACATTTCGTCTCGTACCCTACAAGATTGGAGGGATAATGGGAGAATCCCGTTTATTCAGATTAAAGGGAAAATTCTGTATAAGCAGTCTGAAGTCCTAAAGTGGCTGGAACAGAATCGCTGATGGTAAGCTGTTTTAAATGAATATCTTAAAAAAGACTTAGTAAATTACTACTAAGTCTTTTTTTATGAGTATTTTTGTAGAAATTTATACTAAATAAAAAATATGAGAAAATATTATAGAAGAATTATTTTTTCAAAAACTCCGCTAAAAACACAATTTAGATACAGAGATGTATTTCAGATATTGCCCATTGTGTCTAACTCTGCGCCAATAAATCCTTTAGCAAGACATTTTCCTTTATTCCTTGAATATTATATAGATTTTGACGGAGATGAAAGAGAAATAGATATCTTCGAAGACTTGGCAGCTCAACAGAAAAAAGAATTTGAGCTTATAAACTTGTTGTCTGTTTTGACAAATCATCGATTCTTTAAATATTTATCTGATAGAAACGAATGGGCAATTATGACACCCAACATTGGATTTGATAATTTGAGTGAAGAACAAAAATTATTATATAATAACCAAAATAGTTCTTGGGTCATTGGAGGATATATGTATCCGAATTTAAAGAAAGAACTTGAGATAGAGCAACTATCGGAACAAAAGCATCCAGAGACACCATTAATATCGCCGTATTATCAATATTTCACAAACAATCCTGTAGAAAATCATGAAGGAAAAATACGATTTCCAGAAACTATCGTAAGTTGTTTGGATAATTATTTTTCCTTATCCGAGAAAGTTTTGAAGAAAGTAAAATCATGCATATACTTAACATGCGATGGGATTGATATTCAGGATAATAAACGAAGCTTAGCTTTTCTATCATTCGTTTCAGCGATAGAGGGATTGGTAAGTTTAGAGGTTGCTGATGATGAAATAACTTTCGAGTGCCATAACTGTAAGACGATTAAGGATTCTCCACATCAATGTCCAAAATGTGGAAGACCAATTTGGGGTATTAAAACAAAATTCGTTGAATTTTTGAGAAAGTTTGTAGCTGGAAGTGAAAAATCAGCTCAGATATATCGAGAAGTTTATAACTTGCGATGCAAGATAACTCATCAAAATCAATTGTTCTCAGGTGACTATGATTTGTCATTAGACCAAAATAAAATGAATTTGGAACACCAAGACTGGATAATGAGATTAAAAACATTACAACTGGTAAGACTAAGTCTTTCAAACTGGTTAATGTATCCAGAAAAAAAGTGTAAATAAAAAAACATGATTCAAATATTATTTATTTGGTCATAATAGTCAATTTGCATTGTTCAATTCTTTCAAATATTTCATAGTTCAGGGATACTTTATGGGTATTATATTCATAATGATGTTCCTTATTGTCTGCGATTGAACAAATTAAATTATCAGGAAGCATAATGTCTAAACAATTGAATATCTGTCGTAAAACTTCTGTAAATGTCTCTATTGCTTGATCCTTATCCTGTTCATAACCGACATCCAGTATTACTTCTAATTGGTTGATATGGGTTTCCTCACCAGTCAAATACAAAGCAAGCGTATTAGGTATTTTTGTTATATCATCTATTCCAAATTTGTGATAATTAGTCATTGACAAATAACAATCATCACCTGCATATGATTTATGCCATTCATCTAATTTTCCAATGCCAATCTCGGAAAGTAAATTGATGACTGTTTGTATGTCATTAAATTTAAGCAATTTTGCTTTATCAGATATAATATATTTAGGTTTCTTGGCGACCCTTTTTATATACTCGTCAGGATTTTCTTTTGAGGAATCAAAATGAACCTGATATTTCCAAATCCGTTTTAATGTATTCAAATTAACATTCGCATATTTTAAAGTCGCTCTTATCAACCCCTTACTAATTTTAGATTCTTTATTTCTATGAATATGTTTTACTACAGTAATATAGCTTTCATAATTCATATATAAAGCTAAAGCATAAAAGTATGGCAATGTTAATATCGCCAACAGGATAGGTAATAGGAAAGATTTTATATTGGAAACAGAGAATAGAAGTTCATATTTTGTAATTGTTTTATATACAACATACACAATTAGACCAAGTCCTATCAATCCCAATACATTCTTACAAAAAGTAACGACTTTTTTCTGATTTTCCTCCTGCTTTGAAGAATGTTCTGCAAAAACTTCCATAATAGAAAACAGGGATACAACAGGAATAAGTACAAGTTCTCCAATTAAGCTAAGTGTATAAAAATTAAAGAGAAACTCCCAGATAACGATAACTTTAATATTGTCTTTTATGAGACTTGAGAAATAGTTTACGTTTTCAATCTTATTAATATTCATAAATAAAACAATCCCTGAAAACAATGTCCAGAATACAGTATCTTTTAGTAGAGATATATCCCAGAATCCTATGACTGATAAAATAAAGACAACAAGCAGTATATATATTAACAGCGTACAGAAAGCCAGAAAAAGTTTTCTGTTGAAAAATGCTTTGATAACACGAACTATAGAGTTTCTAACCTCCTTTGTTCTAATAGCAAAAATTAAAAGGATAAGAAACCATATAAATATAGCTATTTCTCTTGTTGAAAATATGTTTGATAAATTGTTCATTTCAATTATCCTAATATCAAAATTAGGATTGCAAAGATACTTATAATTACTTGAAATGTTCGCATTTGCAGCACTTGACTTTATATTACCATGACTATCCCATAAATATAAGAGGTTGAAAAACGAAGAAGGAGAAAACCTTACTTTTTCTCCTTCTGGTTTCACTTATTCCTTCAACTGATAGAAGTCTCTATCAATTCCATTGATAATTTTGCTTGCCAATCAGCACTTGCACAAATACTCCTTTAGGTCGTAGAACTTCCCGAAGAAACCACTCTCTCAATAGCTTTGCGTTTTCCGAGTTTATCCGAAACGCCATAGCAATAATAAATTCAAGACTAAACTCATAAGGAATATGTTCGATTCTGTTCCCTCTCTGGGTAAGGTCGCATTTACAGACCGTTTCTATATCGAAAACATTTGCCTTGATAATTCCTTGAATGCAATCATCAATCGTTTGCGTATACACATCGAACAGTTCTATTAATTCACATTTCCTCATCCAAACCGTTCGGTTTATTGGATTGAACACTACGAATTTACGACACTCGTTATCCATTCTTATTTTCAAAGTTCCTTTATATGTTGTTTCCATGCTCATTCTTTTAAATATTCGATACAGTCAAATTACTTCCCACTTTCTGCATATCATTCAAAATACTTTGGTCTAATACTCTCGCATAACGTTTCGTCATACTGATATTGGAATGACCTAACATTTTTGCAACGTTTTCAATGCTAACGCCATTAGCGAGGCAAACAGAAGTGGCAGGCTGAATGTGTGCTAAGGTTCTTCTTAATTGCGCATAAATCAGCTATTTCCTTCAAATAACTATTCATCTTTTGATTACACGGTACAGGTAATAATACATTCCGTTTTTCACATAGCGGATAATCTTTATATTTTTCAATAATATCCAAAGGAACTTCCAACAGCGGGATATTACACATATTCTTTGTTTTTTGCCGAGCCTTACGAATCCAATAATTTCCCTCCCTGTCTTTTACAATATGTTCCGCTGTAAGTTGCTTCACATCTATGAACGAGAGACCAGTAAAGGCACAGAAAATGAAAATATCCCGAACCAAATCTATACGAGGTAATTCAAACTTTTTGTTAATAATCGTTTGCAGTTCATCCCATGTTAGAAACTCCCTATTCACTTCTTTTTCATGGAACTTGATTCCTATAAAAGGGTCTTTGCTTATCCATTCATTGGCAAGAGAACGGTTTGTAATCTTTTTCAGGCACTTCGTGTAACGGATAACGGTATTTTGAGCACATTCCTTTTCTGTTTTCAGATAGAAGTCAAAAGCACGAATAAATTCTCCGTTTATATCTTTAAGAGGTAAATCATCTTTGTCGTATTTGATTTTAATGAGTTCCGCCAAATAGCGTTTGCAGCTTTCGTAGCGGCGTACAGTAATTAAGGCAAAGTCTTTACCTATTAATTGTCTGCATTGGTCGTTATGCTCCTGAAAAGTAGCTATAAGTGTTTTCGGTTCTTCTTTCTTCCGTCCCCGTTTAGGCTCCGGCTTATCCCGGAATACATAACGATTCGTATCCGCATACATGGA
>OGLM01002421.1_pt1 | contig 17045 bp, 10 predicted proteins | sample 1572531 | NCBI WGS metagenome assembly OGLM01 (sample SAMEA2581909, study PRJEB24529) | metagenome | biome: Human gut stool | place: China | collected 2011 | reverse complement strand
CCCGACTTGGCAATCCTATGCAGGATTGCCACCTGAGGAAGGAGCCTGCGTTACGGGATTTCCTTCCCGCCGAATACCGTCATTCTGAGCCGCAGGCGAAGAATCTCGGTACGTGCCACTCATGAAACAAATGCTGTTAAATACAAGTCGGCGGGAAGGCTGCTCTATGCTTTTCCTTGATGTCATATGCAATGAATAACATTCTGCTGATTGGCTCACTGCGTTCGCCACCCCCTATCCGGCTTCGCCGGACTTCCTCCACGGGAAAGCGTCTCACTTGGTTCTCAGGTCGCTTTACTCCCCTACGAACCAAGTTCGCTTGCCACCCTATTCAGGGGGCTGAATAGGCCTCTCAATGCTTTCCCACAGAGTCTGTGGCACAGTACTGAGCACCCATAGTCCCACCGCTTCAGCGGGGTGGCGAGGGAACTGGATTCGTAGGAGAGCGTAGCGACCTGAGAATCGTGTGACACGCTTCACATCGTGGCGAAGGTAGTGCCTTAGGTACCAAAAAGGGGGGTGCGCATTTCCATCGCCCGAAAGGGCGCACATCCTTTGAACCCTCTCCCCGTTGTAAATACTTTCCAACGCACATATGACTCAAAAACCAAATCCCGGTACCGCAGTACCGGGATTTTCTTACATATTGGCCGCGGTTCTCCAGATGTGGAGGAGCTGGTCTTCTGAAATTTTATCGACCTGGAAGTAGGAGGCTCCCATGGCTTTGGCCAGTTTTTTGGCCAGGCCCAGTTTGATGAAGCCGGACTCCGTGTCAATAACGGCTACGGGGATATTTCTCCGGCCGATTCGTTTGGCCTCTTCCAGTGCGTCGGTGACGGGGTTGGTGCCTTTGTTCAAGGAGCTGGTGGCTCTGCCGTCGGTGATAAGAATCATGACGGGGTCCTGGTTGGCATCCTGCCTATAGAGCATATCCAGTACGTCTTCTGCCTTAAGCAGTCCCTTGGCCAGGGGGGTCTTGCCGCCGGTGGGCATGGTGGCCAGTTTCTTCTGGGCAAAGTCCACGGACCGAGTAACGGGAAGGAGGACTTCCGCCTGGTTCTTGCGGAAAGCCACCATGCCTACCCGGTCTCTTTTCTGGTAGGCGTCCAGAAGGATTTTGAAAATCACGCCTTTAACGGTTTTCATTCTTTCCCTGGCGCCCATGGAGCCGCTGGCGTCCACGACGAAGAGGAAAATATTTCCTGTCCGCTTTTCACGGACCTTGCTCCGAAGGTCGTCTTTACGGATGACCACGGCGCAGCCGTTGGAGGGTCTTGCCTTCTGGTAAGGCGCTGCGGCGCGGAGGGTGGCGTCGAAGGCAATGTCCGATGTTTTGGCCTTTGGAATTTCCGCCCTTACATACCGGCCCTGCATAAGGTCAGTCATAGTGAGGCTTCGCTTGCCGCTACCTTTTTTCGGTTTCCTGTCCTTCGACGGTTCAATCCACATGGGCGGCAGGTTCACATGAAGGTCCGCATCGTCGATGCGTTCCCGGCTCTGGCCGCGGGGATTGGACATTTGGGCGTTGTCCTGATTCTGCTCATGGCTGCTGTCGTCGGCGTCTTCCGTATTGATTTGGGGAGGCTGCGCTTCCGGTGGATGGCTGAATTCGTTATCCTGGGGAGTCTGCTGCTCTTCTTCCTGCTGAGGTTTATTATCCTCTTCAGGCTGCTCCTGCGGCATTTCTTCCGACGGCTGCCCCTGCTGCTCTTCCGCCTTTCTCATGCGGTGGGGAAGGACGAATTCTGCAGCCTTTTCCAAATCCTTAGGCAGTACGTACTTTCTTCCTTCCAGGGCAGCTTCTGCCCTGGCCGCTTCGATGAGGTAAATATCCGCCCGATGGCCTGCCACGTGAGCTTTCAAGGTGTACACCGCAGCCAGCTGAATCATGGCGGCAGATACCTCTACTTTGGAAAGGGCAGCCCTGGCGTCTTTGATTTTTTTCTTCAGTGCATCCGTTTCTTCCTGCCATTTGGCCCGAAAGGCAATGCCGTCCTTTTCAAACTCCAGCACCCGGCGGATGATTTCCAGTCTCGTTTCATCGTCGTAGGAGGGGTCCGCCTGGGCAAAGAGACCGAACCGGTCCAGTGAGGAGGAAGAAAGGGTGCCGCTTTCCGGATTCATCACCGCAAGCACCGTGAAAGCCGTATCCCGCTGTTCCGACAGCCCGTCCCTTTCCAGACGGTAGCCGCCGGCTTCGCGGATGTTCAGCACCGCAGAAAGGAGGTCGTCCCGAAGGAGGTTCACGTCGTCGATATAAATAATTCCCTTATCCGCTTCGTCAATCAGTCCGGGAAGGAGTTTCTTGTGACCGCTGCGGATAGCCTCTTCTGCATCAATGGAGCCAAAGAGCCGGTCTTCCGTAATGCTGATGGGGATTTCCACCCAGGGCGCATCCACCAGCTCCCGGGCGCTCCTGACCAGAGTGGACTTGCCGGTTCCCTTTTCTCCGGAAAGGAGAAGTCCGCCGGCAAAGGGGTTCACCAGGGTAAGGAGGATGGCTTCTTTGGCTTTTTCCATTCCGCAGACAGCGGCAAAAGGAAATAGATTACGCTTCATCGTCAATGACCTTGTCCACTTCAGTCCAGTCCAGTGTCTGTTCTTCGAAGGGACGGCGTCTCATACGATGGGGCAGGGCCAGTCTGGAAGCTTCCCGGATGTCTTCTTTGGTGACTTCTGTATGTCCTGCCACGGCGGCAATGGTTTCAGCGGTCTTAATGAGGGTAATGTCGGCGCGGTGTCCGTCTACGCCAAGGGTAATGGAAATCTTGGCTGCCAGAAGGAGGATATCGTTGGAAGCGGTCACCTGGGGCAGCAGTTTCATGGCCCTTTCGATACGGCGTACTTCCTTTGCCTGTTCATCCTTCCACTGTTCCAGGAATGGTTCCGGATCCGCTTCATAGGCAAGTCTTCTCTTAATGATTTCAGCTCTCTTTTCCGGGTCCTGTTCGCCTACCACCTTCACGGAAAGGGCAAAGCGGTCCAGAAGCTGGGGACGGATATCCCCTTCTTCCGGGTTCATGGTTCCTACCAGTGAGAAACGGGCAGGGTGGGAGTAGGAAATTCCTTCACGTTCTACGGTGTTGATACCCATGGCGGCGGAGTCCAGAAGCACATCCACCACATGGTCGTCCAGCAGGTTGATTTCATCGACGTAGAGAATATTCCTGTTGGCGTCGGCCAAAATGCCGGTTTCAAAGGAGCGCTTCCCTTCACGGATGGCCGCTTCGATATCCAGAGTACCCACCACGCGGTCTTCTGTGGCACTTACCGGAAGTTCCACCACCTTCATGGGAAGCATTTCCACCGGCGGCGCCTCGTGGTCATATTTTTCATGGCACTCATCGCACCAGTTGGCCCTGTCATCGGGGTCGCAGTGGAAACGGCAGCCCTTGATGCACTTTCTTGGCGGCAGCAGATCTGCCAGCGCACGAACGGCGGTGGACTTGGCGGTGCCCTTTTCACCCTGAATGAGCACGCCGCCCAGTTTTGGATTTACAACATTCAGCACCAGTGCCTTTTTCATGGTGTCCTGCCCGATAATGGCAGTAAATGGGAAAGTTCCCTGTCTTTTCATATATCCTCCTTGTGTATTAGAAATAATAGTGAACTAGTGGGCTGGTGAGCCGCTTCGCGGCTCGGGTTCAGAGGGTTCAGAAGGTTCAAAGGGTTCAAAGGGTGTGGTATCGCCTGACGGCGATTGATTTCTGATATGCCGCCTTTAGCGGCAGCACTGCCTGTCTTCTCCGGGCGAAAGCCCGGTTCTAAAGTTTTTATCCAAACTGACGTCAGGGCGCCCACCACAACCCTCCCCCTTTGGTACCTGGCGGTACCACCTTTGCCCCGGTGGGAAGCGTGTCACTGAATTCTCAGTCGCCTTACGGCTCCCTACGAATTCAGTTCCCTTGCCACCCGCAAGCAGTGGCACAATGAACCCTCGGGACGAAAGCCCCGTCAATCTTAAGGACCTTTTTCCTCACCGGTTTCCCGCCAAAGATGACTCTAAGCTTCTGCCGAGCCTTTTTTCTCCAGATATTTCCGGATGAAGAATTTCTTCATGGCGCATTCCGCCTCAGACGGCCTTACATGACCGTCCTTATCCAACCATCTGGAGAAGCAGCCGCCCCCGCAGAGGGGGAAGTATTCACAGCTTCGGCACTTGGCCATAGCCGTTTTTATAAAGGCGCCCACCTCTCTTACCTTGGCCGGGTCCCTGCCGGTTTTGACTGTGCCCAGCAGATATTTTTCCCGTCCCATAAGAGAAGAGCAAGCGTAAATATAACCATGTACATCGATAAAGGCAGCCTCGCCGTTCATGGCGTAGCACTGGGGAAATTCGTAGTTTCCCGTGCGGGCAAGCCGCTCCACCCGGTCTTCCTGGGTAAAATGGATATGGCGGCCCGTCACTTTTTCCAGCATATTCATGCGGCGGTACACCGCTTCCAGTGCCTTTTCCATATCCCCTGCCGCCGGCTCGTGAAGACTGCCTCCCCTGCCCTGCTCCCGAAGGATGTCAAAGCCCACCTGATGGACGTTGCCGTAGAAATGGGCCATGTCTGCAATGCCTGGAAGGTCCTTCACCATGTCGTCCGTCACCACGCAGGTAATGCCGGTGCCGATGCCCTCCTGTGCCAGATTCTGGAAGCCCCGGGCGGCGTCTTTGGATGAAGAGGTGCCGTCCCTGGCGGGCCTTGTCCTGTCCATGACAGAGGGTCTGCCGTCGCAGGAAATACCGATGCCCACGTTATGGTCATAAAGGAACCGGCCTATGTCCCTGGTAAGGAGGGAGCCGTTGGTCTGGATCTGCATTTGGGCGTCGAAATGGTTTTCCTCCACCAGGTGAACCAGTTTCCTTATGAGGGGAAACCGGAGCAGCGGTTCGCCGCCGGAAAACTGGAGAAGGAACCGCTCGCCCGATGCGCCGGCCATCATCACCGCCTGCACCGCCGTTTCTTCGTCCATATCCACGGCGTCCACATCGGAGGCATAGCAGTAGCGGCAGGCGAAGTTGCATCGGCCCGTAAGGGTAAGCACCAGCATGCGGATAGGCGGCAGGTTATTCATCGTCGTCTCCGTCATCTTCCAGTTCCCCTTCCACGGAAAGGTAGAGCTGCTGCAGTTCTTCCTTCATTTCATCGCCTGCATTCCACATCTTGCGCTGGTCTGCTTCCAGAAGGGTTTCCGCCATGTTCTGTAGAGCCCAAGGATTTACTTTCTTCATCCACTGCTGCATCTTCGGGTCCAGGGCATACTTTTTGGCGTACTGTTCATACATCCAGTCGTCCATGACGCCGCTGGTGGCATCCCACTGGAAGCTGATGGACAGCCGGTTTGCCAGGTCCGTGGCTCCCTTGTAGCCGTGTTTCATAAGGCCTTCGATGAATTTCGGGTTCATGGATTCGCTGCGGAAGACCCGTTTCATTTCTTCCTGCACCGTCTTCACGCCCACGGCGGAGCGGTTGGTGCTGTCACCTACATAGGACTGTGGCGTTTTGCCGCCAAGGCTCTTCACCGCCGCAATCATGCCTCCATGGAAGGCGTTGTAGTCATCGGAGCTTAAAATATTGCTTTCATGGTTTTCTTCATTCTTCACAGTAAGGTCAAGAGAGGACAGCCGTTTCTTGAAGAGCTCCGGCTTGAAGACTCCCCGGTTTCCGCCGCCGAATACGTGGCCGCCCCAGCGGACATACACGTTGGCCAGGTCGTCCTCGTTCTGCCAATTCTTGGAATCCAGCACCGTATTCACGCCGGCGCCGTAGGTTCCGGGAGCATCGCCGAAAATGCGGAATGCCGCATTTCTCCAGGCATCGTCTGCATCCACCCCTTCATCTTCCATGAGCTTCGTATCTTCCTTCACATGCTTCCTGATGAAATTGTCTTCGTCCGACTCATCCTGGGAAGCAGCCAGGAGTACCGCCTTATCCATCAGTTCTGCCAGCTGGGGCAGGGTGTCGCGGAAAAGGCCGCTGATACGGCCGGTGACATCGATCCTGGGCCGCTTCAGTTCGGAGAGAGGAATCACTTCCAGGTCCGATACCTTGAGGCTTCCCTTCTGCCATACGGGACGGATGCCCAGCATGTAGAGGAATTCGGCGATGTCCTGGCCGGAGGAACGCATATTGGGGCCGGACCAGAGGACCATGCCGATGTTTTCCGGGTACTTGCCCTGATCGGCAATGAATTTTTCAATCATCTTGTCCCCCAGCTTCACGCCCAGCCGCCAGCCGGTGGGGGACGGCATGGTTCTGGGGTCTACGCCGTAGAAATTGCGTCCTGAAGGAAGAAGGCTCACGCCGCCGGCATTGGGGGAGCCGGACGGTCCCGGCTCCACATACCGTCCATCCAATGCGTCCAGGGTGTGGTCCATTTCCTCGGTGGTTCTTTCGATGCGCGGATAGATTTCATGAATCACGAAATGGAGAAGTCCTTCCAGTTTCTCCTTCCATTCCTTTTCTCCCTCCGCTTCCGGAAGGGAAAGGGCTTTGGATACCGCCTCTTCTGTGAAGCCGCCGTCCTGCACGGCCTTGATGACAGCCTTGGCTTCCTTTCTGATGCGGCTCATCAGTTCGCCGTAGGTGCATTTCATGTCTTCATCCACTTCAGAGGACCGGCTCTGGATGGTGTCCAGGGTGGTGTGGTATTTTTCAGCCCACAGGTCGTAAATGGAAGGCACCTTGTCGTTGGACAGGCGGAGGAGCTGGAGAATACCGTCAGTCAAAAGGTCTCCTTCCAGAGGCTGCCCCAGGATGTGTAGGCCCACATGGACCTCGCTGTCCTTCAGTTCTTCAATGTAATTGTGGGCACTGCCTACATAGGTATCAAAGTCCTCCCCTTCCTTATAGGGAAGGTCCTGGTCCAGTTTTGCCTTCTTCACCAGGTTCAGGATGGCCCGCTCCATGTCATCGGCGCCGCTTCCTGTTTCCTTCATATGGGCATATTCGTCCAGCGTCTTTTCCAGTTCTTCGATTTCATCATAGGCACCGGCATCGGACACCGGGGCCGGCACGTAGCCGATGAGGCAGCCGGCGGCCCGTCTTTTGGCAATCATGCCTTCGCCGGTGATGGTCATATGGTAGGGATACACATTGGGCAGGTCTCCCAGAGCAATATCCGGATAGCTTTCCTCATCCAGGCCCACGCTCTTTCCCGGCAGCCATTCCAGGTTGCCGTGGGTGCCCATGTGAATGACGGCGTCCGCCTTCCACACATGGCGGAGCCAGTAATAAAAGGCCAGATACTGATGGGTCGGCGCGATATAGGGGTCATGGTAGGCCTTGGAGGGGTCCATGCCGTACTGCCGGGAAGGCTGCACAGTGAGGAACATGTTGCCGTCCATGGTGCCGGGTACCAGGATATTTCCTTTTTCGGAAATCATCACGTTCCCCGGCGCCTTCCCCCATTCCTCTTCTATTTTCTTCTGTGCATTTTCGCCCAGGGTATGGAAGAAATCCACATAATCCTTTGCGGAAAGCTTCTGGCATTCCTCTGCCTGCTTTTCGGTCATCATGGAAATATCATTGGTGGCATGGGAGGTCATGAGCTCTATAAACTTTTCCGTAGTTTCCGGAATGAAATCGATGGTATAGCCTTCATCCTTCATGCGTGTCATAAGGCGGATAGCACTTTCCATGGTATCCAGGCCGGAGGCACTGCCGATATTGGAATTTTTAGCCGGGTAATTATGGAAAATAAGAGCGATTTTCTTATCACTGTTTTTCATCTTATGGAGGGCCGCCCATTTGCCTGCCTTCCCCACCATGCGGGTGATGCGTTCAGGAATGGGCTTGAATTCCACGGTACCGTCGTCCTTCTTCACCCTGCCTGCAATGGGCACGCCGTGAATAACGCCGTCCAGTTCCGGCATAGCAGCGGCAATGGATGTTTCAATGGCATTGAGACCTTCCCCGTTGTCCCGCCATTCTTTTTCAGAAACCAGAAGGGTATAGGCCGTAAGCAGGGGGACCCCCAGTTTCTTCAGCGTATCAATGCTGGCCTTTCCGCTGCCGGTGAGGGAAAATTTCATGGTGCTCACCAGAGAATCAATGACCGCTTTCCCGTCCTTCATGAAATAGGTGGAAATCACATCGGACAGGGTGGGCATGCCAAGGCTCATGTCCGGAGAACCGTTGGCAAATACCGGAAGCACATGGTATCCCTGTTTTTCCGCTTCCTCTATGAAAGCATTCTGGTAGGACAAATCTCCCCAGATCCATTCTTCTCTGTAAAACAGGAGGCCCATAACCGGCTTTCCGTCGCCGGAAAATTTCTGAAGGAAGGAAGAAAGGTCCGTGGTGAAACCGGTGTCACTGTCCCTGTCGTAAATGCCGGCCCAGGTATAGCTCTGGGGCGCCGGCGGCTCTGCCATGGACTTGTCAAAAAGAGAAGACGCATAGAGCCAGAGATTTTTGAAATTTTCCATGCCGCCGTAGAGGCAGTATTCCCGGAAACGTTTCATCATATCATCGGTGAGGGCTCCGCTGTGCTCCGCCGTATCTCCGTCCACCGCATCCACAAAGTAAGGAATCCCCGACTTTTCAAGGAAACTGCGGCAATCCTTCCAGAAACGGGATTTCAGCCCGTTCTTCATGAGGTGAATCATCACCAGGGACGCGCCCTTCATCTTCCTCTCCCAGGACCGGTCCCAGTCACTGGTACGTTCCAGGAAAACAGGAATACAGAGGTCCGAAATCCTCCCATCCTCCTGCAGTGCATCGCAGGCCTTCTTAATGGCTGCATATCGTCTGTCATGGTTCGTCATGTAAATAATCTTAATATCGTCCATACATACCTCTTTCTTTAGAGACTTCAGGACACGCCGTTGGCGTGAGGGTTCCATAGGATTCAGCGCCCTTTGGGCGCGAAAGGTTCTGAAGATGGACCGGCCTTTGGCCGGAGGGTTCGGAGGGGAAGGTTCTTAGGTTTGACGCAGCCTGTGGCTGCGAGGGTTGTGGATAGCCGCCTTTGGCGGCTATGCTTATGAAGTCAGCGTTACGGGATTTGGTTTTGTATCACCAGTGCTGCATGACGAAGTGCCAGATCCCCCTTCCACAGGCAGAAGTCCTGCAGCATTTCTGAGCCGGGTTCTTGTGTGAGCATAGCCTGCACATTAAGCGAACACCTTAAAGCCCGGCCAGCGGGTGTCGCCGTTAGGCGACGGAGGAACAGCGTCAGTTCGTTACTAAGTTCTTCGGTGTTCCTCAGGACTTCGCCCAGCTCCATTCCGGAGAAGGAGCCTGCGTTACGTCCTTACCTTCCGGTCCTCATCATCATTCTGAGCCCCAGGCGAAGAATCTTGCTGCCTGCCGATAGTGACTCCGACCGGCCAACCGGTTCACCAGCCCACTATACATCCATCTCCTATTCCCTTTCATAATTTCTATGATTTTCATTAATATGCCTTATATATTATACTATTTTTATTATATTTTTAAAGCTGATTTTTCTGATTTATTTAATAAATGTCTGATTCATTGATAGAGTCCAATTTTCCCATACTAAAAAAGCACTGATAAAACCGCTTTTTTCGGTTATCAGTGCTTTGATTCATTTCCTATTTCTATTTCAGAATTTTTTCACGGCCTATTTCTTTCAGCCGGGCGTTCCATATTTTTTCATAAAGAAGGGCAGCGCCCCGGAACCCTGAGAGGGGAAGGTCTGAGAAGAATCCTTCATCGTAGGAGGGGCGGGCGATGTGGAAGGAGACGAAGGGTTTATGCAGCCTCTCCAGCCTTGTGGTTTCATGGCTGCTGGAAAGGACAAGGCCGCCCTTCCAGTTTTCATAGTCCCTCCGGATATCCTCGTCCTCTGCCGTCACCAGGCGGATGATATCAGCCGCCTGGCAGGTTCTGTCTGTGGGAGAAAGGAGGTGGATGGTGAGTTTAGCGGTATCTATCCATTCGCTTCGAAGGGCTTCTGCGATTCCCATCGCTTCCGAAGGCGGCGCTGCCACCAGCACTTCATCGAACCACAGGGAACCCCAGAGAGATTCCAGACCGTTTCCCTTCCGAAGGATTTCTCGGGCCTTTTCCTTTTCTTTGTCCAGGAAGGAGTCTGCCTTTCCAAAGGACAAAATATCCAGTACCTTTTCTACCCATTTCCTGCTTCCCTCAAAGCCGTAGGGAAGACCTACGGACGCATAGGGAATGTGGAAGCGCTTTTCCATTTCCCTGGCCGCCGGAAGGCCCAGCTCATCCCGCACCACCAGATTGAAGGCGGCGGAAGGGGCTTTCATGATTTCCTCCCAGCTGCTGCTGCAGCCCGGCGTAGATATGACATTGACACCGCAGCCACGGAGGATGCGTCGGATTTCCTCTCCGTCCTCCCTGCCCTTCAGGTATACATCGGATAGACCCAGCACATTGACGGATCCGGGAATGGTCTTTTCTTCCTTCATTTCCTCCACCACCCGAAGGAAAGCGCGGGCAAAGCCTTCCTCAAAGCGGCCCTTCAGTCCGCCGCTGTCCATGGTATACACCGGCCAGGGTCCGCCGAAGGCTTCTGCAATGCCCTTCACATCGTCGCCAATGAGGCCGGTGCTGCAGTTGTTCTCAATAAAGACCCGTTCTGCCTGCCCCGCGTCCCGGATACGGGATAGTCCTTTGAGGATGTCCTTTTCCGTGCCATATACCATGGACGAAGGCGACGTACCGGTGCAGGTGATGCAACGGGCGGCCCGGCCATTTTCATCATCCACATATTTCATGGCGTAGAAATAGCACCACAGCGGGCCGTTAATGAGTACAAAGCTTCCCGGTATGGAAGCAAAAAAGGCGGCGGAACCGGTGAGGCCGCAGGTATCATTATGGTGACAGGACGACTCGAATTCACACTTTGACATAGGTCATGCCTCCTTTCCTTCCATGGCGGCAAAGCAGGCGGTATATGGAGGTAAGAAGCGCCATCTCCCCCTCCGTACCTGCCAAGGGCACCATGGGGATAAAGAGCTGCCGGACAGAAGCGCCGTAGATTTCATTGGTGGTGAGGAGAATATCCGCTCCCTCCATGGCCTTCTGCCCCTCTTCTTCACTGTAAACAGGAATGTCTCCCAGTGATGAAATTTCTTTCCTGTTCTCCTCTGCATCCTCCTTTGTGAGGTTGGAGAAAAGCACCACCCCCGCCGGCTTCATATGAAGACTCCTGAGGGAGCAGATGGTGCCGGATGGACGGTACCATCGCCGTCCACGGCCGATGGCGATGAAGGCCTTCTTTCCCTCCGTCACCGGAAGGAAAGACGCCACACGCTGCTCCACTCTTTCCTTTTCCGACCTGATAACGGTCTCTCCTTTTTCCTTTTCGCCAAGGAAATCGGCCAGCTGCCTTATCCAGGTCCATGTATTCTCCAGTCCCAGGGGGTACACAGGGCCCAGAAAGGGAATGCCGTAATCCTTTTCCAGCTGCCGGGCCCTTTCTTCCATTCCCTCCGGCTGTCCCGCGGTCCCCAGCAGGACGGAAAGGGAAGCACTAGGCACCTGGCTCCACTTGGAAAAGGGAACGTAGCCGGGAAACTGGAAATCCGCCGTAAGGCTGAAGAGGGAAAGAAGCCGCTTCACTTCCCGGGCATACTGTCCCTCCGGTCCCATCTGGTCCCCCAGAAGAAGGGCACTTCCCTTTTTGTGCTCCTGCTTTTTGAAAAAACGGCGGACCATGGCATCCATGGTTTTATAGTAGCCGTCGGAATATTCGCCGCCAAGGAATCCGGAAAAAGCCATGGACAGCACCGGAATGCCATAGGTTTTCTCCACCTCCCTCGCCTCCTCGTCCACGTCATCACCAATGACGCCGGCCACACAGGAAGAAGCAATCACAAGGCACTCCGGATGGTAGGTTTTCATCGCATAATCGATACATTCATGAAGCCTTCCGATGCCGCCGAAAATGCTGTCCTTTTCCCGAAGGTTTGAGGAAATCAAAGGTACCGGGTCCCCCTTTTCCGGACAGCCGTCGGCGGAAATGCGGTAATGATTTCCCAGATCCATGGTAGACGCCACGTGGACGCAGCCTGCGGGGCCATGAAATATAACCACGCAGCCCTCATCGTAGGCCACTGCCCGCCACACGCCAGTCATGGTGCAGCTGGCAGGACAGTCCGCCGAAAGAAGCCATTTAGTTTTCAGTGCCATATTGCGCCACCAGATTTTCCAATTCATCAAAACTTATGGGAGTAGGAATGGATTCCACCTCATTGGTAAGGATGGTTTCCGCCAGCTTCCGGTACACCTCTGCCTGTTGAGAATCGGGCGCATACTGCAGCACCGTCTGCCGATGATTTTCCGCCAGATTCACCGTCCGGTCCCGGGGAATAAAAGCAGCCAGACGCGTATGAATCCTTTCGGCAAATTCGGTGAGCAGCTCCTTCTCCCCCGGCACATTGCGGCTGTTCCCGATAATCCCTGCCAGCCGCACCTTTCCTCTGGAAGCAAACCGGGCAATGCCTTTGGCAATATTGTTGGCCGCATAAAGGGACATGAGCTCGCCGGAAGAAACGATATAGATTTCCTCCGCATACCCCTCACGGATAGGCATGGCAAATCCGCCGCACACCACATCCCCCAGCACATCATAGAGCACCACGTCGCTCTCCGGCAGCGCCTTCATCCGATCCAAAAGCTCCAGGGCCACAATGATGCCCCGGCCTGCACAGCCTACCCCCGGCTCCGGTCCCCCTGCCTCCACACAGGTAACGCCATGAAATCCGGTGTGAATGATATCCTCCTTTTGGATATCCCCGGCATCCTTCGTCCGCAGCATATCCAGCACTGTGGATTTGCAGATATGTCCCAGAAGCAGCCTGGTAGAATCATTCTTCGGGTCACAGCCGATCTGGCACACCCGCTTTCCCATGAGACTTAAAGCAGCGGACACATTGGAAGCGGTGGTAGACTTCCCGATACCGCCTTTCCCATAAAAAGCAATTTTCCTCATAAAGCTCCTCCTTCATGAAAAAAGATTTTCCTTGTGTATATTATAACAGGAAATTAGAAATGCATGGGATGTGAAAAGGGTTCTCAGGTTTGACCGGCCTTTGGCCGGAGGGTTCTTAGGTTTGACGGGCCCCTGGCCCGAGGGTTGTAGTGGCCGCTGCGCGGCTATTTAAGGAGACTTATGACGCAGCATTGGATAAAAATACATATGAAATTCGATTCTGCGAATTAATCAGTGCTTCCCTAGGGGCTTATGATTCATGGGGAAACCATCCTTTCGTATCATTGGCAATCTTCACCAGGGTGAGCATCACCGGTACTTCGGTGAGCACGCCGACGGTGGTGGCAAGGGCTGCGGGACTGGAGGCGCCGAAGAGGGCCACCGCCACAGCTACGGAAAGTTCAAAGAAATTGGAAGCGCCAATCATGCCGGCAGGGGCGGCAATGTCGAAGGGAAGATGCAGCACATGGGAGGCGCCGTAGGCCAGGAAGAAGATGAAGAAGGTCTGGATGGTGAGGGGCACCGCAATGAGGAGGATGTGCAGGGGATTGGAAAGAATCATGTCCGCCTGGGAGCTGAAGATGATGACCAGGGTGAGGAGAAGGCCCGCTGTGGTTACATGGTCGAATTTATGGACGAAGACCTGAACCAGATACGATTCGCCACACCTCTTCACTACCAGGCGGCGGGTGAGCATGCCGCCGAAGAGGGGAATGACCACAAAAAGGAAAACGCTGATAAAGAGGATGTCATAGGGCACGGAAACCGCAGAGACGCCCAGAAGGAATTTTACGATGGGAACAAAGGCGATGAGGATAATGAGGTCATTGGTGGCCACCTGCACCACTGTGTACGCCGGATTTCCATGGGTGAGGGTGCTCCACACGAACACCATGGCCGTACAGGGAGCGGCGCCCAGCAGGACAGCGCCGGCCAGATACTGCCTGGCCAGCTCCGGCGCCATGAAGGCGCCGAAAATGTGGAAAAGGAAGAAGGCTGCTATGCCGTACATGGTGAAGGGTTTGATGAGCCAGTTCGTCACCCAGGTCACCAGGAGACCCTTCCCGTTTCGTCCGGCCTGTTTGATACTTTGGAAATCCACCTTAATCATCATGGGGTAAATCATGACCCAAATGAGCACCGCAATGGGAAGGGAAATGCCGTCTACCTGAAGGCGCCCCAGGAAACGGGGCAGGGCGGGAAGGAAATGGCCCAGGGCTACGCCCAGTATCATGCACAAAAGCACCCAAAGGGTGAGATAGCGCTGGAAAAAGCTGATACCCCTTTCTTTACCGGCAGCAGTCACAGGAATCATCTCCCTTCTCCGTTACCTGGAAGAGGTCGTCAATCATGGCAGAAAGCTCATGGCCCTTGGAAACGTCCAGGGAATAGTACACCCATTTCCCTTCCTTCCGGCCCTTCACCAGCCCCGCCTCGCAGAGCACCTTCATATGGTGGGACAGGGTGGGCTGGGAGAAATGGAGACTTTCCAGAAGCACACAGGCGCACCGCTCCCCCTGCTTCAGCAGCTCTATAATATGAAGGCGGTTTTCATCGGTCACGGCCTTCAGCATAATCATTCGTTCTTTTTTCATATCCATAGAGACCTCCTCATATTTACCTACATCAATATGTAATATGTGGATAGTATAGCGCATAGATTTACGGACGTCAATGTGTAGGGGAGGGGAAGCGGCCAAAGGCCGCTAATCACCGTAATGCAATCCCTGCTGATGAATCCAAAGGCATCAAGCCGGAATCAGCCAGGAGCCGGCAGGCGGAAGCTGATCGCCTTCACCTCTACATGCAGCGGCTCCTTCCCGCCGACTGGGATTTTTTAGTGGACTAGTGAGCTAGTGAACTAGTGGACTAGTAAGTGTCACTATCTACATGTACCAGGATTCTTCGCCCGGGATCAGAATGACGCGTAGAGCGGGAAGGTAAGCACGTAACGCTGATTTTATAATCATAGCCGCCGAAGGCGGCTATCCACAACCCTCGGGCCAAGGGCCCGTCAAACCTAAGAACCCTCCGGCCCATAGGGCCGGTCAATCCTAAGAACCTTTTACCGCAGCCCTTCAGTCCATAGGGCCCCCTTTGGTGCTAACGCACCACCTTTCCCCCGCAAGCGGGAGCACAATAAAATGGGGGGCACCCTCTGAACCCAGCCGCAGATTTCCCTTGACAAAAGGGCTCTCATGAGCCTATACTAAGCTAACTTCTAACGAAAGGAGAGGGAAACATGAGACTTAGTTCCATGAACGCAGGAATGGCATATGATGTCTTTGGCTGGAGCTATTATTATGGCTTCGGTTACTTTTGCTGCGCCGGTGATGAGTCTCGTTTCCTTTCCAGATAAAGTATTTCCAAAATGAAAGGACAGACTCACGGAGCCTGTCCTTTTCTTTTTAGAAGGATGGAAGGATAGGAGTTAGAAGAAGTGGGATACATATCCCGGAGAATTGAAGGAGCCTGTACAGGCAGAGGAGGAACATCATGATTATTGTAATGAAACAGAACGCACCGCTTACCGCTATCGAGCAGCTGGAACAGGAAATGAGGGACCGCGGATTCCAGGTGGACCGCAGTAAGGGCTCCAGCAAGGTGGTGCTTGGCCTTGTGGGTGATACGTCTGCCCTGGATGAAAGGGATTTCCTCAGCAATCCATGGGTGGACAAGGTCATGCGGGTGCAGGAACCCTACAAACGGGCCAGCCGCGCCTTCCACCCCGCCGACACGGTGGTGGATGTGAAGGGCGTGAAAATCGGCGGGAAAAAGCTGGTGGTCATGGCCGGTCCCTGCTCCATTGAAACGCCGGAGCAGATCGGCGGCATTGCCAAAGCTGTGAAATCTTCGGGAGCAGCGGTGCTCCGTGGCGGCGCTTTCAAACCCCGCACCTCTCCCTACTCCTTCCAGGGGCTGGGAGAAAAAGGACTGGACCTTCTCATTTCCGCTGCCCACAGGGAAAACATGCCGGTGGTAACGGAACTCATGAGCGCCGATAAAATCGGCATGTTCCTGGAAAAGGGCGTGGACATCATCCAGATCGGTGCCAGGAACATGCAGAACTTCGACCTCCTGAAGGCCGTGGGCCGTCTGAACGTGCCGGTGCTCCTGAAGCGGGGCATGTCCGCCACCATCGAAGAATGGCTCATGAGTGCGGAATACATTATGTCCGAAGGAAATCACAACGTGATTCTCTGCGAACGGGGCATCCGCACCTTTGAAAAGGCTACCAGAAATACGCTGGATCTGTCGGCGGTGGAAGTGGTGAAGGAAAGAAGCCACCTGCCCATTATCGTAGACCCCAGCCACGCCACGGGCCATCGGGAAATGGTACCCGCCATGGCCATGGCTGCCATTGCAGCCGGCGCCGACGGGATTATGTGTGAAGTTCATAATGATCCGGAACATGCATGGTGTGATGGAGCGGAATCCATTACGCCAGAGACTTTTGATGACCTCATGGGGCGGCTGAAACAGCTGGCTCCCATTGTGGGAAGAGAACTGTAATCAAAAGCCCTGCATGCTCTTTCGGAATGGAGAAAAGGCAGGGCTCGCTGGAGCTCTGCCTTTTATGATACTTATGGGGAGGGGCGGCACTTGTGGGGCTTACCGGTATTCCCGGACGCAAGAGGGGGAGAGGCGCCTTACGGCGCCCGGGTTCAAGCCGCCTTCGGGCTGGCGCCCTAGGCGGCTCAGGTTCCGCCCACAGAGCGGGCTGGTTCAGAGGGGAGTTATAAATGCTGCCTTTGGCAGCGGCTAAGGTGGGCGCCTTTAAAAATGAAATGAAAGGCGCCATTATGATAAAGCCATACAACCGCCCTGCGGGCGAGGGAAAACAAGCAAACCTCGCTGCGCTCGCGGAAATGCACCCCTTTTGGTGCTAGCGCACCACCTTTGCCCCGCTGGGAAGCATGTCACTGGATTTTCGGGTCGCGATGCTCCCCTACAAATCCAGTTCCTTTGCCACCCCACTAAAGCGGTGGGACTATGGATGCTCAGCAGCGGTGTCAATTTGAGTTTATGACAGTAACGGAAAGAAAACCATACAACCTCGCTGCGCTCGTGGAAATGCACCCCTTCTGCCGCCTGCGGCGGCGTCTCCCCCGGAGGGGGAGATT
>OGLM01002389.1_pt1 | contig 17194 bp, 10 predicted proteins | sample 1572531 | NCBI WGS metagenome assembly OGLM01 (sample SAMEA2581909, study PRJEB24529) | metagenome | biome: Human gut stool | place: China | collected 2011 | reverse complement strand
CGGTGCTGCGATAATGCACATCAGGCGGATACTTTTTACGCCCTTATTCTTTAACATCTGAATCGCCGCAACCGAAGATCCTCCTGTCGCAAGCATCGGATCTACCACGAACACCTCTCTGTTTGCGCAGTCTGCCGGAAGCTTGCAGTAGTATTCTACCGGCTCTAATGTCTCAGGATCACGGTATAATCCGATGTGTCCGACCTTTGCCGTGGGAACAAGAGCAAGGATGCCGTTTACCATACCAAGACCTGCACGAAGAATCGGAACAACGGCGAGCTTTTTGCCTGAAATAACAGGCTGAACAGACTCCTCAATCGGAGTTTTTACCGTGATATCCTGAGTTTCAAGATCCGAAAGAGCCTCGTAACCCATAAGCATTGCAATTTCTTCAACCAATTTGCGGAATTCGTTTGTTGATGTGTTTTCTTTTCTGAGAAGCGTAATTTTGTGCCTTATAAGCGGATGTGTCATGTACGAAACTGACATATCATTGCCTCCTTGTTGAATTTTGATTATTTGATTAACTTAATGATACTAAAAACCGTTCAAAATGTCAATGATATGGGAACTTTTGACAATAAAATAAAAAGTTATTGCTTTTATATCTGTGCAAAGGTATAATTAACAGGAATGGGGTTTTTACAGATTTAAACCCTAAAATGCGAAAGAGGGAATTCTAATGGACAAAAACAACGGCGCAATTTATGATGCCCGCAAACTCGGAAAACCGAAGATGATAATTCTCGGTGTTCAGCATATGTTTGCAATGTTCGGCGCAACAATCCTTGTTCCGATTTTAACGGGACTTGACATTTCAACAACCCTGCTTATGGCAGGCTTGGGAACACTTTTGTTCCACTGCATTACAAAATTTAAAGTGCCTGCCTTCCTCGGCTCGTCATTTGCTTTTTTGGGCGGCTATGCCGCAATCAAGGCACTTTCACCCAATGACCCTAACAGTATGCTCCCGTATGCGTGCCTTGGCGTTGCGTGTGCAGGTCTTATCTACTTCATCCTTGCCGCAGTTATCAAGGCGGTGGGCATTGAAAAGGTAATGAGATTTTTCCCGCCTGTTGTAACAGGTCCTATCATCATTGCAATCGGTCTTGGACTTGCTCCGTCGGCTGTTTCAAACTGCACAACAAACTGGTTTTTGGCTGTTATTGCACTTGCGGTAATTGTTGTATTCAACATCTGGGGCAAGGGAATGGCTAAAATCATTCCGATTATCCTCGGTTTGCTTATCTCCTACGGCACCGGTCTTGTTCTTTACTTCATTTCACAGGCAAATCCCGACCTTATTCAGAATGTTCCGTGGCTTTTCTCGGGCGGTGCTGACGCAAACGGTGTTTATCAGCCGATTTTTGACTTTACAAGCCTGAACACAATTTGCAACAACATCTCAAAAGGTCACATTTTCGGCAGTGAGGGACTTATCGGAATTCCGATTCACTGGGATAAAACGGTATTCGGTGGTATTGATTACTCAAACGGTGCGCTTATCGCATCTTCAATCATTGCCATTGTTCCGATTGCTTTTGCTACAATGATGGAGCATATCGGCGATATTTGCGCCATCAGTTCAACAACAGGCAATAACTACATCAAAGATCCGGGACTTCACAGAACTCTTGTCGGTGACGGCCTTGCAACAACACTTGCATCACTTTTCGGCGGCCCTGCAAACACAACATACGGTGAAAACACAGGCGTTCTCGCTCTTACGAGAGTTTATGACCCGAGAGTAATAAGAATTGCCGCTTACTTTGCCGTTGCAGTATCATTCTTCCCGATTGTTTCGGTAATTATCGGTTCAATTCCAAGCTGTATCATCGGCGGGATTTCGTTTGTTCTTTACGGTATGATTTCTGCTATCGGCGTCAGAAATGTTGTTGAAAACAAGGTTGACTTCACAAAGAGCCGTAACCTTATCGTTGCCGCAGTTATTCTTGTTTGTGCGCTCGGTCTTTCAAGCAATACGGTAAGCTTTGCAATCGGCAGTGCTGAAATCACACTTTCACCGCTTGCAGTTGCTTCAATCGCAGGTATCGTTCTCAACGCAGTTTTCCCCGGTAAGGATTATAAGTTCGATACGGAAGATGTTGCCGATGCCGTAAATTTTGAAAAAGAAGTTAAACCAAAGGAAAAGAAAGAAAAGAAGTAATTTTACTTTAATAGTCGTAACAGAAAACAGCCGTAAAAATACGGCTGTTTTTTTACGCTTTGTTTAAAGCTATGTATTCAAAGTTGAACGCCGCTACTGAATGGCATAAAAAACAGGGTACTCGAACGAGTACCCTATATATGTTTAATTATTAAGTTAGCCGTGTTCGGTAATATGCAGATGTTTTTTAATCAAACTACCTACACGAACAAGGAACAGCGGATTGCCGTGCTCGGGAACTGAAAGCTGTTCCGAACATAAACTGCCTACACGAACATGCCACGGGGCAGCCCCGTTACATTTCGGTGATGATTTCGTTGATTGTTTTTCCCGGAGGAATCATCGGGAGAACATTTGCATCGGGACTGATGCGGCAGTCAACAACAACGGGCTTGTTCATCTCAAAAGCCTTTGTGAGAATCGGCTTGATTTCCTCGGGCTTTGTGATTCTTAAACCGTCAACGCCGAAAGCGTTTGCAAGCTTTACAAAGTCGGTTGCTCTGTGCGGATCGGTCTGTGAAAAACGACTGCCGTAGAAAAGCTTCTGCCACTGACGAACCATGCCGAGAACCGTGTTGTTCATAACAACTACAACAACGGGGAGTTCATAGGACTTCATTGTTACGAGTTCGTTTAAGTTCATGTGGAAGCTGCCGTCACCTGTGATGAGGCAAACCCTGTCATTGGGACGGGCACACTGTGCACCGATTGCGGCACCCATGCCGTAACCCATAGTACCCATACCGCCTGATGTGAGGAGCGTTCTGCTTTCCATAATCTTGCTGAACTGTGCAACCCACATTTGGTGCTGACCCACATCTGTTGCGATGATGTCCGACGGACACTTGATTTCGTTGATTACATCAAGAACCTGCTGTGGGAGCGGAAGGTCGCACTCGGGAAGCTTTTTATCATCAAAATGATGCTTCCATTCTTCAATCTTTGCGAGCCAGTCGGGATGATCCTGTCGGTCAAGACCGATTGTGAGTGCAATGAGAATTTCTTTTATATCGCCGAGAATGTACTCGTCAACCTTTACATTCTTGTTGATTTCTTTTTCGTCAATTTCAAGCTGGACAATTTTTGCCTGTTCGCCGAACTTTTCACGGTCGCCTGCAACACGGTCGGAAAATCTTGCACCGCACGCAATCATAAGGTCACATTCTGCTGTTGCCATACCTGTTTCGTAACCGCCGTGCATACCGATGTTGCCGACGCAGAGCGGGTGGTCGGCAGGAATACAGCCGAGCCCCATAAGTGAACAGCAAACCGGAGAGTCAATAAGCTCTGCAAATGCTTTAAATTCTTCGCTCGCATCTGCGCTTATGATACCGCCGCCTGCGTAAATCATAGGACGCTTTGCATTCTTAATCATTTCCTGAACAACACGAATTTTTTCGGGATTCTTAATTTCAAATGTCTTCGGTCTTTCGGGGATTGTCTGTACAAATTCCGTCTTGTTGGCTGTAACATCCTTAGGAACATCAACAAGAACAGGACCTTTTCTGCCGTGCTGTGCAAGTGCAAATGCCTTGCGTATCGTGTCGGCAAGATCCTCAACTCTTTCAACAAGAAAGCTTGCCTTTGTTATGGGCTTTACAATGTTTACAATGTCAACCTCCTGAAAGCTGTCTCTTCCAAGCTGATCGGTTGTTACATTGCCTGTGATTGCAACGAGCGGAATACTGTCGATATTGGCTGTTGCAAGACCTGTTACAATGTTTGTTGCACCCGGACCCGATGTTGTCATAACAACGCCTGTTTTGCCTGTTGCCCTTGCGTAGCCGTCAGCCGCATGAGAAGCCCCCTGTTCGTGTGCTGTGAGAATGTGACGGATTTTGTCGCTGTATTTATAGAGTGCGTCATATGTGTTGAGCGCCGCACCGCCCGGATAACCGAAAACCGTGTCAACACCCTGTTCAAGAAGACACTCGCAAATGATTTCTGCACCTGTAAGCTGCATATAAATCTCTCCCTTATATATGTAGTGTTATTCCATAAAATAATGCTACCTTTTATTTTATCCAAATGTGATTATATTGTCAATAGAAATCGAAAAAGACAACTCATTACAAAAGAAAAAACGAGAAACAACAGCGTTCCCCGTTTTGAGTCTGTCATAATTATTCGTTTTTGAGATATTCACATATTGCGCCTACGGTTTTTTTGCTTGCAAGCTCGCAGAATTTTGCATAATCAACACCCTTGTTTTCGTCAAGGTCATCGGAGATTGCCCTGATGATTCCGTAAGGAGTTTTGAGTGCGTAGCAAACATAACCGATTGCCGCACCCTCCATTTCACAGACAAGAGCGCCGAATGTGTCGGCAATTCTCTTGCGCTTTTTACGGTCTGAAATGAATATGTCGCCGCTTGCGATAACGCCCTGCTCAACCTTGGTGTCAGGAAGTGTTTTGCAAGCCTGCGTAAGCTTTTCAACAACTGTTTTGTCGCAGTCAAAAAAGATCTTTGTACCGTCGGGAAACGAAACCTCGCCCCGCTTGTCGCCGAGAGCGGTCGTGTTCATATCGTGCTGAACGGATTTTGTCGCAACAACAATGTCTCCGATTGATACGAGAGGGGAGAGCGAACCGCCCACACCGCTGGTTATTACAACATCGGGATTGTACTTTTCAATAAGCACAACGGCACACATGGCGGCATTGACCTTGCCGACTCCGCAGACTACAACGGCTATGTCCTTGCCGTTAAGAGTACCTGTGGTGAATTTCATTCCTGCGATTTCTTCGGTTTGTGTGTTCTGAGAAAGGGCGATAATTCCGTCAGCCTCAATCTGCATGGCACATATAATTCCTGTCATAAATTTTCCTCCGATTTTGGTGTTGAAATGTAGCGGCGTTCAGCGAACGCCAATCGTTTTGGTTGCAAGACCAAAACGAACAAGCGATAAATTTATGTTGTATCATTGTCGGTTAAAAATCATTTGTAATGTCGAACCGATTTTGTAATCGGTTCGATTGGCGGTCACTGACCGCCGCTACTGTTTGCATAAATTCATACAATATTGTGCTCGGGCGACAATTGTTATCATATATAAAACTGTCTTCACGAGAGGGGTGCGAGGCACTCGCCTAAAAATTGTAGGTTTCGTACATAATAATGGATAGGGCGGCAAGGGGGGCAGTTTCTGCACGGAGAATTCGTTTGCCGAGGGTTGCCGCCTGACCGCCGATTGCGGTTACGCTGTCAACCTCCGATTGTTCAAATCCGCCTTCACTGCCGATGAACATTCCGACGGTTTTAGGCTTTGTGCCATTCAGAATTTTTCTGACGGATTCTCCGCCCATTTCGTAAAAAAATACGGTCTTTTCGTTCTGCTTTGTCTGTTCTGCCGCCTCTTTAAACGAAATGCATGGGGTTACTTCGGGGATAATGCCTCTGCGACTTTGCATTGCCGCCTGAAGGGCAATTTTCTGCCAGCGTTCACACTTCTTTTTCAGCGACTTTTCATCGGGACGGGAAACGCATCTTGCCGAAATCATCGGCACAATTCTGCTGATTCCAAGCTCCGTACACTTTTGAACGATGAAGTCCATTTTGTCGCCCTTTGGCAGAGCCTGATAGAGGGTTACAAACACATCGGGTTCGTTTTCACACGGCTTTTGTGAGATGATGTCAACCGTGACTTCACCCTGCGTGATGAGCGAAATTTTACATTCATACTGAGTTTTATCGGGAGAAACAAGGGTGATGTCCTCGCCTGTACGCATACGCAGAACCTTTGAAATATGCTTTGCGCTCTCTCCGACAAGGGTGTAGTTACTGCCGGATATATTTTCTTCGGTAAAAAACCAAGCCATAATATTTATTACCTCTTTTGTTTTAAGAATTGCATAGGACACGCTCCCTTTTAATATACCAAAAAATAAAAACAATTGCAATATTCATATTGCGGTGTTAAAATATGGATAGAAAATTTATCGGAGATGATTATAAATGATAACTCTGACAGATATAGATGTGATTAAGCTTTTGAGAAAAAACAACCTCAACGCCGATACGCTTCAGGAAAATGTTGTTGCAAAGCTCCGTGAAAAGGGTGTAAGGCTTGCAACCGCAGAAAGCTGTACAGGCGGTCTTTTAAGCGAAAGAATTACCGCAGTCAGCGGCGCAAGCGATGTGTTTGATTTTGGCGTATGCACATATGCCAATGAAATGAAGCATAAGGTTCTCGGCGTTTCAAACGAAACGCTGTCTGTGCTTGGCGCAGTTTCGGCTGAAACGGCAATGCAGATGGCAGAGGGTGCAAGGAAAATTTCGGGCGCGGATTTAGCCGTAAGCACAACGGGAATTGCAGGGCCTACGGGCGGAACTCCCGAAAAGCCTGTCGGTCTTGTTTTTTGCGGAATCAGCACAAAAGACAAAAGTTATGCCGTAAAGCTTATGCTCGGCGGCAGTATAAACAAGACAAATTCGAGAAGCTATATAAGAAAACTAACTTCTGACGCAGTTTTTCTTACTATTTTGAGTATATTGCAATAACTTGTCATTGTTAAAAAAATAACTTGTAAAAATGAAGATTATGTGATAGAATTATCTTGATACTGTGGGTTCAGGGGCGAATTGCGCCCGAAACCACAGATTTAAAAATTTAATATTCCGTCAGAATGGAGTTGATTTTTATGGCTAGAAGCGCAGGTGTTCTCCTTTCAATTACTTCGCTTCCATCCCCCTACGGTATCGGCACCATCGGCAAAGAGGCTCGCAAGTTTGCTGACTATCTGAAAAAATCAGGTCAGAAGATTTGGCAGATTCTCCCCGTTGGACCGACAAGCTACGGTGATTCACCGTATCAGTCCTTTTCAACCTATGCAGGCAACCCTTACCTCATTGACCTTGACACTCTTTGTGAAGAAGGTCTTTTGACTAAGGAAGAAATTATGAGCTACGACTGGGGCTCAAACGATGCCGAGGTTGATTATGAGAAAATTTACAACAGCCGCTTTGAAGTTTTGAGAATTGCTTACAATAACTTCAAAAAAGGCGACCAGAAGGCGTTTTCATCCTTCAAGCGCAAAAACAGTGCATGGCTCAAAAACTACGCCCTTTATATGGCGGTTAAAAAGAGCTTTGACATGGTTTCCTGGACAGAGTGGCCGGACGAGGAAATCAAAATGCGTGATGAGGCTGCCGTGAAGCGTTATGAACGCAAGCTCAAGGATGATGTTGATTTCTGGAAATTTGTACAGTTTAAATTTTATGAGCAGTGGGAATCCTTCCGTGCGTATGTAAATGGTCTTGGCATCAAGATTTTGGGCGATATGCCGATCTATGTTGCCATGGACAGTGCAGACACATGGGCTAACCCCGAGCTATTTCAGCTTTATGACGACGGTGATCCTATTGCAGTTGCAGGCTGCCCGCCGGATTACTTCTCGGCAACAGGTCAGCTCTGGGGCAATCCTCTCTACGATTGGGATTACCTTGAGGCTACCGACTATGAGTGGTGGTTTGAGCGTATCAAGGCTGCATCAAAGCTCTATGACATCACCCGTATTGACCATTTCAGAGCTTTTGCAAGCTACTATTCAATTCCTTATCCTGCCGAAAACGCAATCAACGGTGAATGGGTTGAAGGTCCGCGCATTAAGTTCTTTGAGATGATGGAAGAGGCGCTCGGCAAGATTGATATTGTTGCTGAAGACCTCGGAACACTCACCCCCGATGTAACAGAGCTTATGGAGCAGACAGGCTATCCGGGAATGAAGGTTCTTGAATTTGCTTTCGACAGCGGTGAAGAGAACGACTATCTTCCCCATAAATACACCGAAAACTGTGTTGTTTACACAGGCACCCACGATAACGATACTGTTATGGGCTGGCTTGAAACAGCTAAACCCGAAGACATTAGCTATGCAAGAAGTTACTGTCAGATGCCTGATGACGAACCGTTCAACTGGGGACTCATCCGTGTTGCTTATGAAAGCAAGGCAGATACAGCAATCGTACCTATGCAGGACATTCTCGGCCTTGGCAAGGAGGCAAGAATGAATATTCCGTCAACACTCGGCGGAAACTGGGTATGGAGACTCGATGGCGCAGCTCTTACTGATGAGCTTGCAGATAAATTAAAAACTATGTCTGAAAAAAGCGGACGACTGGAGGACTAAACAAATGGGTAATATTATGGAAAAGCTTGAACTCACAGCTCAGTCTATGTACTGCAAAAAGATTGAAGAGCTCACACCCGCTGAGCTTCACTACTCACTCGGCAAAGCAGTAATGGGCGAAATCGCAGGCAACTGGGAAGCAAGCAAGATTAAACATGACAGCGAACGCAGAGCTTACTATTTCTCTGCAGAATTCCTCATGGGCAGAATGATGTACAACAACCTCTACTGCCTCGGCATTCTTGAAGATGTTACAAAGCTCCTCAAAAAGAAGGGCATTGACATCAATGTATTTGAGGATATCGACGATGCTGCTCTCGGTAACGGCGGTCTCGGCAGACTTGCCGCTTGTTTCCTCGACAGTGCTGCTACACAGGAAGTACCGCTTGACGGCTACGGAATCCGTTACAAGTACGGTCTTTTCAAGCAGCTTATCGAAAACGGTTATCAGGTTGAAACAGCTGATAACTGGCAGAGATTTGAAGATCCGTGGTGCAACCGTGTTGAGGATGAGGCTGTTACAGTATCATTCAAGGGCCAGACAGTTAAGGCTGTTCCTTACGATATGGCTGTTATCGGCTGTAAGACAACAAACATCAACACACTTCGTCTTTGGCAGGCTGAGGCAATAAACGATTTTGATTTTACTGCTTTCAACAACACAGAGTACAACAATGCCGTTCAGGAAAAGAACGATGCCGAAAACATCACAAAGGTTCTTTATCCTAACGATAACAAGTATGAGGGCAAGGTACTCAGACTTAAACAGCAGTATTTCTTCTGTTCTGCATCACTTCAGGACATTATGCGCCGTTATAAGAAGAAGCATGGCAATGATTTCAGCTTCTTTGCCAAGGAAAACACAATTCAGCTTAACGATACACATCCCGTATCTTGTGTTCCCGAGCTTGTAAGACTTCTTATGAACGAAGGCTTCAACTTTGACGATGCTTTTGAAATTGCAAGAAAGACATTTAACTATACAAACCACACAGTTCTCGGCGAGGCTCTCGAGAAGTGGCCTGCTGACCTTATGACACAGGTTATTCCTGAGATTTATCACATTATCTGCCTTATCGCCAACAAGTGCCAGGAAGAGCTTACTGCTAAGGGCGTGCATGAGGATACAAAGGCTAAGATGCGCATTATCGACGGTAATGTTGTTCATATGGCAAGACTTGCAACATACGCATCAACATATGTAAACGGTGTTGCCGAGCTTCACACAGAAATCCTCAAGGCTGATGTACTCAAAGAGTGGTATCAGGTATATCCCGAGAGATTCCAGAACAAGACAAACGGTATCACACAGCGCCGTTGGCTCGGTCTTTGCAACCCTGAGCTTTCTGCTCTTATCACAGAGAAGGTTGGCTCAGATGCATGGCTTACAGACCTTTCACTTCTTGAAAAGCTCAATGACTGCATTGACACAAGAACAATCACAAAGTTCAACAACATCAAGAAGAAGAAGAAACAGCAGCTCGCAGACTACATCAAGAAGATGGACGGCTACGATGTAAATCCCGATTCAATCTATGATATTCAGGTTAAGAGACTTCACGAGTACAAGAGACAGCTCCTCAACGCTTTCTCAATCATGACAATCTACTTCAGATTGAAGGATAAGAAGCTTAAAAACTGGACTCCTACAACATTTATCTTCGGCGCAAAGGCTGCTCCGGGTTATGCAAGAGCAAAGGCAATCATTAAGTATATCAACGAGATTGCTAAGCTTGTAAACAACGATCCCGAAACAAAGGATCTCCTTCAGGTTTACTTCATTTCCAACTACAATGTATCTTACGCTGAGAAGATTGTTGTTGCCGCTGACCTTTCTGAGCAGACATCAACAGCAGGTCTTGAGGCATCGGGTACAGGTAACATGAAGTTCATGCTCAACGGTGCTCCTACACTCGGTACACTTGACGGTGCTAATGTTGAAATCGCTGAGTGCGCAGGTATTGAGAACGAGTACATCTTCGGCGCAAAGGTTGAGGATATTGAGAGAATGAAGAAGGAAGGTTACCATCCAAAGGCTCTTTATGACGCTAATCCTGAAATCAAGAGAGTTGTTGATACTCTTATCGACGGCACATTTGATGACGGCGGCGCTCAGGGCGAAGGCAGCTTCAAGGAACTCCATGATTCACTCCTCAAGGATTCTTCATGGCAGAAGGCTGATAACTACTTCCTCATCTATGATCTTCCCGATTATGTTGATACAAAGATCAGAGCTAACACAGAGTATGCCAACCGCAAGGAATTTGGTAAGAAGTGCCTTATCAACATTGCAAATGCAGGTAAGTTCTCATCTGACCGTACAATCCTCCAGTATGCTAAGGAAATCTGGCACACATCTTACAAGAAGTAATTTGTTAAAAGGTTTTACTTTAAATATTTGTGCGTAAAAGCATTCAAGCCTCCCGAGATATCGGGAGGCTTTTTTGAACTTTTAAAATTTATTTCTTTCCTTGCTTACTCAAAAATTACATCAAATGGTGTAATTATTACATAGATATAAAAATACGCTCTAGATGATTGATTTTATGTAATAATTGTTGTATAATTCCAAATATAGGGGATATACATAAACCTGAGAATGTATAAGGAGGAAATGGAATGAAAAGAATATTAAGTATGTGTTTATCTATTGTTATGGTTTTTTCTATGCTGACTGTTGTCGCACCTTTGACAGCAAGTGCGTGGGGAGAACCGGAACAGACTTGTGGTAATTATACATACATAGTTAAAAACAACGAGGCTTATCTTACAGGTTATAAAGGCTCAGCAACAAGTGTAACTATTCCGGCAACACTTGATGGGTATAAAGTTGTATGTGTTGGCAAAACCGTGCAAGATGAACCTTTAGGTTATCCACTTAAAGGGTTTAATAAAGTTACATCTTTGACAGTAGGAAATAATGTAAAAAAAATAGGTGTGGCTGCTTTTCTTGACAATAAGTCTTTGAAGTCAGTACAAATAGAAAAAGGTGTTATTGAAGTTGGGTGGCATGCTTTTTTGGGGTGTTCGTCGCTTTCTTCAATCAAACTTGCGGACTCAGCAGTAATAGTTGACAGTTCTGCCTTTGATGATACAAAATGGTATAGTAATCTGCAAAATGGTCCCGTTTATATAGGTAAAGTTTTATATGGTTATAAAGGTACGCTCCCGAAAAATTATACATTAAAGGTTAAAAGTGGTACTTTGGGAATTTGCCGTGGCTTTGGAAATGTTACGAAGGATTCTATACCTGATTCAGTAGAATATGTGGGTTATCAGGCTTTTGATTATTTGTATAATAAGCAACCAAACGGAATGGTGTATATAGGCAAATGTGCTTATAAATATAAAGGAAAAATACCGTCATCTGTTACATTAAAAAAAGGAACAAAGAGCATATCTCCTTCAGCCTTTAGAGACAGTGCCCTTTGTTATTATGGATGTACCGGACAGCCGAGTAGCTATAATTATGAAAAAAATTCGGCAAATCTAAAAAGTATTACTATACCAGATGGATTGAAATATATAGGTGACTCTGCTTTTGTGAATTGTTGTAATCTAAACAGTATCAATATTCCTGATTCAGTGGTGTATGTTGGGGATAGTTTTTACGGATTTGGTGCCGCATATAAGGGCGGTTGGGTTAAAATGAGAGAGTATAGCTTTACTTTGAAAAGTTATAAAAATTCCCCTGCGTATAGGTATGCAAAACTTTATGATGTAAAATTTATCAGAAATTCATATTTTGAAATAAAGGCGGACACAAATAATTTTTCACATAGCGGTTTAGCTTATCGTATTGACAGTAAAAAATTGAAAACAAAATTGTTTTTAGATGCAACTGATTTTAATATGATGTTTAATTTATATAATGAACTTAACGGTGAAGTACAAGGTGTGTGCCATGGAATTGCACTTTCCATGTGCTATGGAAATCAAGAATATTTAGATTTTAATACAATAGTGCCGCATGCAGATTGTTATTGGGAACTTGGGTCGCCAAACAACAATAGGAATTTTAGTGACATTATTATGTATTATCAATTGACGCAAGACACAAATAAAGGCAAACCTACTAAGTTGCTTTCAAAAGATGGTTGGAGCATATTTTCGTTAGAAAATAGAATGGAATCTTTTTTTAAATCACTTGTAAGTGAAGCAAAAACAGCCAAAAATAAAAGTGAGCCATTTGTGTTTAGCTTTTCTTGTCACAACCCCGTTAAAAATAATGAAGTTGAGGGACACAGTGTTGTTGTGTGTGGTTATAATTGGAACAGCAGTAAGAATAGACATGAAATAAAAATATATGATGAAAATTCGTATGTTAAGGATTCGAATCCTGTCGCAAAATATACTACACTTTCAATAGCCTCAGACTATAAATCATTTTCATTTGCAGATGCAAACGCTGAAGCGTTAGGCTATAAAATTGAGAATGTTTGGACAAGTCTTTCATATTATGGCTTAAATAAGTTATATAATGATATTTCAATAGGAACTCTTAGTGATCAAAGCACAGCGAAACCTGTAGTTGTGTCAGATAATGAAGTGTCTGCTAATAACCGAGCTACTATTCAATTGTCATCATACAAGAAATTCAGGTTAACAAACAGCGAAGGAAAAGAACTTGTATATGACGGAAAAAATTATTCCGGAACAATGAAAGTTTATGATTGTCAGCTTTTCAATGACGGAAATAATTCGTATTGGATAATCACAACTGATGACAGTACTATGTTTAAGGTTACTGATATAAGCGGTTCGTTTAGCATAGTTTATTCAGGTAATAATATTTCAAATGTTGGAATAACAACCGAAAAAGCGACTAATATATATATCGATAAAAACGGTGTAAAAGCATATGGAAATAAGTTTGATGCATCGGTTGCAATGGATACTCAGAAATGTGATTTTGTAAAAATCCATTCAGAGAAAAACGAGGGTTCTCTAAATGTAGCTAAAACAAAAACAGATAGTATTATCTTAAGCTCTAAAAACAATGCTCAGAATATATCTGTAGATTCCTATAAAGGTGCTAATTCTGTTGATAAGGCTTTGTATAAATCATTAGACAGCAACCTTACAGTAAATAGTGAAGGAAAATCATTGGGTAAGAATCCTGATTCTGTAAAACTTAATAAAACATCTGCAACTCTGTTTAAGGGCAATAAACTTACACTATCTAAAACAGTGACTCCTGCTAATTCAAATCAAATTTGCACTTGGAGTAGCAGTAATACAAAAATTGCTACGGTAAGTGACGGTGTAGTTACAGCAAAAGCTGCGGGTACAGCCACCATTACGGTTAAAACTTCAAACGGCAAATCTGCAACTTGCAAAGTTACTGTTACACCAACCCTACCAGCACCATCTGTATCAAGTCTTACAAACACGGCAGGCGGTATCAAACTTTCGTGGAAGAAGATTGACGGTGCTTACGGTTACAGAGTTTATCAGAAAACTTCTAACGGTTGGAAACGAATTAAGGACACAACTGCAACAAGTTATACCGATTCGGCAGTAAGTGCAAATCAGACAAAGACTTACACAATCCGTTGCATTGACAATAATGGCAAAACAATCAGCGGTTACAACTCAAAGGGTTGGTCGAAGAAATACACTCCTGTTGCTCCGACAATCAGCAAACTTGAGAACACAACAGGCGGTATCAAGCTTAGTTGGAACAAAATCACAGGTGTTTACGGTTACAGAGTTTACGCTAAAACTTCATCAGGTTGGAAGAAACTCAAAGATACAACCGCAACAAGTCTTACAGATTCAGCAGTAACGGCTAATAAGACCAAAACTTACACAATCCGTTGCATTGATAAGAAGGGCAAAACAATCAGCGGTTACAACTCAAAGGGTTGGTCAAAGAAATACACAGCCGCAACACCGAAAATCACAAAGCTTAAAAACACTTCAAAGGGTGTAAGCGTGACATGGAACAAGGTTGCAGGAGTGTATGGCTACAGACTTTACAGAAAGTATGCAGGCGGCAGTTGGACAAAGGTTAAGGACACAACTTCAACATCTTTCACGGATTCAGGTGCAAAGAAAGGCAAGAAGGTAACTTATACCGTTCGTTGTATTGACAAAAAAGGCAACACAGTCAGCGATTACAACAAAACAGGTTGGTCAATCACACGCAAATAACAAACATAACCAAACCCCGAAGTTTTTACGGACTTCGGGGTTTTACTTTTGAGTGTGTTTAATTTGTATCGTTTTTAAGTTCGAGAATGTAGTCGGTTGAAACTTTGTACAATTTTGCAAGCGAAATAAGCACCTCTGACGGCACATCACGGTTTCCGTTTTCATACCTAAAATACTGCGGCTGTTTCATACCCAGATATTCCGCAACATCTTTCTGCGTCATATCATGATCCTCACGCAACTCCCTTATCCTTTTATAATAAGGCATTTTATCACCCTTTTTATTTATTTGCTATTGACAGAATAACATTCTTTGTGATAAAATTTCTGTATAATAACCATATGGATATAAAGATGATTAAGAGGAGTGTAGAATATGAAAAGAAAAAAAGTAATAGTTTCAGGTGTATTATGTGTATCGATAAGTATAGCAAGTGTGCTTTGTGGGTGTTCATCACAAACTGAAAATAAAACAGGTGACGCTTTTATTATATATAACGGCGGTGAATATTACATTAACGGTTTGGTTGCAAAAATGGAATCAGACGGAAGTGCAAAATCGGTTGGTTATCCCAAAGAAGAGTCAGATTACATTTATGCAAATGACAATGCTCCTGTTATTCTAAAAAACGGAAAATATGTTTTTTGGAATAACACAATTTACGGTGAAAAAGGTGATGATAAGGCGGAGTTGTATAAATATGCCTTTACATCAAACCCATTAGTGGTTGAAAAAGAATTGTGGGTTGATAATGATACTTTGTCAAGCAGTTCTGTTTTTGAAAATCACGAATACCACGGCTGTATGGCTCAGTGGAAAACTGACGGTGATTATGTGTATTTTATAACAGAACCGCAAAAAGACTATGTAAATGTTGATAAGCCGATTTATTATAAGCTCGGACGAATCAGTCTTGACGGAAAAACAATTGAATCAGTTAACAGTATCACGGCTTCTTCATATACAATTGATAACGGATGGATTTATTATTTTGATAACGGTTATGTGGGAAATGAAAATGATTTTAGTATAGAATCAGAAAATGTTGGTCTGTATAAAATAAAGATTGACGGCAGTCAAAAGCAGAAGTTGCAAGGCAATATGGAACAGCCGAGCGGATATGAATATCAGTATAATGACCTTTACAAAGATATATGTTGTTATGGAGATTATTTGTATTTTATTGATGATTCTGAATCGGCAGGCGGAAAGGTATGTAGGATAAAAACCGACGGTACCGACTATGAGGTGCTAAGTCAGAATAATGCGTACAGCATTACTGTTGATATGAAAAATAATAAGTTATATTATGCTCAACAAGATGATTTTTACAGAAAGCTGTATGAGGTATCGCTTGATAGTAAACAGGAAGTTGAACTTTATGATGATAAACTCTATTCGGTAAATATCGGCAGAACTCCTATTGAGTATTATAACGGATACTTGTATTTGTCTTGTTATGATTACAATGGTATAAGTCCTAATATGGATTATGAAAAATATAATTGTGAAAGATATGATATAAATAATAATGTAATGGAGGTTATGAGAATATCATATAAGGATGTTGAAATTGACAACGGCGGTATTTCAGCAGCAACTCGTAAAGAGGGTCCGTATTTAAAATGGGATGAGGTTGAAAAAAATAAATATAACGACTATTACGATTGTATTAATTCTATAAATGAAATAAAATACTATAATTTATCCAACGAATGCGGTAACAATCTAGTTTACTATATAGAAATTTAAAGGGGTTGACTGAATAGGTTAACCTCTTTTTGATATTTGACAATCTAATCATTTAATTGCTAAAACTTTAAGAAACAATTACCAAAAAAGTAGTGTCTCTTAAAATGTCTCTTAAAAATTATAAGAGACAAGTCTAGGTAAAATTTTGTCTCTTAAACTAAATTAAGAGACAAGAGAGATTGTGGGAAGTGTACGAACAAATGTATGGAAAAATTGATTGGCAAAATTCCAGTAAAAATTTTACGATTTTTTGCTAATAACCGAGGCGATTTTTTGAAAAATAATTACATTAAATTGATGTTAATAGTAGTGTGATAGGAAATAATAATAAAAAAGATTTTCGTTTTAAGAAAATCTAGTTAATCATAAGAAAAACTCTTATAACTAAAGGGTTTGTGAGTTTTCGCTTGCGATTTGTTCTTGTATTACTTTTAGTGTTTCTTGGTTGTCAACTGTCTTATCAATTGAGGGTTTTATTTCTACTTGTTGAGTGTTCTTTAAACCATAGTAATTTGTAGAGAGGAATTGGAACAAAGTTACTGGTATTTTACCCGCTAAAGCCCCCATTTCATTGACCATGTGGCAAGTTTTCACAGATCCCTCTAAAACATCTCTAAAATCACAATTAGGATTACTAATATTTTCATACAACCCAGTAGTACTTATCCCCAAATAAAGGCATAAACTAGATATAGTAGGTATCATCTGATACTTATTACACAAAGTAAAATATTCCGTACACTCTTGAATACAAATATCCCTATTTTCAATAGCAGTCCTACCAAAAGTAAATGCTTTCGTATATAATATCTGATTAAATGCTTTAACATTATCTTCACCTAGATATTGTGATAGTGCATTAACATTACCAAAACTAGCAGTAGGAGAATTCAAAGACTTACTAATTGTTTCAAGTTTTCTATCTTCCTTACTAGTAATATACCTACGAGAAGTATTTTCATATATAGTACGAGAAGAATTAGGACTAC
>OGLM01002388.1_pt1 | contig 17194 bp, 10 predicted proteins | sample 1572531 | NCBI WGS metagenome assembly OGLM01 (sample SAMEA2581909, study PRJEB24529) | metagenome | biome: Human gut stool | place: China | collected 2011 | reverse complement strand
TCACTCTTAAATAATATGGGACAGTATCTGAACAGCATGCAGGAAGAAAGTGAAGGAGAAAACGCAAAAACGGTTCAGGCAGATCAGATACTGTACCATATTATTTAAGAGTGACATAATCACTGCATTTGTTTTTGGATTTTCCAAAAGTTCGCTGATTGTCGTATTACGATCCACTTTCAATGGAATAACATCTGTTGAATCAACATGAATTTCCTTTGTCAGACGGATATCATCAGAAGAAGCGCCTACAACAATTTCATAATTTCCAGTAACTGCATACCAGCCACCAAGTTCTGTTGAATACCACGCGAAACTCCGTTTATTCAGTTCCATTACAATTGTGGCTTCTTCCCCAGGCTTAAGCATTACTTTTTTGAATCCTTTCAGTTCTTTTACAGGGCGTTCTGCTAAATGGGTTTTATCTGAAACATACAGCTGAACGATTTCCTTCCCTGCCATATTGCTCTGCTTTCTTATTCATTGCAAAGCAGTATTACGAATATATGCCCTTAATTGTCCCGAATTTTGACGGATAAAAAACGACAATCCTTCATTTTGACAAAAAAAACGGAGCAGGAAAACCTGCTCCGTAAAAACAACATTATTTTATTACTTAAGATATGCGCCGTTAGTGCCGATCTGACCGTCAATTCCGGTGAAACCGTCTGCACAGCAAACATAAACTCTCATATTAGCCTTACCAACAGAAGATACTGTAAGTGTGCCGTCTGTAACATACTTAACATCGCCTGTAACTGCATCAATATACTTACCGTTAGGAAGGTTCTGGAATGTAGCACCGCCTGAGATAGTTACACAAGCAAGGCTGTCTGTAGCGCCCTGTGTGTAACGGCGAATGAATGCCATATTACCGTCAACATAAGTATTGCTTCTTGTATACTGACCCTTCTGAAGTGCAGGAACTGCTCTTCTGATTCTGTTGAGCTGCTGAATATGAACAGCGAGAGGTGCTTCAAGTGTGCTTGCAACAGCACCGCTTGCATTAGTATATGTACCAAAGTCTGTTGCTGTTACGCTGCCCTCGATGTTGTCACCGAAGTATGCACGACCTGTTGTTGCAAGAGGTGCGTTAGGACCAACATCCATAGGAACACCCTTCTGGAACTCAAGCTCAGAACCGTAGTAAAGACACGGAATACCACGGAAGGTAAAGAGTACATCAAGGTTCTCTGCCCATGCCTGTGTACCGCCGTCGTAACGGCTGTTCATATCAGGACCGTAGTCATGAGAATCAACATATGTTACATTCCATGATGAGTCATTGTAGTACGGATCTTCTTGACAAGCACGGGTAAATGCGTTGCTTGCATTTGAGAAGTTCCAATGCATCGGGAAGTCGATTACGCTTGTGCCGTTTGACTTGCTGTAATCAGGTGTGTGATATTTAAGACCGTCAAGATAAACATTATCAGATGTGGGCTGATTTGCTGTAGTTGCGTTGCTGTCATAGTGCTTAAGTGTAAGATCAATATTTGAAGCCTGATCATTTGTAAACGAATTGATGTACTGGCTGTCTGATTCAGCCCATGTATAGAACGGAGCTGAAATTGCAGGAATGTTGTGGTTCCAGAATTCACTTACACGAGTACAAACCTCACCAAAGATGAAGAAGTTTTTACCGCCTGTCTTGAGCCATGACGGGAAGTAATACTGGTTAAGTGTAAGTCTTGAAACGTGCTTTTCAGTATCAAGTCTGAAAGCGTCAACGCCCATGTTGATATAGTTGTTATAAACGTTGTTAAGGTAATCTGCAACTTTAGGATTCTCTGTGTTGATATCAACGCAGTCACCGGCAATCTGACCTGTCTGAACAGTCGGGCTTTCCCAGCTGAGGTCTTTGAAGTGGTGATAGTAGTTTTCCGTGTCGTGATTACCGGAGTCAAGCTCCTTAGTATCCTTCATGATATTAAGTCTTGCGGCATACTGATCGCCGGGATCAAGGTCATCGTAGTTCGGGAATGTTTTAGCAAAGTCGCTTCCCTCAATAACCTTCATGCAATCTACAGAAGCAAGATCCTGAATTGAGTCGTATTCCTTTGTAAACATAGGAGCAAGAGTTGCCTCACCGAAGTTACCTGAATGGTTAACTACGATATCCTGAACAATCTTGATGCCCTTTTCATGAGCGGCATCAATAAGATCCTGATATGTAGCGCCGTCGCTCTCATAACGAACATCAACTGTTGAGAAGTCCATTGCGTGGTAGCCGTGGTAATCGTAGCCTGACGCATTTGTTACAACAGGAGTAATCCAGATTGCGCTGAATCCGAGAGCCTTGATGTAGTCAAGCTTGTCGATAAGTCCCTTGAAGTCGCCGCGCCATGCGGGATCGCTGTCGGGGTTGTTTGCCTGTGAGTCATCCCAGCAGTGAACATTGTTGCCTGTGTCGCCGTCATAGAAACGGGTTGTGATTACAAAATAAATTGTGTCTTCACGCATGTCAACACGGTCAAAATCCTGCATATCTTCAGGATTTTTGCTTGACCATCTCTTATTTTTGTACCACCACTCACCTGTGTTTCTTGTGAGCTCGGCAGACTGCTTTCCGTTTGTAACAAACATCATATTGATTTTTGTTACATCGTTGAAAGTGTACTTGTAGTAGTTGTTTCCCTCGGAAGTCATCTTAACACCGGGGTACTCCGTGCTGATGTTTTTCGGAAGGCTGTTCCAATAATAGATTGTGGGCGTGCCTTCCTCACAGTAGTAATGTACTGTGATTGTGCTTGATGCCGAAGTGTCATCGCCGTCATCTGTATTAGCCGCACTTACGGACATAACAGATACCGTGCAAATTACGCAAATCGACAAAATCAAAGCAAGCAATTTTTTCATTTTTGCCATAGATTTTCCTCCTTTTGTTATACTTTGTACAACATAACATACAAATATATTATAAGTGAGATAGCTGAAATCTTTTTTCCTTTGAAGAATAATTACAGTTTTGATGCCGCCAAAGATTGACCCCACAATTTGGCTATTATATACAAAAAGGAGTATCAATTTCCATTTTGCGCAACCCAATACAGAATTGCTCTGAAAAATGATACTCCTATAACTTGTGATTTTCAATTTTTAGTTGATTTTTAAACAGACAACCTTGCGATTATTGCTTTAAAACATACTTTTCAAGAGTGTTCGCAATGCCGTCCTCATCATTTGACTCGCAGATATAATCGGCAATTTTCTTAATATCCGGCTCGGCATTGCCCATGGCAACACCAAGGCCTGCGTAGCCGATCATAGTCATATCGTTATAGTTGTCGCCAAATGCAGCAAGCTCTTCCCTTTTAATTTTGAGTTTATCGAGCAAAAGCGGAAGCATTGAGCCTTTTGTAACACCAAACGGCATAATTTCAAGAAAATAAGGTGCGCTTTTATATACATCGAGCAAGCCGTCATAACGGTCTGCGAGAATTTTCTGATACTTGTCAAGCTCATCGGGTTCACCTGCAAGAAGAATTTTGTTGATATCAAATCTTACAGATGATATAAAATCGTCAACAACAACCATTTCGGCTTTGATAATATCCCTTTCAACATAGGTATAGTCATTAACCTTATTATCCGAGATGATTCGCCTGTCATCGTATGTGTTGATTGTGATGTTTGAATCCTTCAAAACATTCACAATGTCGGGAAGATATTCAAGCGGAAACAGCTTGCTCACCATAGTTTCGCCTGTTTCGCAGTTGATAATCCTGCCGCCGTTGAAAGCCATAATAAAACCGCCGAAACGGTCAAGCATAAGCTCTTTTGCTATCGGCATAATTCCTACGGGATGTCTGCCTGACGCAAGAATAATTTTCCTGCCCTGTTTCTGCGCCTCCATAAGAGCATATCTTGTACGGGGAGTAATCTCCTTTTGGGAGTTTGTCAGCGTACCGTCAATGTCAAGCGCTATTAATTTGTAATCCATGAAACCACCCTTAACATATCAATTTCTAAACACAATCAGTATGTTACGGTCAAATTTGACCGTATAAAATATACCACAAATCGCCCAAAAATGCAACTAAAAAGCCGCTTTTAGCCCATATAAAAGCTGTTTTCACCATTTTTCCGCTTTGTCTTTTTCGCCAACAAAAAACGGACGAAAAGAGAATTTTCCTTTCGTCCGAAATTAAATATATTCAGCTTTTATTTATTCTTCCGATTTTGTATTGTTGTCGGATTCAGTCTTTTGCTGTAATTTTTCCTTTTGCAAACGATCAATGATTTCGTTGATGTCGCCGTCCTTCGGCGATTTGTCATGTCCCGTAAGTATGCGGATTATAACGACAAGCTCATCAATGAATATCAGCAGCAGCGCCGCAATAAAAATCAGCAGTCCCCACGGTGAGAAGAAAAGGTTGTACAATGTGTCAATGAATCCAAGCTTGCACACCATAATATAAAGCACATCTTCGGTTGAAATTTCCGGGTCAGGAACATCGTTTGCAATGCCCTTTGTCTGTAGCTTATATGTGCCGTCAGCTGTTTTATACGGTGCAACTACAACCTTATGAGTCACGAGAAGTCCCTCGGTCTGCCCACTGCCGCGATAGGTGATAATATCGCCAACCTTGAGGGCGGTCGGATTGTCAACGCTCTTTCCGAGAATAACATCGCCGATCATAAGCTCGGGCTGCATACTTCCCGTTGAAACTCGAAGCACGGAATATCCGAAAAGCGAAGGTGTTTTTCCGTTCACCTTTGAACCCATAAACACAATTACGGTCAGCACAAGTATTGCAAGCACTCCCCAGCAGATTATATTTTTAATTATCCGCAGGGTTTTGCGAAGCTTTGATTCATGCCTTTTATTTATTCTATTTTTTGATTTTGGGTGTTCGGTTGTTACAGATTTTACTTCAACCGTATTTTCAACATAGTTTTTTTTATCCATAAATTCCTCCACGGCATGTTGCCGTTCTCGGTTCGTGAAGACAGTTTGTAAAATGACATATAAAGTTATAATTTATATTCATACATAACGATTACAAAGTAGGTATGTATGGCGAAAAGTTTGTTCACGCTGTATTGGCATACACAGTTAAAATTATAATAAAAAAGGGCTGTAAAAACAACCCTTTTTGAAATTTAAAATTTTAAAATTTTAAAGTGAAATTTGCACATCGCCAAGTGAATATGTAGCGTCGCTTCCTGTATCGTTTTTGATATACCAATACACCTTTGTAACAACAGGATCGCTGTCGGTTTTGCCTTCAATCTTCATATTCGTAACAATCGGAATATACGAGCTTTTAACCGGTTCTTTGCTTACGGTAAGCTCACATTTTGCCGTTATTTTATCACCGTACACACCCGTAGATGTAACAGTAATAGTAGTCTTGCCTGCCTTTTTGGTAGTAACCTGACCTTTACCGTCAACTGTTGCAACATCAGTTTTTGACGATGTGTAAGTCACTGTACCCTGTGCCTTTGCGCTTAAATCAAATGTCTTACCTACTACAGCTTCTGCTTTAGAATAAAAACTTGAAATTCCGGCAGCTTTAGCAAGCTCACCATTCACCTTGGTCTGTTCATAAACGGTTCGGAATTTATTGTCCCAATGAAACCACAATACAGTATTATATGTATCTACATTATAATTATCAGTGCCTTCGCACCATTCTTTACCACCATCTGCATTCTTTTTGTACATTTTTACATTATTATAATTATATGGGATTGTACAATAAGAAATATCATAATTAGCTTTAAAATTTGAATAACCTTGTGTAGCAAGAGTATATTCCACACTTGATTTTAAAAAGCTATTATTCACGCGTGCATCACCGGAGCCCTGACCATCCCAATAATGCAGAAAATAATCACCGGGATTTAAACTATTACGGTCAGCTTGCAAATTTTCGGGTAAAGAATCAGCAGTAACAAAACCAACATACACATTCTTCTTATTCACATTACACGGTGCCTTGGAAACATAGGATGTTTGTGAATCGGAGGTAAATCTCCTGTAGGTTCTGAGGGGGCTGTTCACACCGACAGAAAGGGTGTTACTATCCGAATTATTAAGGAACAAAGAAATTGACTGCGGAGCAGCTCCCGTGTTCTTTACCTCTGTACAGAAATATTTTGTTTCATGGGCGGAAACAGTAGTCAAACCACTAAAATTAAACGGATCAGTACTATACTCACTGCCGTCAGGTTTTGAAGCAGCATAAGTAACGGCAGTAATATTCTTTCCGTTTGTCACATTGTATTCTCCGTTCCAAGAGAGGGAGTCGCCCTTTTGCACATCAGGACGATTAAACCACGAAAAAGTCGTAGTTGTTCCACACAACAAACACAGTACAAGTCCGAGTACAATAACAAGTGTAAATTTAGATTTCTTCATGGTTTCACCTCCGTTGAATTTTTAATATGTGCTCCAGTCGCCACCATTGAAATCATTATTTACTGTAAACAAATTTTTACTTTTATCTATAGAAGCATTAAATTCATTATGGTGACCACCCAAAGCAGCTCTTGACAAATAAATAGTATCCTTATCTGTTGGAATACTCAGTTTCCAATAAGTTTTTCCGTCTTTAGTCACCTTAGTGCAATCAGACTTAAATGAATCATCGGTGCTGAATCTATAGGCAAGTACAGCACTATCATGGTCAAACCACGAGCAATTTCCGGTATAAACATATATATCTATGTTAGCAGTCTTACCTGGAGTATATGATGTCCAATAGCCGGTTGAACTTCCTCCGTTATTTGGAGAAGATGTTATAACATAACAATTATTATTGTAATCAATTGTTATATCAGAAGTCTTATTCCAAACATAGCCATTCCAATCTTCCATTGGGAAATCGTTCAAATTTTTGCTCGGATCATATCTTACAAAAATTACTTGCTTCCATTGATTATTATCTAAAGCAAAGCTGTAATAATTGTCATAGTCAGTTTTAGATACTTCAAGCCATTTCTTATTGCCATTATCATCCCAAACATACGCTGCAAGTTTCGCCTTATCACCTGACCACAAGCCTCCATCATTAAGGTAAAATGTAACGCCTGTCTTCAACTCAAACTTAGCATACAGAGTGATTCCCTTGCTAACTTTATTTAAGGTTATAGGTGAAACATCGTTGTTTTCATCGAAATACGGTTCATTACAAGCCTCGTCCTTATACCAACCGGCAAACTTGTAACCGTTATTGGCACTTGCCTTAACTGTTACATTTTCGCCCTCCATAACGGGAGCTTTCGAAATTTTATCGGCTTTTTCGTTGCCAACCTGTACAGTACCGGCTGTAACAACATTTCCGTTGTTGTACATCGCTTTGGCTTCTACCGTATACAAAGCCTTAAATCTTGCATACAGTGCATATGTCTTTACATCAGAATATTGTATCGTCATTTTTGTAGAATACACGCCGTTAACCAAGATACAATCTTTAACCGCTACCTTCGGATCTGCTGCATCTTTACTCTCATACCAACCGATAAAAGCATAGCCGCTTTCAGGCTTAGCATAAAAAGTTACTTCTCCGTTACGATTTACCGTTGTTGTTACTTTCGACGCATATTTATTATTGTCAAAAGACACCTTACCGGCTTTATCAAAGGGAGCGTTATTACCGTGCTGAGTATATGCTTCTACAGTATAAGTATCAACTTTGAATTTCGCATACAACTTCTTGGAAACCTCAACATTAGCCAATTCATATTTATCGCTCGAACTCTCCGAAATACTCTCACAGGCTTCATCTGTGTACCAGCCGTCAAAAACATATCCGTCTTTAGCTTTTGCGTAATATGTAACTGTGCTGCCCTTAACAGCATTGAGTGTAATGTGTGTTCCATCGTTGGAATCTACAGTCGAGTTTTGGTTTCCACACTTAATTTCAACTGAGCCGCCATTTGTGCTTTCAGAAAGGTTTGCACCGTCATATGTTCTGACATAAGCCTCAAATGTCAACGACTCAACATAAACGGCTGTAAAGTTATAGTTACCTGAAGCTGTCGGGGTAAAATAACCGTTGCTGTCAATGCCGTCTGCCACGGCACTTGTATCGCTGTTTACCCAGTTTTTCAATACGAAACCTTTTTTAGGATTTGCTATTAGCTTAACCTTTGTACCGGGGGTTACAGAAATTGTAGCACTTGTCAAACCATCATAACTAACTTTAGGTTCTCCTAAGGCAGTTCCTGCCCCGTTAGTGCCTGCAGTAACAGTAATAGTAGCAGGTGGATCCCAATAACCTGTTGTAGCAGAAGTAACAACAAAAAGCGTTGAATTGCCTCTGTTAGGAGCAGGAATTTTATATGTATTACCGTTATTTGTAAAAGAAAAAGTCATGTTGTCTGCCTTTTCCTTTGCAATATAACCGACCCAGTTTTTCTTGTCAGCAGTAAATGGCATTCTAACTTTACTGTAAGAGTCATTTTTATCCGGAACCATATATACACTTGAAACATTGCCTGTATCAGGGAGTACGTCGGTATTGCTTGAAACACTGATTTCAATCACTTCGCCCCATGTACCGTATCCGGCATTACTGTTATTATGATTGCCATAGGCGGTGTAGTACATACTGTCGCCTGAATTGAGCGACTTCATATCAGTAGTCCAAGTAACACTTCCCGAGGTGAACTTAACTTTTGTGCCGTCAGCGGCGGGTGTATAATCACAGTAATATGTATGCGACTTCGCATCAAACTTCATCGCTACAGAAGTTCCGCTACCCTGCTGAAATGTTACATTCTTTGTCCAATTTTTTGTGGTATCATTTACAGTACGGTCAACAAAATACACTTTATTGCCTTTTTTGTTCTGAGTTACAATATTAACATTAGTTATTGAAACAGTTTTACCGGCATATGCAGTAGCCGCATTATCATCCTGAAGCCACACTTTAATATTTATTGTTTTACTGCTTCCTCTATCAACCCGAAACAACTCCGTTGGTCTAGGTTCAGAACTAACAACAAAATCGCTAAAAGCTTGAACATTCTCAGGAGCGTTAGTGCCATCTGCTTTATTTACAACATTTCCGTCACCGGCATTAGAACCGCATACAACCGTATTTTGAGTATCGGTGTCTGTAATTGCCATTCTTACAAGGTTTCCTGAAACATTTTCACCACCTATAGTTATCTTAGGTACTTGATCAAGGTAAAATTCTGCATGATCCGCTTTAAAGGTTTCATCAACCTTTACATTAAATGAAAAGTCAATATAATTAACATTCTTATCGTTTACATCCGCACATCTGTAAGAGTCAACACCAAAATTAGACTCACCTGAGTTCTTTATTGGAAAAAATATATTTTCACCGTCAGCACTTGAAGCAGAAGCAAGATGCACTCCACCCGCAGCACGGAAATATTTAGTCAAGTCAATGATTTTGTTTGAATAACCATCACCACTGCCAATATCGGCATTAGTATAAACATAGTTGTCAATTTTTGCGCCCTCAGCTTTAATTGTGATTGTTGAAATAGTTTCAACCCAAGCCGAAACGGACACAACCGATATGGCAAGTACTTCAACAAGTGCCACCATAGTGAGTATAAAACCTTTTCTTGTTTTTTTATTCTTGCCAAATGCAAGTCTGTTTTTCAAATACTCCCTTAAAAGAGCAAGTCTTTCTCTCATCGTGACACCTCCTTAATATGTTAATCAATTACCAATTGCCTGATTTTATGATTTTGCCAGATCCATCATTCACCAAATCATAGGATATGATATATTCATTAGAACCCGCACTCTCAGTAAATGTATGCTGAATGTTATCAGGCACTTCATAAACCCTTATTATTGTATTATCTTTTGCAGGATCATACAAATCAAATCTTACAAGCTTCGAACCGCTTTTGACGCTTGTCTTTGACAGCACGCACTTATCTCCGCCACCCTGCGGTTTCATTTCATAAGCGGTTTCTATACCGTTTGAATCTTTAAATACGGCTTTTAGCACCAAAACATTCTGACTAAGCAGATTTCTCAGACCTCCGCCGCCGTTATACGAATTATAATCATTTAACCATACATTGTTATAAATTTGAATATCCGCTCTCGCGTAGGTTTCTCCGGTTATCGGCAGTTGTTCGGTTGTAGTCGGTTCAACACTGCCGCCTGAACTGTTGGGATACTTTGTACCCCAATATCCGATACACGGGGCAACATTTTCAGCAACAGTAGGGGTATCGCCGTAACCGTTACCGTGTACGGCATAATAGGTATTTTCTATCTTTCCGGTTGCAGTTCCGTCTGTTGTGCGGTATGTCTGAAGACCATTTATATTTATTTCATGTGACCATTTATTTGCATTTGCACCCTTGCCATCATCTTTACGCGCATCAATCCATGTATTTACTTCAGCTGTTGTATGCCATACATTATATATTCTGCCTACCTCAACCTCATTAGTTCCGTCAAGCTTAATTTTCTCTTTTACTTTACTATATCGCATAAAAGATATGTTTGTTATTTTATCCTTTGGCAGATAAGCTATCCATTCAATAGGTTTTTTTCCATCACTCTTTGACTCACTCATTACTACTGACTTTGGATTTTGAAAGTTTTCGTCATAATAGGTCATAACAAGGAAACATCCGGCATTGCCAACCCACCTGAGTTCCTTATTTTGGTCTTTGTCAGAATCACCTTTTGTTTTGTCAACGAAAGTAACATATTCCATATCTTTCCAGTTACTTTCAAGTTCAACTGTAATTGACACATCCTGACCCTCGTAAGCGTCACAGTTCTCTCCGGTTGCCTCAAGCCACGCAACCATGGTTATGTTTTGGGATTTAAGACCGTCAAGAGTAAAAAGAGGCGCACCTGTACCGAAATAGTAGTCGGAAAATGACCTGCCCTTTGCTTTTGCGGTTGTTGCCGAGCCGAGCGAATTAACAGAACTTACTGCCTGACATTCGTCAGCGTAGTTGTCAATAATTGCAGTGGGATCAATAACGGTCGAAGCCTCAGCACTGTTTCTGATGAATGCAATCCTTATTGGGCAAGGATTCTGATATGCCAGATATGTCGATGGCTTATTGTTGCTGTCAACAGTAATATGTGTTGCACCATCATAAACTTCATCTTTATTTGTATTCCTATTATGTACCTGAACTTTGTAACTTTTTACATATACTTCAACCTGACCGCCTGTTTGACCGGTAAGGGTAAAATCGCTGTATATGTATCCGTTATTTTTATCTCCTACTGTGCCTTCACGAAATTTCATTTCGCTTGTGTCAACGCTTTGTCCTTTATCGCCGTATCCGCGATCTACAGGGAAAAACATATTACGACCGTCAACACTTGATGCTTCTTTGAGCTTTGCCTGTTTTACGGTGATTGTATTTCTTATTTCTTCACCCTTATTAACTCTCATTCCGGCAGCAGATTCAAGAGAAAAGGGATCTGAATCAATAGTTGCCGTATCTCTTATTGTGAACCATGAAAAGGTAGATACTGCGAAAATACTTAAAACAAGAAAAAGAGCAACATATGAAGTCGTGACCTTTTTTGTGTTATTCAGTCTTGAGTCAACTAAACCGTTGAGTAAGTTACAAAACTTATCTTTCAACTTCATCAAAAATTCCCCTTTCCTACTTTAAAATCAACTTACTTTTGTCAATACAAGATTAACATTAAATTTTCCGTTTACAAGGGCAAGTCTTGCCTCTGCGTCTTCGCCCTCGATCCACATATTACAGGTTACCATAGCACTGTAGAATTGATCATTTGAGGACTCGTTAAGTTCTGCAATGGTTTGGTCTTTACCAAGCTCATAGGTAAATTTTTCGCCAACAAAACCATTATTATTCACAACAAACGCATTATCGTCATCAGTACTGCTGACTGTGTGTTGTACTCTATTCGTGTCATAGTATACATGACTGTACGATTCTCCGCTTGGCATATTGTCTGACAAAGTGTACTCGTCAGTCTCCTGCTTCAACAAGATATTCGGAGCCGGCAACCACAGGAGCTTTTTTGAAGGAGGATCCTGCTTATAGTCAACAACCGAGAATCTTACTGCACCAACTACGGAATCTCTTGAAAAATTACCGTACTTGCTTTTATTTTTAATGCCCGTACCGTCTTGAGTTGTGAGTTGAGGAGCGTCCGGTTTTATTGTTGATTTTTTGCCTATTGATATATTATACTGCGATTTTGAACGAATGTAAAGGTCAAATGACAAATAATGCTCATTTGCAGTAGGCTCACTCCACTCTGCATTTGGATTAACTTGAGCTTGACCGCCTGATTGAATCAAAGCCGGTTTTCTAAAATATGTGCCGTCACCGGTTATTTCGGTCAACTGAAGTTTCTCAAGAAAATTGCAATTAGCTTTACTAAGCGTAATTTTACCCTTTGAATATGCGGTAGGAGCCGATTCGCCGTGCCCAACAACAGCAATCTCAATACCGTCAGGTGCCTGACACTCAACATTTATACCGTCGGCTTCGGCTGAACTCTTATCCGTAAACCACGCCTGAATGCCGCAAAAGCCGGCAAGTGCAACAGTGAACAGAACTATTAAATTTTTAGCAATCATTCTGCCCGTTTTTCTGTTGGGCGCAGTAGAGTTTTTCATTTTTGCCCCTTATTCTTTACCAAAGTAAACTGAAACAAATCCGTTTGCTTTCAGAGTTTTGTTATGGAAAACAGTTGTTTTTCTTTTGGTTGCATCTCTTACAATGTTTTCAAAATTCATAACAAACGGTCTGTCAACACCGGAGAATGTAATTACAATCGGCAGATTGCTCATACCTTTCAGCATTGAACACAAATCGTTAAATGCAACAGTAAGATCTGCCTGCTTTTTATAAACATTATATACGCTTGCGCCGCTCTGTGAAAAGCCTGCAAGCACAACACCCTTTTTACTTCTGCATATGCAAAGAGATCTTACGCTTTTCTGTGCGTTTATAAGCTCGTCTGCAACAGTAGCTTTGCCGAACTTAACAAGCTCATCGGCATATTTTGAAACAACTGCAACACTGCCGAAGCCGTAGTCACGAACGAACAAATCGCCTGTATCCTTGACAGATTTAATTTCATCCTTAGCAAGGCTGATTTTTTCGCTTGCTTTCTTTTCGGCTTTGCGAATTTCAGCCTGAGCCTCTTTTTTAACCTCGGCAACCTTGGCTTTCATACGCTTTTCACAAGCTTTTTCTGCAAGCTCAACCTTTTTGTCGACCGACTTATAAGCCTTTTTAAGCTCAGAAGCGTGAGCGGCATCGCTTGCGGCTGATGATTTGAGGTTGGCTTCCTTAATTTCAACAAGTTCCTTCTTGTGAGTTTCTTCTTTATCTGCAAGCTCTTTAAGATGCTTTTGCTCGGTTTCATTTGCCCTTGCGGCAAAATCCGCATTAAGCTTGGCAACATAATCATTATGTTCGACCTCAGCATCCGCAATCTTATGATTGAGCGAATCAACCTCGGCTGTGTGAGCATCTGTCATTTGCTGCTTTTCATCAGCAAAATCGGCATTCATTTTATTGACTGTGTCCCTGTGCTGAACACGCTCATTCTGAAGTGTTTCCGTAAGATTTTCATTTTTCTCGGTTAGGTCGGTAATCCTGCGGTTATCCTCTTCAATCTGCGCATGGCACTTTTCAAGGCTCTGTGTAAGAGCGGCAATCTTTGCAAGCTGCTCGGCAACCTGAGTTTCAAGCTCTGCAATATGAGCCTTCTGCTCGGCGATAACAGCTTCCTGCTCTTTCACCTTTGTCTGCAAACGAGCATTCTCCTGCACAAGAACAAGTATCTTGCTGTTTAATTCTACTATTTTTTTATTGAGATTGTCAATAGTCTGATTGAGTTCATCAATCGTTTTATTTAACTCGTCAATCTTGTCTTTTAACTGCTGATTTTCTTCCTTGAGGGCGGCAATCTCTTTTTCAGCCTCCATCAACTTAAGCTTAGTCTGCTGGAGCTCTTTCTTAACCTCTTCAAGTTGGTCTTCAAGAGCAGAAACCCTGCCCCTAAGAGTGAGAATCTGCTGTTCTTTCTGATCAATTATAACCTTTAAATTCTTGATTTCATTCGTGAGGTCAAGAATTTTCTTTTCGCGTTCACGGATTTCACGAAGGCGGATTTCCATCTCCTCTTTACGAACAGCATCAAGCTGTGCCTTCATAACCGCCTCGCGGGTCTTCTGCGGCTTTGATTCTTCCTCGGCAATTCGTGCATTTTCAGCGTCGTACTGTTCCTTAAGGATTGAACGAAGTCCCGGGTTTGTAGCAATAGACATCATAAAATGCTGGAATCCCATCGCAAAGTAAACATCCTGCTGAACAGTATCTGTCATTTTGCCATTGTATTCCTCGCTTACAACCTCAAAGCCTTTACGCTTGTAGCTGTCGAGAAAGTTCCACAGCTCAACCACTCTTTTAAAGTTGGGGTTCTTTTTGAGAAGGTTGGTCTGCGTGAGCGGCGGACGAACCTCAGGCTCTTTTGAGATTTCCTTAATCAACTGAGTGTTTAAAAACTCATTAAGGGTTGTTCTGATTCTTCTGATTCGGTCAAAGTCCGAAAGCTGAGAAACATCAAGAACATCAAGGTCATCTGCAAGAGTTTCGTGAGATTCATTTATATAGTTAAGATTAAAATCTACTTTTTTCTCATTAAAATCAATGTGACGAACCATAGAAATTTTATTATAGCTGTCGTTCGGCACATCTTTCATTTTTGAATATTTATCGTCAACAAAATGAAGCGCTTTGCGAATCAGCGTCATAAGCACACGGTTTTCATAAATAGCAAAGCTTTCTTCACGCTCAATTGTGAGGATTTTGTTAGGCGTTACCATATCACCCTCAACCTTGGCGATAAAGTTAGTGTGCTGCGAAAGGTGCTTAACCGACTCGGGGCCAATCTTTTTTGCAAGCTCAACTCTAACAACATTGTCAACCTGCTTAATAAAACGGCGCTGTTCGTCTATTGCTTTCTGAATGTACGGAAGTGTTTCCTCAATGGCAACAACCCACTCCATATCAATTACCTTTTCGTTGGTCTTACCGTCGAGCTTATCCTCGCCCTTATCGCCGTCCTTAAGACCTTCTGTTATGTAATTGTAAGTAAAATCATTTTTCAGAATGTCCTGCATATACATATATGCTCTGAAATATTTACCAAAATCAGCCATTGATTTTTCTCCAATCAGATAGTTTTACCGCTAAAGGAACAAAGTCCTTTCACCAAGCAAAGGGCGAACAGAGTTCGCCCTGAATTGCTAAAATTATACAAGCTTCTTGAGCATACGGAGATAATCCTTGCTCTCAGTCATATTTTCTTCGCCGAAAAGCTCGTCAATATACGCACAAAGGCCATCTATTTCATCACGAATGTATGAAAGATTGAGTGACTCAAATTTTCTAAATACCTTGCGGGCAAGAACATAGTCAAGACCATCAAGCTCTGTACCGCCTGTTCCGACATAAGCAGGAACAAAGTCACGAAGCTGTTTTACAATACGGTTACCAAAAGCTATGCGGAAATGCTCAATAACATAATCATCCAGAAGGGCAATCTTTTTGAGGTTCTCTTCCGAAACAACAAATTGAACCTTAGCGGCATTGAGGATGTACTCAAAATGTTTGTATGAAATGTATACAGAGTCTGTGAGAGGTGCTTCAAAAGGAACACCCTTTGTGTCGATGTTAATCGGCATAGCACGGTCATAAACCTTATCTGTGATAGCAAATGTCGAGTCATCGTTATTCGCGGTACCGATGTACCACATATTCGGCGGAATTTTGAGCTGACCGTTCACGATATGCTTCGGGTCAGACGGCCAAGAGTTCGGGATGATATCAACAACCCACTCATCTCTTGACGGCATTTCAAGAATTGAAAGCATCTCGGCAAAGTAATACTCAACTCGAGCGATGTTCATTTCATCGAGGATTACCGCATAGATGTTTTCGTTATACGATGCCTCATACATTGCACGGAGAAGCTCGGTTTCGTTGAACTTCTTTGTAAATTCGTTGAAGTAACCGAAAAGCTCTGTTCTGTCGCGCCATGACGGCTGAACGGAAGCAACGATTGAAGGATTGTTTACAAACTTACCAAAGGCGTAAGCAAGTGAAGTTTTACCTGTACCTGAAATACCCTGAAGGATAATAAGTCTGGTAGACGCAAACGCAGCAACAAAAAGTCTGATAAGCTTAATATCGTAGTAAAGACCAAGCTGTGAACAAGCAAAGAGTCTGAAACGCTCACAGAACTCGGGAAGTGTGATATCGTTGTCATAAACCGGCGGAACATAATCTGCCCAAAGCTGGTCGATTTCCGTAAGCTTGTAGAAACGGCTTTCGCCTGTGTCCTCTTCTTCGCCGTTGTTGAGCGACTCGATTTCTTCGCCTGTAAGCTCTGAAATCTCGTTCGGGTTAAGACCAATCTGTGAAACCTTCATAGAGAGAATCTTATCCTTTTCAAGGTTGAGTCTCATAACCTCTTTGTTGAGTGCCTGAACCTCTTTAACAAGAGAATCTGTATCTTTTCTTCTTCTGTGCGAACGAATAAACTTTTTTACAGCGACGACAATAAGCCATACGCAAAGTGCAAGCACAGCTACCAGAAGCACAATGGCAATAATTGCAATTACCCATGCGAGGCCGCCAAGCTCCGTGGTATAGGCATTAATAATGTTTACATAAGCGGAAAAATCGAAGGCATTGCCTACTCCGCCAAATAACCCGGTGATTATTGACCATAATGAGCCAAAAAACTGACCGAGAAATTCAAAAAGAAATTTAAATACTGTATCCACGGTACTTCGTCTCCTTAAAAAAATCTACTCTCATCTTCTTTAGGCGAAATTTCATCGCCTTATACTGCGGCGATAGGAAATCGCCGTTCGTTTCCGACGGAAACGGTTTTGTGTTAATGATTTGTTTTTGTATTATCAGAAAATCTGTATTTCAGACGGGAGAACTCGGTTCGCCACTGCAATTAACTGATAATTTCTGTTATGTTTTTACTGTAAGCTGTAACTGTATTTCTTTCTCAGCTTTGATGCTGAGAAAGAAATATACCGTTACGATAAACGCTATGAATGCGTTAGGGACAAATTTGTCATAACTTAATCGGAATTATCAGCGGAGTTATTGCCGTCAGCAGGTGTTTGTACTTCAGGCTCATTTTCCGCCTTGTCCTGATTTTCTCCGACGGAGGCAAGATATTCCTCAATAGCTCTCTTTT
>OGLM01002373.1_pt1 | contig 17293 bp, 19 predicted proteins | sample 1572531 | NCBI WGS metagenome assembly OGLM01 (sample SAMEA2581909, study PRJEB24529) | metagenome | biome: Human gut stool | place: China | collected 2011 | reverse complement strand
CTCAATGGCTGCGATTGCAAGCCGGTAATCAAAATGAATATCTGCAACCAGCGGAATATGGATCTGCTTTTTGATCTCTTTTAACGCTTCCGCTGCCTCCCTTGTCGGAACAGTACACCGGATGATCTCACATCCTGCTTTTTCCAGCCTACGTATCTGCTCAACAGTACCCTTTACATCTTCGGTCCTTGTATTGGTCATAGACTGGATCGCAACCGGGTGATTTCCACCGATCACTACATCACCGATCCGAATCTCTTTTGTCTGATTTCTATACAATTTCTTCATCCTTTCAAAAGCTCTGTCCGGTCAGTCTTCTTCACGGACAAAGGTCTTCTGGCTTCCATATTCCATCTCTGTCAGTGTCAGCACCTGTTCCTCCACACTGTATTCATATGTGCCTTCCATCACACCTGCGATATCTCTCAGATCCTGCTCTGTCAAATCTTTCGTTTCTTCTGCCGCTTTTTCAAGTTCTTCGTCTTTTATATGAACCGCAAACCTTTTTGTATTCCTGTCCATTGAATATTCAACAGGAACTGTCACAGTCTCCGCCTCCAGTGCCTGCGTGATCTCCATCACTCCGTCACTTTTGATATGAAGTACCATTCCGTTCTCTGTATCACTCCAGGTTCCTTCCAGCGGGTTTGCAGTAAAAAGCTTTGTCAGGAAGAAAATACCGATCAGAAGGATCAGTACTGTTGTCACTGCCATTACGACACGCCATATCGTATCTCTTCCTTTTTCATTCTGTTCCATCAGCATCATTCATGCCTCCTTTTCCTGCCATTAGTTTAACCAAATATCCCCCCAACAATTCCATAAGAAATGATCGTCACAATACATGCTGCCAGACAAACACCGATCACGATCGCCGGGAATGCCTTTCTGAAACGGATTCCAAGCAGTGCTGCGATCAATGCCCCTGTCCAGGCACCTGTGCCTGGAAGTGGAATGCCCACAAATGCAACCAGCCCCCAGAACTCATACTTCTCAATATTGGCACTCTGGCTCATCGCCTTTTTTTCAAGCTTTTCAACAACCGGCTTCAACCTCTTTGTTCCTTTCATCCAGTCAAAAATCTTTGTGATCAGAAGCAGAATAAAAGGAATCGGCAGCAGATTTCCGATAATACTGACCGGAATCGCACGCCACATCGGGATATTCAGAAATGCCGGTCCTGCTGCAAGCAGCCCTCCACGCAGTTCCAGGATCGGAACCATCGAGATGATAAAAAGGATCAGCTCTTTTCCAACCTTTCCTCCGAGATTTGCTACAAACCAGTTGATCAATGCATCACTCATCTAAACTATTCTCCCTTAATATATTTCGTCAGAAAATCAAATAACACCTGCATTTCTTCCCTTGTACCGACTGTGATCCTCAGATACTGGCCGATCCGTTCTGAATCCCAGTGCCTGACATAGATATCATTTGCCTTCAGTGCTTCAAAAAGTCTGCCGGCATCTGTCTGCGGATGCGTTGCAAAAATAAAGTTGGCTTTTGCATCAGGAAATTCAAATCCAAGCCGGTGCAATTCTTCTTTTGCCCATTCTCTCGTCTCTATAATTTTACGAACATGTTCTTCAAAATATTCCTTATCCCGGACTGCTTCAACACCACATGCAATCGCCGTCTGATTCATTGTATAAGAATTAAAAGAATACTTGACATCATTCAGACAGCGGATCAATTCAGGGTTGGAGATTGCGTAACCAATCCTCATGCCAGCCATACTTCTGGCTTTTGAAAAAGTCTGCGTCACAATCAGATTATCATAACGGTCGATCAGTTCCAGTGCCGATCTGCCTGCGAAATCAATATATGCTTCATCCACGATCACGATCGAATCCCGGTTATGTTCCAGAATATCTTCTATGAAATCCAGTTCTTCATAAATTGCGGTCGGTGCATTCGGGTTCGGAAAAATGATTCCACCATTTTCCCGGTAATAATCTTCCTTTACAATGCGGAACTGTTCATCCAGTGCCGGTGTCTCATATGGAATCTTGTACAGCTCTGCCCACACTTTATAAAAAGAATAGGTAATATCCGGGAATAATACCGGTTTCCCGGAATTAAAAAATGTCAGGAAGCACATAGATAATACATCATCCGAGCCGACTCCCACAAAAACCTGATTCCGGTCTACCCCATAATACTCTGCAAGGCATCCGGTCAGTTCTTCTGCTGCTGGATCCGGATATAACCGGAATCTGTCTGTATCCATCTCACGCAACACCCGCTCCACTCCCGGAGCAGGCGGGTAAGGATTTTCATTTGTATTCAGCTTGATCACCTTATTCTGCGGCTGCTCACCCGGCACATAAGGTTCTGCCTGTCGTATATTTTTTAAAAGTTCTGCTCTTACAGCCATTCGTCTAAACCTCTGTCTTTTTCTCACTGTCAGATCATGTTCTGACTCTGTAAAGTCCCTGCCAGAAACCGACAGGCTCTGCTTTATTTATACTCTTCCGCAAGTTCTTTGAATTTCGGAAGGGAATTTACGATCGTCTCATATGCAACGCAGTATGCCATACGCACATAACCCGGGCATCCGAAAGAACTTCCCGGAACAAGAAGAATATTATGCTTCTTCGCAGCGTTACAGAATTCCTTTTCATCTGCTACCGGAGACTTTACGAACAGATAGAAGGCTCCCTCCGGTTTGATGCACTCAAAGCCAAGTTCTTTCAGTCCGTTGTATAAAGTTTCTCTGTTCCTGTCATAATAGGAAATATCAGTCTGCTCATTCAGGCACGCTTTCACTACCTTCTGCTGCAATGTCGGTGCATTTACAAATCCAAGGATTCTCGTTGCCACATTTGCTGCTGCATTGAGCTTTTCACTGTCACATACCTCATCCGGGATCACAAGATATCCGATACGTTCTCCCGGAAGAGATAAGGACTTGCTGTATGAATATCCTACGATCGTATTATCATAATACTTTGTCAGGTATGGAACTTCTGCTCCGTCATAAGCCAGCTCTCTGTATGGCTCGTCTGAGATGAGATAAATCTCCGTGCCAAACTCTTTCTGCTTTTCTTCCATGATCGCAGCCAGCTTTTTGATCGTCTCTTCCGAGTATACAACACCGGTTGGATTGTTCGGTGTATTGACGATCACCGCTTTGGTCTTCGGGGAGAGTTTCTCCCTGAATTCATCCAGTTTGGGCTGGAATGTTGCTGTATCAGGAGAGATCTCCACGATCACTCCGTCGTAGTTATTTGTATAACTTCTGTACTCTCCAAAATAAGGTGCAAATACTACCACTTCATCTCCCGGATTGAGCAGTGCTTTCAGGATGACATTCAGTCCGCCTGCTGCTCCTACTGTCATGGTGATATTCTTTGCTGCAAAAGAAGTGCCAAAGCGTTCATTCAAAGAATCTGCAACTGCCTGTCTTACATCTTCATATCCTGCATTGCTGTTGGTATAACCGTGAAGTACGATCGGATCCTCTTCATTCAGGATATCGATCATCGCCTTTTTCACTGCCTCCGGTGCCGGTACATTCGGATTGCCCAGACTGAAGTCATAGACATTCTCCGCACCATAAATTTTTGCAAGGCGGTTTCCCTCTTCAAACATCGCACGGATCGCCGAACTGTTCGCCACCATATTTTCCATTTTCTTTGAAATCATCTCTTTCACTCCATTTCTTATCATTCTGCCGGTTCGTCCTGATCCGGCCTTTTCTTTGCAGCTTTTCTGAATCCATTCCTATTCTTCCATCTTTGCCAGCTTGGCTGTCTGATCTGCTGCAATCAGGCTGTCAATGATCTCATCCAGATCGCCGTTCAGAATACTGTCCAGCTTATGCAAAGTCAGCTTGATCCTGTGATCTGTCACGCGTCCCTGTGGGAAGTTGTAGGTTCTGATCTTCTCTGAACGGTCTCCTGTACCGATCTGGCTTCTTCTCTCTGCCGCCTCAGATGCCTGCTTCTTCTCCAGTTCCAGATCATACAGCTTGGAACGCAGAAGACGGAATGCCTTTTCCTTATTCTGAAGCTGCGATTTTTCCGTCTGACTGTAGATCACGATCCCGGTCGGATAATGGGTCAGTCGTACCGCTGAATCGGTTGTATTGACACACTGTCCTCCATTTCCGGATGCACGCATAACATCAATACGGATATCTTTTTCGTCGATCACTACATCGACTTCCTCTGCCTCCGGCATCACTGCAACCGTGATCGTAGAGGTATGGATTCGTCCGCCACTTTCTGTCTCCGGCACACGCTGGACACGGTGGACACCACTTTCATATTTCATACGGGAATATGCTCCCTGTCCTGTGACCATAAAGACACACTCTTTAAAACCGCCGATCCCGTTCTCATTCAGTGAGATCATCTCTGTCTTCCATCTGCGGCTGTCCGCATAATGCACGTACATACGGTAGACCTCTGCCGCGAATAATGCCGCCTCATCTCCGCCAGCACCGGCACGAATCTCCACGATGACGTTCTTATCATCATTCGGATCTTTTGGAAGAAGCAGGATCTTCAGTTCCTGTTCCAGTTCTTCAATCCTCGCTCTTGATCCGCTGAGTTCTTCCTTTGCAAGCTCCCTCATTTCCTCATCGGACTCCTCTTCCAGAAGCTGAAGGCTTTCCTCTACATTCTGCTTACAGTTTTTATACTCTTTATACGCCTCTACGATCGGAGCCAGATCACTCTGCTCCTTCATCAGTCTTCTGAACCGCTCCGGGTCATTCGCCACATCCGGTTCCTGAAGCTCACCCATTACTTCCTCATAACGGATGAGCAGGTCATCTAATCTGTCAAACATTTTTTCTATCCTTTACTCTTCTCTTTTACTTCTTACATTTCTCTACTCAGTGTACACGCCACAGACGATGCGGTCAAGTCCTGCCAGATCCTTTTTTACCACAACCTGACTGTACCCTGCTTTCGTCATCAGCTCCGAAACCGCTTCTCCCTGGTCATATCCAATCTCAAAGAGGAGGACTCCATTCTTCTGCAAATATGCTCTGCTTTCTTCAATGATCTTTCTGTAGAAGAACAGACCATCTTCTTTCCCGTCCAGTGCAAGAAACGGATCATGCAGCCTGACTTCCTCCTGGAGTCCGCTGATCACAGAGGTTTTGATATACGGTGGATTGGAGACGATCATTCCAAAGGTTCCGTCCACCTGTTCAAACAAATCGCTTTCCAGAAGTTCTGCCATACTTTTATTTCCGGTTTCTTCCAGCAAATCCAGATTTTCTTCTGCAATGCGTAAAGCAGCTTCTGAAATATCTGCACCGGTTCCCTGTATCTGTATTTTTTCTTTTGCGGCATAATACAGGATACTGATCAGGATACACCCCGACCCGGTACATAGATCGAGCATTCGGACGGTCTCCTTTTCCTTCGGGACTTTTCCCTGTTCCAGCCGCTTCAGGGCTTCTTCCACCAGCACTTCCGTGTCCTGTCTTGGAATCAGGACATCTCCGCTGACCCGGAATCCAAGCCCCATAAATTCCTGTACTCCTGTAATATGCTGCAAAGGGATATGCTCTGCCCTCAGATTCACCACTTTTTCATATTCCTGTGCCACGCTTTGTTCCATCCTGCGATCCGGCTCCATATAATAATGTGCCTTATCCACACCTGTGACAAATTCCAGCAGATACCACGCATCCAGTCCTGCCTCTTCGATTCCCGCCTGCCGGAGCCGCTCTTCTCCTTCAGCATACATCGCTCTGAGCATCCGCATTTCGTCTTGCCCACCGGCCTTTTCCCTGCACATTACAGATTCTCCTTCTGCCAGTTCTTCCAGTCAAAGACTGCCTCAACTGCCCGGATTCCCACTTCGATCATATCATCATCCGGCTCTTTGGTCGTCATGTTCTGAACCCACATTCCCGGTCTGCTCAGTAAGTTCACAAAGGGATTTTCACTGTTTCCTGCAAGTTTAATGATCTCATAAGATACCCCGGCGATCACCGGAAGCAGTGCAAGCCGGATCAGGACTCTTGCGATCTGTGACTGGGCGGTGATAAAAAAGCAGAAAATAATACTCACGATCATGACAAAGAACAGAAAACTCGTCCCGCAGCGTTTATGCTGTCTGGAACTCTTCCGCACATTCTCCACATTCAGTTCCAGTCCATGCTCAATACAGTTAATGCATTTATGCTCTGCTCCATGATACATAAACGTTCTCTGAATATCCTTCATCCGTGAGATCAGTGCAATATATAGTAGGAATAATCCGACACGGATCAGTCCTTCGCAGACAGTCATGACCATTCTTGAATCGGTATAATGCTTTACCAGCCCACTTAAATAATAAGGAAGCACCATGAATAATCCCGCCGCTATGATCACCGAAAGAACTACGGTCAGGTTCATCATGATCTTTTCATTTCTTTCCCGTTTCTTCACTTCAGCTTCTGTCAGAAGCTCCTCTTCTTCCTCTTCAAAAAAATTTGCTGAAAAAGTCAGCGTCTTCATTCCAAGGACAAGAGAATCCACAAAATTAAAAATGCCTCTGATAAAAGGGATCTTCAGAGGTGTCTTCCATGGAATGATACTTTTGTACTGCCGGATATCCACTTCGATATCCCCGTCCGGTTTCCTGACTGCAACAGAGTATCTTCCGCCGTTCCGCATCATGATCCCCTCCAGCACTGCCTGTCCACCTATATTCGATGATTTCATATATTTTCTCCTAACTGAAAAGATCCCATGGATCTTTTTGTCGTATGCCTGACAAAAAAAGAAGCTGAGATGATTCCACCTCAGCCTCCGATCTGTTGCTCTTATTTAATACCATATTTCTTGTTGAACTTATCAACACGGCCACGAGCCTGTGTAGCCTTCTGCTGACCTGTATAGAATGGGTGGCACTTGGAGCAGATTTCTACGTGGATGTTCTCCTTTGTAGATCCTGTTACAAAAGTGTTCCCGCAGTTGCAGGTTACAGTTGCCTGATAATAATTAGGATGGATACCTTCGCGCATGATTTTCACCTCTCTATTTTTAAATTACTTATAAATTTCTCTAAACAGCTTTCTAATTGTACCACAGACTTTTTTGTTTTGCAATACTTTTTTAGATAAACTTCTGACGGATAATCTGCTGTACCAGTTCTTCGTTATTTTTTGTTCTTGAGAACATGGTCAGAAGGTTGTCCACAGCCTCTTCTGCTTTCATACCATTCATGGCTTTCCGCATAATATAGGCAGCTTCCTGCTCCTCTTTATCCAGCAGCAGATCCTCTCTTCTCGTACCGGACTTCGGAATGTCAATCGCAGGGAACACTCTCTTTTCCTGCAGTTTACGATTCAGCATCAGCTCCATATTACCCGTTCCTTTAAATTCTTCATAGACAACATCATCCATTCTGCTTCCCGTATCGACCAGTGCAGTTGCCAGAATTGTAAGACTTCCGCCCTCTCTCATATTTCTGGCTGCTCCAAAGAAACGCTTCGGGCTGTAGAGTGCCGCCGGATCGAGACCTCCCGAAAGTGTTCTTCCTGATGGTGGTACGATCAGATTATAGGCTCTGGACAGTCGGGTAATACTGTCTAACAGAATCATAACATCCTTTCCATGCTCTACCAGACGTTTTGCTCTTGCGACCACCATCTCTGAAACTCTCTTATGATGTTCCGGAAGTTCATCAAAAGTAGAATAGATTACTTCCACATTCGGACCTTCGATTGCTTCTCTGATATCGGTCACTTCTTCCGGTCGTTCGTCGATCAGAAGAATGATCATATGCATATCCGGCTCTGTCTTCTGAACGGAAAGTGCAATTTCTTTTAATAAAGTGGTCTTTCCTGCTTTCGGAGGAGACACGATCATACCACGCTGTCCCTTCCCGATCGGTGAAATCAGATCTACGACTCTCATTGCCGTGGAACATCCCGGATTTTCCAGTCTGATCCTTTCATTTGGAAAGATTGGAGTCAGATCTTCAAAATTTTTTCTTTTCATTGCTTCTTCCGGTGGAAGTCCGTTGATCGTAGATACATACAAAAGGGCACTGAACTTCTCCCCCTGCGTCTTGATCCTTGTATTTCCTGTCAGGATATCTCCTGTCTTCAGTCCAAATCGCCTGATCTGTGACGGAGCCACATACACATCCTGCTCTCCCGGAAGATAATTATCGCTGCGGATAAAGCCATATCCGTCCTGATGGAGTTCAAAAATACCCTTTGCGGTTTTTCCGCTGTCAAGCTGCTCGATATCTGACTCTTCCTTTTTTTCTTTCATTTCCTGCCGTACTTCTTCTTTTGCTTTTTCATTTGCCTGCATCTGCTTTTCCGTCTCATCCAACTTCAACATCTCATCGATCAGAGCACTTTTTTTCAGCGTTGAAACTCCTTTCATATTTCTTGCTTTTGCCAGTTCTTTTAAGGTTGCAAGCGGCAAAGATTCATATCTTTCACGTGTCATACATCTTTTCCTTTCTTTTCATAAAATCTGACGTATTCTTCAAAAAATTAATAAATGATCCTGTCAGAAACTGTCTAACTGTCCATATTCACTCTGTCCTTAAATAATACCCCGGGATTCGCGTCAGAAATGACTTGTATCGATATCTGCATTAAAATAAATATGATGTCGGGGTCAAAAGCCCCCGACTTTGATGCCTACGGATTGCTCCGTGCTACGCACTCCCACCCTGGCATCATAAATATGGTTCGTATTATACACTACTTTCCTATAAAAAGAAAGCTTTTTTTCAAAAATGCAGATATTTGCAAAAATGCGGATATTGCATGAAATCTGCGGGAGTGTTATTATTAATTACAAATTGATTCTGCGAGGTAAAAAATATGACAAATAACGAAAAAGCATTACAGATGCACAAAGAATGGAATGGAAAACTGGAAACCACGGCAAAGGCTCACGTCAATTCCCGGGAAGACCTGGCGATTGCCTATACTCCGGGTGTTGCTGAACCATGTAAAGTCATCGCCAAAGACCCGGAAGCCGCCTATACTTATACAATGAAAGCCAATACAGTCGCTGTTGTCTCTGACGGAAGTGCCGTACTCGGTCTTGGAAATATCGGTGCATTGGCTGCCATGCCGGTCATGGAGGGAAAATGTGTTCTCTTTAAAGAATTTGGCGGAGTCAACGCAGTTCCGATCTGCCTGGATACGCAGGATACAGAGGAAATCATTCGCTCTGTTGTCAATATTGCACCTGCTTTTGGTGGTATCAATCTGGAGGACATCTCCGCACCACGCTGCTTTGAGATTGAGACCCGTTTAAAGGAACTTCTGAATATCCCGGTCTTCCATGATGACCAGCACGGAACTGCAATTGTTGTTCTCGCCGGCATCATCAACGCCTTAAAAGTAACCGGGAAAAAGAAAGAAGACTGCCGTGTTGTTGTAAACGGTGCAGGTTCTGCAGGTGTTGCAATCACTAAACTGCTGCTGACTTATGGATTCCCGCATATTACGATGTGTGATATCAACGGAATCATTTCCAAGGATTCACCGGATCTGAACTGGATGCAGAAAGAAATGACAAAAGTGACAAATCTTGAGGGACGGATCGGTCTTCTTGCCGATGCTCTGAAAGGTGCTGACATCTTTGTAGGTGTATCTGCCCCGAATATTGTTACCCCGGAGATGGTTGCATCCATGAACCAGGATGCAATCCTGTTTGCTATGGCGAACCCGGTACCTGAGATCATGCCGGATCTCGCAAAAGCTGCCGGTGCAAAAGTTGTCGGTACAGGACGCTCCGACTTCCCGAACCAGGTCAATAACGTTGTTGCTTTCCCTGGAATCTTCAAAGGAGCTTTAGAGGGACGTGCCACTCAGATCACCGAAGAGATGAAGCTGGCTGCCGCCAATGCGATTGCAGGTCTTGTTCCTGAAGAAGAACTTAACGAGAACAACATCCTGCCTGAGGCATTTGACCCGCGTGTAGCTGAAACTGTAAGTAAAGCAATAAAGGATCTGATCTGATATGGCAGATGGCTTTACCACAACCCGTTCTGTACCGATGCCTGTACGCTGGGGTGAAAAAAGATATCATTCCCTGGATTATGCATTAAAAAGTCAGTTTGGTGAAAAAGTCTACCGGATTGCATTAAACGGGGGGATGACCTGCCCCAACCGGGATGGAAAGATTGGCCGGGGCGGCTGTATCTTCTGTAGTGGCATGGGATCTGGCGACTTTGCCGGATCTGCCTCTTTCAGTATCTGCGAACAGCTTGCTGCCGGAAAAGCGGCTCTTCAGGCGAAACGACCGGTTCATTCCTATATTGCCTATTTCCAGGCATTTACAAATACGTATGCACCTGTCGAATACCTGGAAAAGATTTTTACCGAGGCAATCCTTGATCCCGATGTCCGGGTACTCGCCGTTGCAACGCGTCCTGACTGTCTGTCTCATGAGACCGTAGAACTTCTGAGACGCTTAAATCAGATCAAGCCGGTCTGGATCGAGCTTGGTCTTCAGACCATCCATCCGCAGACTGCCCGCTACATCCGCCGGGGATACCCGCTGGAGGTTTTTGACGATGCTGTAGTCAGACTGAAAGCGGCCGGAATCCAGGTGATCACGCATGTCATCCTTTTTCTTCCGGGAGAGACAGAAGCACAGATGCTTAAAACCATCGATTATCTGAACTGCAATCCCATTGATGGGATCAAATTGCAGCTACTCCACATTTTAAAGGGAACCGATCTTGCACGCGATTATGCACGCTCGCCTTTTCATATTCCTGACATGGACGAATATATCCGCTGCATCGGAAACTGTATCGCACATTTACGCCCTGACATCGTCATCCACCGGCTTACCGGGGACGGTCCAAAGGATCTGCTCATCGAACCACAATGGACCGGAGCAAAGCGTACTGTATTAAACCACATCCACCAATACCTGAAAAAACAGGATATCTGGCAGGGAAAGGAGTATTATGGCTGAAACTTACACGTTATATAAACTGATTGTTCTCTATATGCTGGACAAAGTGGATTTTCCACTGACTACTTCACAGATTTCCGAATTTATACTGGACAAGGGATATACGACTTATTTCCGGCTTCAGGAAACCTTATCAGAACTGACGGATTCCGAACTTCTGAAGATCGAGACAACGCACAACCGTACACTCTACCGTCTGACAGAGACCGGTGCAGACACGATCCACTTTTTCAGCAATAAGATTTCACCCGAAATCCGTACCGAAATTGATGATTTTCTGAAAGAAAAACAGTACGATCTGAAAGAAGAAGTGGCTGTCAAATCCGACTATTATCTCAAGACAGACCATCAGTTTGAAGTGCAGTGTCAGATCGTAGAAAATGGCTCCAGCCTCATTGACATGCGAATCACCGTTCCCACAGAAAAAGAAGCCAAAGCCATTGTAAATAACTGGAATCTGAAAAATCAGGAGATCTACGCATCACTGCTTTCGCAGCTTCTGTAGATGCTCTTTGATCTTTTTTTCATAACCAAGGTCGCCGGGTTCGTAGAACCTGGCGTCTTTTATTTCGTCCGGAAGATACTGCTGTTCCACATAATGATTCGGATAATCGTGCGCGTATTTGTAACCGATGCCGTGTCCCAGCTTCTGTGATGACTTATAGTGTGCATCCTGCAGGTGCACCGGAATCGGCGCCGTCATGGTATCCCGCACTGCAGCCATGGCATCGCTGATGGCACAGACCGCAGAATTGCTCTTCGGTGCGCTCGCCACATAGGTAGCTGCCTGCGACAGGATAATCCGCGCCTCCGGCAGACCAATCCGCTCCACTGCCAGCGCCGCGCTGACCGCAACCTGAATCGCCTGCGGATCCGCATTGCCGATATCTTCCGCTGCAAGGATCATGATTCGTCTTGCAATAAACTTGACATCCTCTCCGGCATAAAGCATTCTCGCCAGATAATATATAGCGGCATCCGGATCCGAGCCCCGCATACTTTTGATAAATGCTGAGATCGTATCGTAATGATTATCTCCGGATTTATCGTAACGAAGCACCCGTTTCTGGATACATTCCTGGGCTACCTCCAAAGTAAAATGGATCTTCCCATCCTCAGAACGCTCTGTTGTCATGATCCCAAGCTCTACCGCATTTAAGGCATGCCTTGCATCACCCCCGGAAAGCTGTGCAAGAAATGAAAGGGCATCCTCCTCAATCACGGCATTGTATGCCCCCATTCCCTTTTGCTCATCCTGCACAGCACGCAAAATCAGCTTCCTGATATCTTCCTGATCCAGGGGTTTTAATTCAAAAATGACAGAACGTGATAACAACGCTCCATTGACTTCAAAATAAGGATTCTCTGTGGTTGCGCCAATCAGAATAATTGTTCCATCCTCTACAAAGGGAAGCAGATAGTCCTGCTGTCCTTTATTGAAACGATGAATTTCATCAACAAAAACAATAGTGCGTCTCTGATAAAACTGAAGCTCATCCTTCGCGCTTTTGGCCAAATCCCTGATTTCCTTTATGCCGCTGGCAGTCGCATTCAATTTCACAAACTTGCTTTTAGTTATATTGGCAATGACTGTAGCAATCGTGGTCTTTCCGCAGCCGGAGGCTCCCATCACCGCCGTAGTACTCCCCGGCTGGAATTCCGCGCTGAACCCATCAAGCGCCGAAATCCCGCCGAACCGCTTTGTTACGCCCTCCGCACGGAGCCGCGCCGGGGAGTTGTCAGGCTCCCGCAGCTTGCTGCAGCGGAACGCGTTCTTCCCGGAAACCGCCCGCACCGCAAGCCCCACGAGGAACATAAACAGCTTCTCGCTGAGCCAGCTCAGGAGTATCACGGCGATGGTCCACGCGAAGAGGGCGGCGGGCTCGAGGTACACTTTCGCTTCGTAGAGCTTCTCGCCGATGGAGCCGGATGGTATCCCGATGACCTCCGCGGCCGCGCCGCTCTTCCAGCTCAGACCGATGGCAAGCTTCACCGCCGAGCAGAATCCCGGCAGGAGCTGCGAGAGATACACCCCGGCGAACCGCTTCCACCCGGAAATGTGGTACAGTTCCGCCATTTCAGTGAGTTTCGGGTCCATGCTGCCGAGGCTCTCCAGCATGTTTGAATACACCACCGGAAGCGCGATGAGGAACGTCACCAGCACCGAAAGATTCCGGGAGCTGACCCACACCAGCGCAAGAACCGTGATACTCGCCACCGGAACGGCTTTCACGGCGGCGACAAGCGGCGCGAGGAGCGTCCGCACAAAGCGGAATTTCCCCGCGAGGAGCGCCAGCAGAGTGCCGCAGGTCAGCCCCAGCCCGAAGCCGCCGAGTATCCGTCCGGAGGAAAAAGCCACGCTCCGCAGGAAGCCCTCCGTCGGAATAAGCTCCAGAAGCCTGCCCGCCGCGCGCACCGGGGACACAAGAAGCAATTCCTGCCCGAGAAGCATTGCGCCGACCTGCCAGACAGCAAGCCAGAAAAGCACGCAAACCGCAGCGATAAGCCGTTTTTTCATGCTGTCCCTCCTTAATAAAAGAGCCTGTCGGGTGCGGCAGGCTCATAATTATTTACGCGCCGTAATAGAAATCGTCCCCGGGGAGCGCGCCTCCGACCGCGGCGGGAGCGCTGTCAAACAGCACGCCGAGGTAGCCGGAAAGCTTCTCCTTCATCTCGCCGCCGGTAATGAACACGATGTTGCACTTCGGCAGAGCCTTCTCAGCGACCGCCGCCGGAACTATGTCGTATTTCCCGATAAGCTCCGCAGCGGCTGAAACGTTCGCGTTGACGTACTTCACTGACTCGCCGTAGCCGTCAAGGAATCCGTCCACAGCGCCGGGATACTGCTCCGCGAACTCGCTGCGCGCAATGACTACGCCGGTTATAAGCGCGCTTCCGTTGTTAAGCTCAGCCCACGCCTGGTTCATGTCGACTACTACGTTCACGTTTTCGTTCTTGGTCTGCGCGGTGGTAACAAACGGCTGTGGTAGCATTGCGGCGCTTCCCGGGTCGTTCATCAGCGCGGTCAGGCACTCGGCGTGCTCGGTTTTCCACTCTATCGTGACGTCCTTCTCCGGGTCTATGCCGTTCTGGTTCAGCAGGTAGTTCAGCGCGTACTCCGGGGTCGCGCCCTTGCCGCTTGCGTAGATAGTCCTGCCCTTCAGGTCGGATATTTCCGCGATGGTCGGCTCGCCGTTCTCAACTATGTAGAGCACTCCCAGCGTGTTGACGGCAAGCACCTTCACGCCGCCCTCCGTCTTGTTGTAAAGCACGGAAGCCAGGTTTGCAGGTACGCACGCGATGTCAACGTTACCCTGTATTATTGCGGGGGTAAGCTCGTCTGCGGCTCCGGCGATGGTGAATTCACAGGCGCTGTTTTCGCTTTCGTCGTCCATCAGCTTGATCATTCCCATCGCGGTGGGTCCCTTCAGCGCCGCAATGCGGACTACATCGGGAGTTTCCTCCTCAGACCCTGCGGGGGGCGCTGTGGAATTTTCAGGCTCGGCGGTCGGCTGCGCGTCAGCGGAGCTGTCAGCCGCAGAGACACTCTCCGCCGCGGAAGAATCGCTCTCAGGCGCGCTGACCTGGGGAGCGCTCTGGCAGGCGGTCAGCATTCCCATGCAGAGGACTGCGGCAAGTGCCGATCTAACTTTTCTTGTGATACTCATGATTCCTGTCCTTTCTTTGTTTCCGCGGCGTGGAGCTTCGAGTAGACCGCCTTCGCAGTCACTCCCGGGAGCCTTCCCAGCTTTCCGGACAGAGCCGATACGGCGTCCATCGGGGCGTCAAGGACAACGTTGATTATATTCAGACCCTTTTCACGGTAGGGGATTCCCATTCTGCCGATGATGTACTCCCGGCAGTCGTGGAGCAGCGCGTTTATTGACGCGGCGCTTTCCTCGTTGTCGATTATCATCGAGATCACCGCCACGCGCGTTTCGTCCTGCATAGTATCCCTCCATACAAAAAAGACCTCTCCCTCTGCGGGAAAGGCGCATGAAAAACTCCCCCGAAAACCGGGGAATCCAGCCTTTTGCCTCAAGCCCTGCGGGATTTCGGCAGCAGAAGTCAGCATTGTCCGTCCCGTCAGGCGCAAAGCGGCTTCCGGTGCGGAAGATATCAACATTAATATAGCACATTTTTCCGCAGTTGTCAAGCATAAGTCTGGACTTTTCGGCTTTCCGGTGATATAATATGATTTGCAAGTTCATAATGTAAGGAGCACACAAAAATGATAATAGACGCACACGCACACATATTCCCGGACAAGATAGCTTCCCGCGCCGCCGACGGCATCAGCAGCTTCTACGATATCCCGGTGAGGTTCGACGGCTCGGTCGGGCAGCTTCTCGAGATAAACCGCAAAGCCGGCGTCGACAGGGCGATAGTGCAGTCGGTGGCGACTGTACCCGAGCAGGTCCGCAACATCAACAATTTCATCTCGGAGCAGGTACGCCTCCACCCGGAGCAGCTCATCGGATTCGGAGCGCTCCACCCAGATTTCCCCGACATCGCCGGTGAGACTGAGCGAATAATCTCCCTCGGGCTGCGCGGAATAAAGCTGCACTCCGACTTCCAGCGGTTCAACATCGACGACCCGAAGGCGTTCCCGATCTACGAAGCCGCCGAGGGCAGGCTTCCGATACTGTTCCACTGCGGGGACGCGCGTTACGATTATTCCTCGCCGAAGCGGCTGTACAGCGTCATGAAGCGCTTCCCGAAGCTCACGATAATCGGCGCTCACCTCGCCGGCTGGACTAAGTGGGACGAAGCCGCCGAGCTGTTCTCCGGAGGCGTCATCTACGCCGACCTCTCCAGCAGCCTGTACGCCCTCGCCCCGGAGCACGCGGCGGAACTTATCAGGAAAATCGGCGCAAAGCGCGTTATGTTCGGCACCGACTACCCCATGTGGGGCGCGGACGACGAGCTGGAGCGCTTCCGGAAGCTCCCGCTGACTGCCGAAGAGCAGGAGGACATACTGTGTCGAAACGCGCTGCGGCTTCTTGGAGAAAGTAATTGACAAGCCGCCCGCAACGGTGTATAATAATTTCAGGCACTATGCCTAATCTCAACTCAGGAAAGGCGCAATATGTCAGAAGCATCACTCACAATGGAAAGCATTGAGCAGCTCCACGCGCTGTTCGGCGATCTTGACTGCAATGTAAACACAATACAGAAGGCGTTCGGCGTGACGGTTTTCAGCCGCGGAAGCGACGTGAAAATAACCGGTGCGGACGAAAATTCCGTGAACGCCGCGAAGCGCTGTCTGGAGTCCCTCTCGAAGATGTATTTCAAGGGCGACCCGATAAACGACCAGAACGTGCGCTACGTGATATCCCTCGTGAACGACGGCACGGAATCCCAGGCTGACACCATCTCTTCGGACTGCGTGTGCGTAAGCTACGCGGGCAAGCCGATACGCCCCAAGACCCTCGGTCAGAAGAAATACTGCGAGATGATACGCAAGAACACCACCTCTTTCGGAGTAGGCCCCGCCGGCACCGGCAAGACCTACCTCGCGGTAGCCCTCGCAGTAAGCGCGTTCAAGGCGCACGAGGTGCAGAGGATAATCCTCACCAGACCAGCGGTAGAGGCAGGCGAGAAGCTTGGGTTCCTCCCCGGCGACCTCCAGAACAAGGTCGACCCCTACCTGCGCCCGCTTTACGACGCACTTTTCGAGATGTTCGGGCAGGAAGCGTTCGCGAAGCTCCAGGAACGCGGCGTAATCGAAGTCGCGCCGCTCGCGTACATGCGCGGACGCACCCTCGACGACAGCTTTATTATCCTCGACGAAGCCCAGAACACCACCAGGGAGCAGATGAAAATGTTCCTGACCCGACTGGGTTTCAACAGCAAGATGGTAATAACCGGCGACATCACGCAGATAGACCTCCCGGAGACCTCTAAATCCGGACTTATCGAAGCGCTGCGCGTCCTGAACGGCGTTGAGGACATCGCCCAGAACCGATTCAGCGAAAAGGACGTCGTGCGCCACAGACTGGTTCAGGACATCGTAAGGGCGTACGAGAAGTACAGCCAGGCGAACAAGCCCGCCGAGCAGAATAAAAAGCCGTACCAGAACGGCAGGAGGAACGCATGAAAATCGTAACATTTATAAGCGACGAGCAGGATAAGCTCGCGCCCCCCGAGGACATTGAAAAGCTCATTGAGGACTGCACCGCCGCAGCGCTCGAGGAAGAAGGCATCGACGATTCCGCCGAGGTCTCCGTCACCTTCGTGGACAACGAAGGTATCCGCGAGCTGAACAAGGAGCACCGCGACATCGACCGCGAGACCGACGTGCTGTCATTCCCCCTCGGCGATGACGAGAACGGCTACGAGGTAGACCCGGACACCGACGCGATAATGCTCGGCGA
>OGLM01002360.1_pt1 | contig 17378 bp, 8 predicted proteins | sample 1572531 | NCBI WGS metagenome assembly OGLM01 (sample SAMEA2581909, study PRJEB24529) | metagenome | biome: Human gut stool | place: China | collected 2011 | reverse complement strand
TTCCTCCTTCATAAAGATTTAGCCGCCGATGAGGGAATCACCGGCGGCTATGTAGCATTTCAGTTGAGAAGTTGAACTTATTTTTAGCCAAGTTCTCAACGGAAGTGAACCTTGACAAAAAGAAAGACCGTCCACTTTTTCAATGAACGGTCGAATCAGGTTGTATTCCGTTTTGCAGGGAACTTTTGCCAGATTTTTCTGCTGTATGTTCCCCGTGCTGTCCTTGTTATTCCGCTTCTTCTTCAGCGTGAAAACCAGCCATAAATCTTTTCAGCAGAAATGTGCAGAAGTACGGAAATGTATATATCCTGTCCTCATGCCCGATATTGTTCTTTGAGAACTTAATCCCATATCTGATATCCGGGTAGTGATCAGAGGTAATCAATGTTTTCATTGATTTTGCCCGCCCACTTTTCGCCTTTACTTCAACAGGAATCAAGGATGCGGTTGAACGAATGAAGAAATCGGCTTCCAGCGTGGAATCCTCTTTTTTGTAATAGAACAGCTTATATCCTTGCTTGATGAGAGCTTCTCCTACCATGTTCTCATAGAGGGCTCCCTTATAAACACCCAGGTTCTTATTGGCTCTTAAATCCTCCTGCGATTCATCATCCAGCATGGATACCAAAAGACCCGTATCCGCAAAATACAGCTTGAATGTGTCAGGCTCGTAATTACCTCCCAATGGCAGTTCCGGAAACTCCATGCAGTAACAGATGTTGACCATACCTGCATCCGAAAGCCACTCTGCACATCCTCGATAATCCCGGAATCTTGCGCCGGATGCCACCTTGGAAATCTGGAATTTTTTGTTTTCCCTTGCAAGCTGCGGCGCAACCCGGTTGAACACATTGATAATTCTTGTTTGATCGATTCCGGTGGCATACTTGCGAATATCTTCTTTATAGTCCGCTATGAGCTGCTTCTGCGTATCAAGCGATCCCTCAAAGGTGTTTCGCTCGATATACTCCGCGACGACAGCAGGCATTCCGCCAAGGATATTGTAATCCAGAAACAGCGAATGGAAGACATTCATCTCCAACTCGCTAAAAGGATTGAATTCCTTCATATGGGAAAGCAGGTTTTCTACCGTGTCATCTCCATAGCCCTTTGCCCACAAGAACTCCTCGAAATCCATCGAAAACATCTCATAGTCTTTTTTATACCCTACGCTGTTGCTTTCGATCTTCTTGTAATTGACTCCCAGCATTGACCCACTGCAAATCACATCAAACCGCCCATCTATGCAGAAGAACTTGAGCGATGTTGCAATTTCCGGAAACTCCGTAATCTCGTCGAAGAAGATCAGCGTCTTTTCGGGCACAAACTTCTTTGTCGGGTCAATGAGTGAAATGTTCTTGATAATGTCAGCGGCTTCATATCCGTCCGCGATGATTCCCTTGTATTTCTCGTCACGGACAAAATTGATCTCGATCACATTTTCGTAATGATCGGCAGCAAAATGCAGGATCGATTCCGTTTTGCCTATTTGACGGCTTCCCTTGACAATAAGGGGCTTTCTGTTTTTATCTGCCTTCCATTCCTCTAAGAAAGCATCAACTTTTCTTCTCAAATACATCTGCATCACTCTCCGGCTTGAGGTTTTTGCTTCATTATACACAAAACATAGGCGATTGTCAATCCGTTTTGCACATTTCATGGGCGAATCCAAGCTGCCTCGCGCACATTTTAGATTATCGACCTCATTAGTTTATGATAGCCGCAAGGTTTTGATTTCTTGCGGCTATCATTGGTTACTTCATGATTTTCAGTAACAGCGCATTGACATCTTCAGTCGGTTTGCCCTGCGCGACCAGCTTGTTTCGGAACCCCAGGAGCGCATATTTAGCGAGCCGGAGTTCTTCCGGATTTAACTCAACAATTCGCTTATCCTTTTTGCGTCTGAACATATCAGGCACCTCCGTCCTTTGATCTGGCTTCATTGTAGCGGCGGAAGTGCCGTGCTGCAAATGTGCGAATGATTTCATCGCTCCCTGTCATCGCTGGAGCGGCTCGGTTCTTCATCACCTCGCTCACCGTCCACGATCTCGTTCTCTCTTTTGTCGAGATTGAGCATCGCATTCAGTTCATTTAGCCGTGCCGATTTGGTTTTCAGTTCTTCCTCCTGGGGGAATGGCTTCTGTACCTCGGCCTTTGCATTTTCAAGCTGAACCCGCGTATTTTCCAGCTGCTCGACACACGCCGCCATTCGTTCCTCAAAAGCGCCGAGGGTGTTATCCAGTCGCTGAATGTTGCCGAAGATGTCCGTTCCCAGCGTGACCGTATGCCGCAGCTGATGAATCAGCGTGATCTTATATTCTCGGCTGAAGGTATCGAAGGACAGCTCCATGTCAAAGCCACGGTACTGACCGATGGAAATCGGCTCTGGGCTTGTCATGGACTTGCAAAGGCCGAGGATGGCATCGCCGGCGGCCTTCTTTTCTCTTACCGTGCCGCCCGGCATAAACATCGGAGAGAAGCCGTCCTCGTTGGGCTCGGTATTTCTTTTTCGCTGGTCAATATCCGCCCGATAGCCCTCAATGCGCTGCTCCAACGATTTGATTTTCTGCGGAAACTCCTTCAGAATTTGATCCTCCAGAGCATAGCGCTGGCTCAGATGGTTGGCCTTGAGCAGCTTCAGACGGGACACATCAATGTCCAGATCCATCTTCTCCTTGATGTGGGGATTGCCGGCGCACAGCGCCTTGATTTCCGCATAGCTCAGGGCGGTTTCGTCAATGTCCTCCGCAGAGCGCACCGGGGATTTGCTGGTCATGATCTGCCCAATGAACTTCTGCTTGGATTCCACCAACTGATACAGGTAGCTGTCGAAGGTGTTCTCCGTGACATAGGTGTAAATATCGACCTCCTTGTTTTCGTTGCCCTGGCGGATGATTCGTCCTTCCCGCTGCTGCAGGTCAGACGGTCGCCACGGACAATCCAAATGATGAAGTGCCGCAAGCTTCGTCTGCACATTGGTGCCGGCTCCCATTTTCTGCGTGGAACCGATGAGCACACGCACCTGACCGGAGCGCACCTTGCCAAACAGCTCTTTCTTTTGCGCCTCTGAATTCGCCGCGTGGATATAGGCGATTTCCTCTGCCGGAATGCCCTTGGCAATCAGCTTGTTCCGGAGATCATCGTACACATTGAACTTGCCGTCGCCGTGGGGCGTAGACAGGTCGCAGAATACCATCTGTGTCGATTTCCGATCGGCGGTGCGCTGCCAAATATCAAAAACATTCTCCGCACACGCGCCCACCTTGCTTGTCTCGCTGTCGGGGAGCATATCGTTCATGAGCCGCTGATCCAAGGCGAGCTTTCTGCCGTCATTGGTGATGAGGAGCATGTTATCCACGCTGGAATCCACCATCTTATTGCGGACACGCTCGGCTCGTTCTGAAAGAGAGGCCACCATTTCCTTTTGAGTTTCCGATGGCTTCAAAACAACGCTGTGGTAATGGGCCTCCGGCACGGGGAGCTTGAGCATATCCGCCGTTTGAATATCTGCGGTCTCCTTGAACATTGCCATGAGCTCCGGTAGATTATAGAACTTGGCAAACCTCGTTTTGGCGCGGTAGCCCGTGCCCTCCGGAGAGAGCTCGATGGCTGTCACCGTCTCACCGAAGGTGGAGGCCCAGGCATCGAAGTGGAGAAGGTCATTCCTGCGCAGCGCTCCGTACTGGAGATACTTCTGCATGGTGTACATCTCCACCATGCTGTTGGAGATGGGTGTGCCGGTGGCAAACACAACGCCTCTGCCGCCGGTCAACTCGTCCAAATACCGACACTTCATATACAGGTCGCTGGACTTCATGGCCTCGGTTTGGCTGATGTTGCCCACATTCCGCATTTTTGTAAATGCGGCGAGGTTTTTATAGTAATGCGCCTCATCGATGAAGATACGGTCAACGCCCAGCTCTTCAAAGGTCACAACATCATCCTTGCGGGACTGGTCATTGAGCTTGTCCAGCTTCTGCTTGACCGTTTTCTTGGTTCGCTCCAGCTGCTTGATGGAGAAATTATCCCCACGGTTTTTCTTCAATTCAGAAATGCCGTCCAGCACTTCATCCAGCTGTTGCTGCAGGATGGCACGCTGTCGTTCCAGGGACATGGGGATCTTTTCAAATTGGCTGTGCCCAATGATGACCGCATCGTAGTCGCCGGTGGCAATGCGCCCGCAGAACTTCTTGCGGTTCTTGGTCTCGAAGTCCTTCTTGGTGGCGACAAGAATATTGGCGGAGGGATAGAGCTGGAGGTATTCGCTCGCCCATTGCTCCGTCAGATGATTGGGGACCACAAACAGGCTTTTCTGACACAAGCCCAGCCGTTTGCTCTCTTGGGCCGCCGCTACCATCTCGAAGGTCTTCCCAGCCCCAACTACATGCGCAAGCAGGGTGTTGCCGCCGTAGAGGATATGGGCAATGGCATTGACCTGATGCGGCCTCAGCGTGATCTCCGGATTGATTCCCACGAAATTCAGGTGGCTGCCGTCATACTCACGGGGGCGAATGCTGTTGAACTTCTCGTTATACAGCTTGGTTAGCTGCTCCCGGCGTTCCGGATCGCTCCATATCCAGTCTGCAAAGGCCTGCTTAATAAGCTCCTGCTTGCCCTGTGCGATGGCGGTTTCTTTCTTATTGAGCACAGCCGTTTTCCTGCCGTTTCCGTCCTCGATGTAGTCGAAGATTCTTACATCCCGGAGGTTCAGGGTTTCCTCCATAATCTTATAACCGTTGACTCTACCGGTACCGTAGGTATTGTGAGCTTTCACATTGCTGCGGTCGTAGGATTTTCCCTCCACATTCCATTCACCGGTGTACTGCGCGTAGTGAACATGGATATTCCATTGGCAGTAGCGCGGGGTGCTGAACAGCTCAAACATGAACTCCTCGATGGTTTCCGGAGGCAGCCATGTTGCGCCAAGCCTCACGGAAATTTCACTTGCCGTCAGGTCAACCGGCTGTACCGCCTCAAGAGCACGGACATTCTCTCCGTAATCCTCGGGGTAGAGCTCCGCACTCCGCTTTGCCCAACGGAGCTTTTCACGGACATTGCCGGAGAGATATTCATCGGCAGGGAGATACTTCGGCTTGCCGTCCTCTTCGCTTTTGTGCATGGGGTTGAGGAAGATCACACCCTTCAAATCCTCAAACAGCTCCTGCTCGGTTTTGCCGGTGAGCTTTGACATATACGGCATATCGATTCTTGCTTTTTCTGCAAGGGACAGCGCATAGGCCTCGGAAGCCGTGTCAACCGACTGCACCGTTACCTTCTGCTTGATGGTTCGTTTGGAGAACATATCTGCCTTGCGGAGGAAGTTGCCCTCATCGTCCAGCACCTCCAGCGAGGCAAGCAGGCAGTAGGAGCTGTCGGAATTGAATGCCGAGTTGTTGGCTCTTGCGCTGATAAGCCCATATTTTTTGCTGAAATCATCATAGAGGCGATTGAGTTGTTCCTGCTCCGCCTTGATATCGGCATCGGGATAGTCCTCCGTCTGGTACTCAATCAGCGTCCGGACACAATCACGGATGGCAATCATACCCTTGATGCGGCTTTCGGCAGTCGTGGAAACATCCACGGGATTCATGCGGCTGTTTTCACGGTAATAGATTTTACCGTCCACCACCGTGAAGCTGAAATTGCGCACATCAGGGTCAGCGGGGATAGAAAGGTCCTCATCCTCCGCTTCAAGATCGTCGATTTCAAATTCGGTAATCTCGGCATGAATGTTCTGGATGGCATCCCGCAAGAGGTCCCCAAGCTCTGCATTTTCATAAGCAATACAGGCGGACTCCATGCCGTGAGGCCCGCTGACCATCTGCATGTCGCCCAACACCATTTCAGGGTTGTCCACAAAATAGGCGTTCATCCGGATGCCATTGGCGTCGGTGGCCAGATGCACCCAATCGGGCTCAATATCCACCAATCGGTCACGCTTTTGGAGGAAGATAATGTCCGATGTGACCTCTGTGCCGGCAGCGGCCTTGAAGGTATCATTCGGCAGCCGGATAGCGCCGAGGAGGTCCGCTCTCTGCGCAATATACTTTCGAACATTGGGATTTTCCTTATCCAGCGTACCCTTTGAGGTAATGAAGGCGATCACGCCGCTGGGTCTCACCTTATCCAAAGTGCGGGCAAAGAAATAGTCATGGATGAGGAAGTTGTGCTTGTCATAGCGCTTGTCGGGTACCTTGAACTGCCCGAAGGGGACATTGCCGATTGCAGCGTCAAAGAAGCTGTCGGGAAGGTTTGTATTCTCGAAGCCCTGCACTGCGATGCTGTTTTTCTGATAAAGCTGCTGCGCAATTCGCCCGGAAATACTGTCAAGCTCCACGCCGTAGAATTTCGCGTCATTCATGCTTTCGGGAACAAGCCCCATAAAGTTGCCGATGCCGCAGGAGGGCTCCAGCACATTGCCGGTCTGAAAGTGCATATTCTCCAAGGCGCTGTACACCGCCTTGATCACTACGGGCGGTGTATAGAAGGCCGTCAGCGTGGATTCTCTCGCCGACGCATATTCCTCATCGGAAAGCACATTCTTCAGCTCGGTATAATGGGGATTGTCCTCCTTGAAGAACTCGGATAGACCGCCCCAGCCCACATAGTCGGCAAGCACGCGCTGCTCGGTGGGTGTCGCCAATCGGCTTTCCGCATCCAGCTTGTTCAGGAGCTGAATGGCACGGATATTGTGATAGAACCGTTCCAGCGGCGTGCCCACGCCGATATCATCGCTCTCGATTTGGAAGTTGGTTCGGTACTCGGTGTTGATTTCCGGGCGCAGCACATGAGGCGCGATCTTGGAAGGCCTTTTCACTTGTAGAGGCGGGGCGAGCGCTTCTTCCTGGTCATCCAGCAAGGCCTCCGCATTGGGGTAGGTCACGACCTCGCCGTCTTTGACGGTGCTGATGGGCAGAGCATCCAATTCTTCGTCCGTTAGGCTCTCAATTTCGGAATCGTCTTCTGCCAAATCTTCCGTTTCTCTGAATACCCGTGTGCCGTCCGCACCAAACTCCGCCTCATATCGGTCAGTCTCTCGCGCTGCTTCCCGGTCTGCCTCTAAAGACAGAATATCCTCGTGAATCTTCAGGAGGTTTTCCGGCGTGAACTCGACATAGCCGCAGTCCATCTCATAGTCATTTTCAGCTTCCATGAAGAACGGGGTATTGATGTCCGCAAGGAACTGATCCGACATTTCTTCAAGGTCATTTCGGAAGTCGGCGGCGTTTTCCGGATGGTTGGCAATGTCATACTGCTCGACAAGCTCTTCAAAAACAGAGAAATCAAGGTCACCGGAAACATACTGTCCACCTGCATCTGCATCGGGATTGAAGTAAATCCAGTGAACCTTGTTGCTGCCGGTGTCAAGGGATATTCTCGCCTTCGTATTGTCTGCGACAGGGGGTTCTTCCACGGCTTGCAGCAGCCTGTCATTCAGCGGATTTTCTTTGAGCCGGTTATCGAACTCTTCACGAGTCAGCTCCTTGTTAAACAGCGGGAACTGTGTATCAAAGAGGACGACCTTCTTCTCGTCAAAAGACAGCAGCTCGTATTCCTGCGTACCGATATAGACCGTATCACCGAGATGATAGCGGTATTCCTTCCGGGGCTCCGGGGGAGGGTTCAGCTCATCAAAGGTCGGCTCAAGGGACTTCGCCACATCGCTGTTCAACGCTTCCAGCATGGCTTCGCACCGTGCGGTCAGGTGGGTGTTGTCCGCAATGATCGTATTCATTGCTTCGCGCATCATGGGGAGGATGAAGTCACCCTCCGCAGTACGGGCGTGCATTTTCTTTTCGCCCACGCTGAACGCACCCCAGCAGCTTGACAAATAATACAGATTCAGCGCTTTGCTTTCCTCGCCAAGCTGCGCCACAAAGTCATTGTAATCATAGACAATCGACCGGAACTCCTCAGAGATTTCACCTCGTTTCCTCCGAGCTTCTGCCTGCTCCCGGTAGGCGGGATAGTCGTCCTTCTCCGCTTGGCTCAGGTAGCGGTCGGCTCGGATCAGCTCCCCGATCCGCTTCTCGACCTTGTTCCAACGCAAAAGCAGTTCCGCATCGGGCCGAGAGATTCTGCCTCTGCTGATTTTGATTCCCTTGGCGTCGTGGCTTTCATCGAGATTTCTGCCGGAAATTGCAGGATACGCGCCGCCGATGCCATATTCGTTTTTCAAAAAGGCGATATTGTTCTCAGAAGAATCCTGTTTGAGAAACTGCTCATAGATGCGGAATTTGCCCTGATGGATGCCGCTGCCCCGTGTCAGAATGGCGTCGATGTCCTCCTGAGAAATAGCAAAAGCGGAGGATTTTTCTTCCTCCGCTTCTGCGATAATTTCCTGCTGCTGTTCAACCGTGGGGAGCGTTACGCGTAGATCAGGTCGTTCAGAATCACTTCCTCCGCCGAGTGACGAATGGAATTCATCATCTGCACCCATTTCATCTGATCTTCCGCTTTCAGGCGCTCCGTCACGCCCTGCTTCTCTGCTATCTGTCGGGTCAGGCGTTCCATCATCTCGTTGGCTTGCCGGTCCACTTCCTCCAGATGACTGTTCAGTGTTCCGTTCAGCAGCATCCCGGTGTAGATCCCATCCCGGTGTTTGCGGAGGAATGTCCGCCGCAGCATTCCATACTTCCCAAGCTTCGGGCTCTCCGGCACGGTCAGATCGGGAATCAGATAGTCCCCCTGCATCGTATAGGTCAGTTCCATGTTCGTTGCTCCTTTCCTTGTTTTCTGTTCGGTTCTTATGATACGCAGAAGAACCGGTCTGCGCAAATGTGCGAATCTTCCGCTTTTCCTCCTTCTCCATCTCCTTGACGGTTTCGCCCATTTCCCGGATGACCATCTCAGAAATATCGCTGACTGCGGCACCGAGCACGGAGATAACCTCCACGGTGTTGAAATCAAAGAGATGGCTGAAATCCTCCCGGTCAAAATACCGCCTCGGCTCATACCCCGCACGGAAGAGTGCCATAAAAGCGACGCTGCTTTTCAGCGTGGTTTTCAGCCACGCTTCAAGGCTTGTGTCGTCCAGCTCCTCCAGAAAGCTGCCGGCTTTGACAGCGTTCAGCTCCATGAGATAATCTGAAAGATTATCCTCCACGGCATAACCGGAAATATCCATGAGAAGGTGCGGGAAATCTCGCGGCTCCTCCACATCACCGAAGCTGGCCTGAAGGCTTTCCGATACCGCATATTCGTACTCCGGCTTCATCTGCCAAAGGGTGATGTTCCTTCCGGCACGGCTGTTGGTGTCGGAGATATCAAAGACATGTCTCAGCTTGTAGGGAACATCTCTGTCGATCAGCAGCGCGATGCCTTTCGTGCCCTTGTTTACCCATCTGCCGAGTTTATTCCATGTGTCGATTTCCGCACACGCCGTTGCATCTGGCTTCTGCGCATGGATGAGCAGCTGCTCCTTAAAGCTGTACTTGTAGTTGTTTGCCGCCGTAATCAGAAAATCGGTATATCGGTCGGCATTGGAGGCGATATCCCTGGCAGTCTGGGACGCCATCTCCAAAATGATTCTGTATTTGCTCGGCATGGGAACTCCCTCCTTATCTTACTTTGATCGTGACCTCAACGGTCTGCGCATTCTCTCCGAGGATCGACGCAAATAAAAGCCCGGTTCTGGCGTTGGACACCTTGGTCACCAACTCATTCAACCGGTAGACGGTGGTATTGATCTCTTTCTGGTTATCTGCGTAATAGTAGCCCGTTTCATCGCTGCAAATAGGAAAGCCATCCTGTCGCAAGGCACTGATCTTGCGGCGAATATTTCGTCCGTCAAGCAGAAACAGCTTTTCAAGCTCCTTGCTGTGGATGGCATTTTCTTTGCCAATATGATTTTTACGGAGATACTCGCAGATGGCTTTCTTCTTATCCATAGCTTCTCCTTATCTCGCAGGTTTGTGGTCTTTTTGCTTATGAACCGCCGGTGGATTCTTCTCCATGTACTCCTTCACGGTAGTAAGCGTGCCCTCATAGTTCCAATCGTTTTCAGGATCAATGTCGCGGTAGGCGTTTCTCCCATCCGGTCGGGGCTCCAAGCGAATGGGTCTATTGGAAATCAACGTTCCCCAATGATTCACCATGATCCAGTTGGCAATCTGAACCGGCTCGCCCTGTTGGTCATCATCGTGGCGAACCTCGTACATGTACATGCCCTGTGGAACGGTATCACGGTCTACCCGCAGGCAGGTAAAAAGCATGGGATGCCCCAGAACCGTCACATCCTCAAACTTCTCTGTCATGGCATTTACCCTCATCGTGCTTCACCCCTTTCCTTCGGCTTTCTGTGGGAACTGTCCTCTATGAAAAGTCCTTTTGGCAGTGTATCCAGGTCGTTCAGAAACGCACGAGAAATCGTCTTGCCGTTCCGGTCTCGGTAGAGAACGACGCACAGCGGCTCACCGTGATAGAGCGACTCCTTCAGGTCTTCCAGGAAGCGCTGCTCATCGCTGTACTCAACGCTGCTGCATACTTTTCCGTTGAAAGCCAAATAGTCCAGTCTGGCAATATAACTTTCGCTCGGCAGTGCGTGGTTCATCGTGCCTCACCTCGCTCTCTCTGCCGGGCTGGAAAGCTCCAGCCGTACACCTTCCCGATCTCATCGCCAAGCCTGCGGGTGACACGGGCAATATCTGCCCTGGTGGCTGTGCCGTTGTAGATTTTTTCTTTGAGCCGGTCCTTTTGCGCCTGGGAAACATTGTCCTTATATACCCGATAGAGATAATGGTTTGTGCCGTCATGGTGGGTGTCATCGCACCGGAAATCTCCGTTTCGGTCCACATACCATGTGGTGTAGTCGTAATCAGAGTAAAGGCAGTCACGGATATTGCCGCTGGGAATTTCTTTGTATCCCGTGCGCCTGCCATTCCAAAGCCCCAGATCGGCAACAACCAGAATGGGCTGGGAAAGTTGAATGTCCAGATTGAGCCGTTCGTCCTCAAGGTAGTGCCCGTTTTCCTCATACATCATGGCGACGCGCTCGTCATCGGAAAGCGTCGGATATTCTTCCTCCATCCAATCTTTCCACTCCTCATAGTCAAGGTCGGCATTAGACCAGATACGATAATCGTCCTTACTCATCGTGCATCACCTCTGTCCTTCGGCATCACAGGTTTTCCGTCCGCATCGTAATTTCTAGGGTCTGCGGCGGGCACCTGAAAGCCGAACATAGAGCCGGCCTTCATGGCTTCTTCCTGCGCCTTGCTGACGCCGAGCTTTGTGTTGTACTCATTCACGATGCTCCGGGCTTCGTCCTTGTCGGTAACGGGAATGTCCGTCTTGAAGTAGCCCTTTTCACCGCGCTTGATGATAATGATTTCGTCGCTGCCGGAAAGGACGCTGTAGCACTGCTCGGGCAGGTTGTCCCGAACCGGCTCGCAGGTATGGCCGCCGTATTCCATGCGCTCGGCAAACTCGCAAATGTGATAGAGGTTGCTCCCGATCTCCACATGGTAATCGTCGATATACCGGCAGGTGCGAATCTGGTCTTCATTCCACGAATAGTGGATTTTCACCTTGCCGCCATCCGGAATGCGAAACAGCTCCTTGTAATGGCTGTCAATAAAACGGATTCCTTTCTCTGCGTCCTTCAGGTGCTGATCGAGCCAATCCCGGCGATAGCAATAGCAGTACAGGTTGTATTCGCCTCTGTCCGGGTTCAGGCGCAGAAGATAGGCATATTTTTCGGTATCCACACGAACGCCATAGTAGCCCGGCTCCTCCTGCATCCGGCTTTGGGGTGTGCAATAGCAGTACTTGGCAAGCGCCCTGCGGTTATGAAGAATGTCGCCTTCCTCACGCAGAGAGTTGATTACATCATCAAACTCTGCCTTGAACTCATCGGTTTTCAGCTCCTCCCGGAAATCAAACCAGCTGCTGAAAAAGCCGTTGCCGTCTGTATCCATGTCTGCCCGGAGGTGGCCGATCAGTCCGGTTTGCATGGAAATCTGCGTGCTCTGGCGAAAGGTATATTTGTCCTCCGCCTCGATCATTGCTCTTTTTTCATACTCGATCATCTTGCGTCACCTCTTTCTTTAGCCGGCTTCTTTTCCTGCGCGTGCATCTCTTTTGCTTTCTCCAAGCCCTTCTGCGCCCATTCGGGAAGCTTCTTTTCATCCATGACGCCGAGAAAATCCGTGCGGTAAAAGGAGGTCTTTCTCCCGTCGTACAGAGAAATGCAGTAGCAGGTACGGCCTCGCGCATTTGCCTGCGCGCCGAAGCCGCCGGTACACAGCATAAGCTGATGATTGGCGTGGCGAAACTCAGGCCGGAGAATGCTGCCCTTGACGACAACCACCTTGTTCTCAATGGAATCTTTGTAGGAAACCGGCGCGCAGCTTTCTGCCATGAGTTCCTCATTTATGCCGACCTCCTGACAGGCTCTCTCGTTTTCCTGAATAATCTCCTCGGCTGCATCCGCTACGCGCTGGCCGAACACCTTTGCAATCTCTGCAAAATCGTCGCTGACCAGCACTCCGGAATAGCGCTCGAAAATGGCGTTGGTCTCTACGAAGCAACACATATACCGTTCATCCTTGTCGGCGTTGGGATTCTCGCCCAGAGCAATATCCTTGTGCCCGATATACATGGAATACTTTACGGAGTAATCTCCGATTTTTCTTGTCTCTTCCATAGCGTCTCCTTTTATAAGCGGGGCGGCATCTGTAAAAAGATGCCGCCCCTTGCCGTTTTACTTTCTGTTCTTCAGGCGAAGAACGATCAGCCCTGCGATAATAAACACCACAAGACCGATGCCGATAATGACCTTAGCGTTCATGCTTGCCTACCTCCTTCTTTTTGCGGAAGGTAAAGAAGGCCGCCGCACCTGCACCGATTGCAGAGATACCGGCAAGTGCTGCCCAAAGAGGCATATTGGTGGTATCTCCGGTCTTGGGGATATCCGTAACAGGCTTGAGCTTGTTATGGAACTTGGCAACGACCGTCTTTCCTTCGTGAACGGTTACGGTGACATTTGCGGGAAGCTCATACTTCTCGTTGGCTTTGTTGGACACCTCGGAGATCACATAATCGCCGATGCGCAGCCCCTCGATGTGGATCTGACCCTTCTCATCGGTCACAAAGTCCTTGCTGAAGGCATTGCCGGTGATATCCGTGCCCTCCACGCGGAAGGTAAAGCCCTTCAGCACGCCGTCATCCGAAGTCTTTTCAATGCGGATGCCTCCGGTCTGTGCCTGGTTGACAAAGCCCTTTCCGGCCTCATTTTCCACGACGACGGTTTTACCATCTTCCTTAATGGAGAAACTGTAGGTCTTCTCATCAAGGAAGAAGCCCTTGGGGGCCTCAGTTTCCTTCAGCGTGTAATCGCCGTAGGGCAGATCATCCAGCTTGTAGACGCCGTCGGACAGCTCCTCCATCTGGCCCACGAGCTTTCCGTCACGGTATACCTCAAAAATCGCACCGCTCAAATGGTGGTCGGGATAGTTTTTATCCACCTTGGTCAGCTGAACGCTGCCGCGAATGAGCTTGTTGGTGATCTCGATCTCGATCACAGCGCCGTTCTGATCCACCTTCACAGCAGAAGGCGTGTCATCCATCACATAGCCCTCCGGTGCAGCGATTTCACGAACCACATACTCGCCATAAGGGATGTCCGCGAAAGAGAAGCTGCCGTCCTCTGCGGAAACAGTGGTCAGAATAGGCTCTGTGCCGTCTGTGAGGAACAGGCCGATGGTAGCTCCGGCCAGCGCCTTGCCGTCCTCATCCTTCTTCATGCCGTGGATCTCCCCGTAGATCATCTCGTTGGTAATGCTCTTTCCGTCATTGACGGCAAGCTCCACAACGGGGATTTCCTGACCGGCATAGGCGAAGGTCACAGGGTACTTCTCATCGGAGAGCATATAGTGGCTGTCGGTGCTGATTTCCTTGACATAGTAGCTGCCGAAGGGAACATCGCTCTTGAGCACAGCCTTTCCGTTTTCATCAAGGGACATGATCTCGATGAGACCGTCCACAGGAATGACGGAGCCGTCTGCTGCGGTAAGCTCCTCGGCGGCATAGAAGCCGAAGGTCACGGCGGAAAGCTCGTTATTCATGCCGATACCGAACTGCTTGTTCTGCTCCAGTACCTTGGAAAGAGAAATCCGCGCCTTCTGTCTGTCATTGCAGAAGCTGGCAGCGGTTTCGGTGATCTCAATCTCCTGCCCGGCATAGACAAGCTCTGCGGTATGGGCGTCCTTGTTAATGACCATGCCGTCGGGGGCTTTCATCTCGGTGATTTCGTATTTTCCCAGATACAGCGGCTTGCTCTCCGCCGTGCCATCTGCGCCGGTGGTCACCGTATCCACCACCTCGCCGGCGCTGCAGCGCAGCGTACCGTCCGGGGTGTAGATGTCCGCCGCGGCCTTGATCTCATAGGTTGCTCCCGCAAGGCCCTGCACCGCATAGACCGGCTGATAGACCCCGTCCGTCGCTGTAACAGAGGCAAACACCTCGCCGGTTTTGGAAATCTTGATGATGCCCTTCTGCGCGTAGTTGCCCAGCTTCACCGCAACGACCGTCACGCCGCTTTCCTCGGTGGAATTCTCTTCGGTCACATCGAACTTGACCGCCTCATGACTGAGCACATAGCCGTAAGGAGCGGAGACCTCCTTGAGGGAGTAGCCCTTGCCAAACTCCAGCTTCTCCGGCGTGATGAGCATGCCGGCGTCATTGGTGTAGAAGGTGTCGATGGTGGTGACCTCCGGATAGGTAAAGGTCATTTCCACCTTGGAGCCGTCCGGACGGAAGATCTGGAAGCCCGCACCCGCATAGGGAATGGTATTGCCGGTCTCCGCATCCACCTTGATGACCTTAATGAAGGACTCGAAGTTGGCGTTGTTGATGAGGTAGCGGTAGGTCTCACCGTCCTTGGCAATGAACACATCAAAGTCGCTCATCAGCTCACGGCCCTCCCAGCCGGAGACCTGATGCACGGTATACACGCCGTAGGGCAGGTCCTTGCTTTGGGCAAAGCCGTTTTCATCGCAGGTCAGGTAGTCCCGCTCTGTATCCTTTGCCGCCTCATAGCTGCCGGCAGATTTCAGATAGACGGCGAATACTGCACCCTCCTCGGGAGTTTCGATCTGCGTATCGCCGTTATCCGAGTGCTTGATGATGGCGATATTGCCCTTCTGCACCTGCTCGGCAACAGCCACAGCAGGCGCAGCGTTCAGCTCAACGGTGTAATTGGCCGCCTCTGCACCGACAGGATAAACGGTGCTGTCCAGAAGATAGCCCTCGGAGGGGCTGATCTCACGAATCGTCCAGTCGTCGCCGCAGACATAATAGCCGGTGGTGAACTGGCCGTTCTCGTCGGTGTAGTAGGTATCCACAAGCTGATCGCCCTTATAAATGCCGTAGGCGGCACCGGCAAGCGAAGCGTCGCCCTGCGCCGTTCCGACCTCACAGTCGCTCTTAGTGACGGTGACATTGAATTTCTTGAGGATGTTGGAAAAGCTCTTATTGGTTACACTGTTCCATTCCACTGCGGCGCTCTGACTGTCGGGAATCACATAGCGAATGGCGGCGTCCATCTCCTCCAGCGTGTAGCCGGTGCCGATAAGCACATCCTTGAAAGCCGCCACACCGTTTTCATCGGTAACAGCAAATTCATCCACGGGCAGACCGCTGAGGGAGGTTCCAAAAAGGTGGAACTTCACACCCTGGTTCAGTCCGTCCTCGGAGGTCTTGGTCACGGTCAGATCACCGCGGCGGAGTACATTGTTGAAGGAAACCGTCGCCGTCTGCCCAGCGAGCACGGTAACACGGTGGCTTTCCTGGGGTACATACTTGTCGTAGCTCTGTTCAGTGACGGTATAGACACCGGGCATCAGATTGTCGATGTGAATTTCACCGTTTCGGTCGGTGGTAACGCTCTGATTGACGCCCTCGCCGGTGATGGTGAAGGTAATGCCGTCCACCTTGCTGTCCTCGCTGGTCTTGATGATTTTAGCGCCGCCATAGCTGACCTTCAGCTTGAGAAACGCTCTTACAGGGTCGCTGACGGAGGCCGTATAGGTGATGGTATCCTGAACGCCGCCGTTGGGGCCGTACTTATAGTCCGTCCAAACAAGAACGCCGCAGCGGGAAGCGCTTCGAGTTGCGGAGATCGTCACATTACCGGTAGGAGCCGTATCGGTGGTGATAGTGAGCGTATTGCCCGACACGCTGAAATGAAAGCCCGTCTCACTGGCGGAGAAGGTAAACTGCGACAGTACACGGTTGGTATCCGTGAGCTCGGCAATGTACTGACTGCCATCCCACGCAAGCTCAATGGTCTTTGCGCCGCCGCTGCTTCTGCTCATAAAGCTCGGGCAAACGGCGTGGCTCTGCACGCTGGACTCGATGCTGTCGTAATAGTCCATGATTCGGCTATACAGCGGATGATTGGGGGAAACCAGCGACAGGATCTCGTCATAGCCGCCGGTGCTCACATGGTCAAAGTCCACATCGCGCTCGCCCACAACCGTTTCCCAAACGAGCAGCTGGGTAGCGAAGGCGTGGGCCAGCTTATCCGCATCGGAATCGTTCTGCGATCTCCACGAGGTGGAAAGGTTGCCCTGATAGCCATACTGCATGATACGGCCCAGCAGCAGCTTAATATCGTCCGGCTCGATGGTGTTGTTGTACTGGCTGGGATAGTTATCCCAAAAATCCTCACCGAAGCCGTGGTAGGTATCGCCGACATTTCGGGAAAGGCCAGGCTCGATGCAGTAGCACACCTTCCCGTCAAAGGAATCCATGCAGTGCAGGGTAGTATAGTTGCTGGAGCCTGTTGCCCAGCCGTTCATATAGCTTTTCGCGGAGTGTCCCCATGCGTCCTCGGAGTAAATCTGAGCAGCGTCCCCGTCACGGGGGAAAGAAATCATATAGGACTCCGCTGTTTCGCTTGCGGCGAAGGCTGTGGTCGTGCCAAAGCCCGCAAGCACGGTGAATGCCAGGAGGACTGCAAGCAGTCCCGACATTCCTCTTTTGAAAATCTTCTTCATTCGTTCTGTCCTCCTTCAAGGCATGAAAAAAGCACCGTGCTTCCACGATGCTCATTTCGGTGTATTGATTTGTTGATGCTTATGCGTACCCGATATAGATCAGATAGCTGCTTGTGCCGACGCATTCGTACCAGATCCAGACCGCAGTTATCTCCCCATCCTTCGCATATCTGTTCAGGCGTGAGTTAATGTCTCGCTCCAGGTAGATGCAGGTCGGCTTCGCGGTGATCGGATTGTCCCAGCAATCGGTTGCTGAGCTATCCAAGGTCAGCCCCAAGCTCACCGCCGTGCTTTTTGCGTAGGAAATCCAGTGCTCGATATCAAATGTAGGCTCGGGCTTCGGAGTCGGTTCCGGCTCGCTTATCGCAGGAACGGATG
>OGLM01002359.1_pt1 | contig 17397 bp, 25 predicted proteins | sample 1572531 | NCBI WGS metagenome assembly OGLM01 (sample SAMEA2581909, study PRJEB24529) | metagenome | biome: Human gut stool | place: China | collected 2011 | reverse complement strand
AAAGAGTGTCATCATAGGATTGTTCTCCATTGACGAACACATGTTCACAGTACACAGACACAAACAACACCGTGCCATACTACACCACACAACCCAACCGAACAATGACCCACACGGCTCCGTAGTGGATTATGTGAAATTACAAAAATACTTGTATTCTAGAATATGTGTGTTATAATATAGACGTAAAGAAAAGAGGGTTTAACAAAATGAGTAACAAGAGATTTAAACAAGTACGCAATTATTTTTATTCAATAAAAGATGATTGTATAAAATTGATTTCTGATTGTGATAATGCGGATGATGTTAAACGTATCTTCCATGAGTATTACGTTGAATTATTTGGAGCTTATACAGTTGGTTTTATGTTAGCCGACTATGAACATGAAAGGTCTAAACTATTAAGTTTGTATAACGAGTGTTTTGGTTTAATGCGTTTTAAATGTCTGTTATATATGAATGTATTAAATGATGATTTGTTTTAGTAATAAGGTAGGTTGGTAATATGGATGAACTAGAAAGATTTAAACGTATAATTAGTAATGATACGGTTTCAACTTTGTTAGAAACATATGGGTTGTTATTTCATTATTTATATATTGGATATGGTAGACCATTTGATTCAAAGAAAATGGAATTAATAGAAATTGAAATTTTAAAGAGAATTGGAGGAAATAAATAATATGACTAAAGAAAAATATAAAGAAGTATTGGAAACACAATACAATGATGTGATAACAAAGATTCAAGGCTGGCACGAATTACCTAATGTATTACAAGCTTTAAGTGATTACACAAATATTTGTATCGCAATGTGTGAAAGGATTTATGATGATAAAGAAATAAATTATTCTGATTATATTTATTTGAATGCGCATATTAATAACAACCTTAGAGAAGTTTGTAGGATTATAAAGAAAGGATAACTTATGAGTAATTACACTAGCCTTAGTCGTCTGATTAATGAGTTAAATAGAACGCTTGGTATCACTAGTGATACTGAGCGTGAGAATTTAATTCAATCGTATTATAATCAAGGATTGATAAGTTATAGACAATACTACCTTTTAAGGTCTAGCGTTGTTAAACACGAATACATCCACAATTATTTTATTCAAATGTACGGTGAGAATTGGTAGGTGGTATTTATGGAATTTTACAAGGGACCGCCATATAGAACAATAATGTTGTTTTATCAAGGTGAGTGTGTTGCCATTTACGAGCTTATTTATTTGTTTGGCTGTTAACTGCCAAAATTAAAGAGGTGATAAACATGGGCAAAGAGATTAAAATCGAACTAGAATTTTATTTTATGTTTGATGGTTTAATTGTTTTACATTCTACAGACTACAGAATCGTTTGGGATGAGTATATTAAGTATTATAATAAATATGGTGCTAATCATGGCTATTATTTATATACTGTCAATAAACACGATCTTAAAGATTTTATTAAAATAAAGAGTGATAATTAATATCACTCTTTTAATATTTACTTAATATATAGCTTAATATTCTTTTTGTTTCCTGGTTGTTATAATAAACACATCCATCACGATAGGATCGTATTAACATATTGAGTCTTTGATCTTTGCGCCATAATTTCGCGATCATCATATTCTCGCGGTTGTTACTGCCTATGGAATAACAATATCCGTATTCCTTATTAATCTGTTGGTTAATGTAAATATATCCTGTATTCATATCAACCCATGTACCATAATAAATACCTTCAAAATATAGTGTGCATAAATAATCACATTCCGGTGTTTTCTTTTTGATAAAGTCATTTGTATCATATGCAAACTTACCCGCGTTATATTCTCCGTATGTCGTTCCGCTTATAAGTTTATGGAATTTGGATTTTTCTTGATTTCCTTTTTTATATTTATTGTGACATATTTGTACAACAATTTGCTCTACGGATTCATTACCTTTAAATGTGCTGAACTCTTTCTTTGGGTCGGGTGTGATACCAAAATAGCTAAAATACGGGTTAACGATACTTGCGTTGTTTGCTAATAAATAAACATGTCCTTCTCTTTGACGAAAGATAGAATCAATAATATTTAATAAAATTTCAACTTCATTTGGAATGTATGCATTAAATCCAGCCTTTTCGGGTATAAACTCGTCAACAATGATTGTATCAATGTCTACATAACTTGTTGATTTTAAACTTGCAAAGGCTGTTAAGGATGTTGCATAACCCATTTCGCAACCATTTATATAAAAGGTGGTAAAGTTGCTACCACCTGTTATTTTAAATTCATCATCTTTAAAATTTTCAAACTGATCATTTAAAAAAGTTTTAATTTTCTTTAAGTCAGTTTTATATCTTCTTAAATAAAGGAATTGTTTTCCTTTTTTCTTGTAACGACTTATACAGTCTTTTTTGAAACCATAGGTTTTACCAATACCACGACCCCCAATGATGAAATTTAAAAATTTGTTGTATGACTTTATGTTGGTAGGGCTGTACCAATCAATTGTTTTTGTCATTTGAATACTCCATATGGATTTGTGTTATAACCTCTTGAGTTAAGTTCACCGCACGCCATCCATCTACGTTCACCTGTTGACGCACTAATCCAACTAATCCAGCAATAACCTTCGCGCTTAACAAAGCCGTCATACTGAACATGCATACCATTTGTATAATATAACCCTGTATCAACACCCTTTAAGCTTGGGGCTTTTCTGATTTTCAAAGTTGTATTTGGATAGAATGTAGCACTTTCTCTGTTGAAATCTGACGGAATACAATTTAAAACAGTTTGAACGGATTGAGTACTTCCTCCAGGAATATGAGGGTCTGTATCAATTCCTGTATCATTTGTCCATCCAATCGCTACCCCATTACGATCTACACGATACGGATATTTGGCACCTTTAATCACTCTACCAATCGTACCATTCCAATCGCCTTTATAAACTTTACCTGTACCATAGCAATTCACGCTTAATGTATTTGTGCAAATTGGTAAGCCTGCTGAATACTTTTCGCCACTTGGAGCGTTTGGAGTACTTGGTTGTGTTGGAGCTACAGTTTGACCATCCAATCTAGCATTTACTTCTAGTGCTAACTGTGACATTTTTGAATGCAAATAAGGACCAGGACAAGATGTAGCTGCAAACATTCTATGTTCAGTTAAACTGCCATTCGCATTACCAGTGTAATTCAATCTAAATCCATATCGTTTACAAATATCAACGCATAGATTTACTAATGCATTCCAAGCTTTTGATGAGATAGTCCATGTATTCGTGTTATCATTCGCAATTTCAATTGTGATAGCTTGGCAATCGTTGTAGTAGTTGCTTGAAGTCCATGCGCGATTCTCTTCGTCAACATTAGCAACGATCGTACCATCTGAGCCGATGCAATAGTTTGCACTGGCCATTCTTCCACTTACTTGGAATGATTGAGCACATCTTTCGGCGCTCCACTGACAAGCCATGTGGTGAGGTGTGATTTTGCAAACTTTATAACCACCTCTACCACGCATATAGTTATCTGCACTAGCAGGAATATATTTATTTGTTAAGCTTGAATATGACATTCATCTTCACCTTCTTCTTTTCCGTTTGATAGCTCTGATTGAGCTTCTTCTGATAATTCTTCAAATTTTACTTCTTTTTCTTCCATGAATTTTACCTCCTAGAAAATATTAAAAAATAATCCATATTCTTGTAATTCAGCGTATAACTCACTTTCAATAGTGATAACCGCACGTCTTGACCCTTGCAACACTTCCGCCAGCGTTTGAATACCAATATTACCTTTACGCGTAAAGCTGTATTCTTCATGTCCTGTTGTGTCATTCGCGCTTTTAGGCTTAGTGATAGTCTTAGCAATGTTATTAACATAGTCGTTTGTTTCAATGTCAATACGTCCTTCAGGAGTTACAGATTGTAAAGCGATACTCGTATCTTCTCCACTGGCTTGTGTGTTACCTCGACTATCACGTGTATAAGTTTCCGTGTAGTTTGTGTTTGCGGTTGGGTCGTCCTGGTCTTGAAAAGGAATAGTTTTAAACAACGTATAATATCTATCCATATTAATTTCAAACCAATGTTGCAACTCAAACTTCCAATATGCATATGTTTCCTGTCCGATTTCATCAAACCAAAAATGCTTTAAAATTCCAGTTTCCAATGCTTTACGTCTTTCGGGATCATCATAAAAAGGATAATTAAAATCAAAAATCTTTTTTCGTGCGATCTCTAAAACTTCCATGTCGCTTAATTCATATTGACTATCTAATAACTCAGTAAATGCCAGGTTGTGACATACACCGCAAATTGTTTCTGTATTTTCAGCAAGCACCGGACTTTGTAGTGTTAACAAATAGTTAGGAACCTTTAATTTATTAAACATTTTCTTCACCTTCTTTAACATCCAAATTTTTATTAATATTAAAATCTTTAATACTTGTGTTTGAATCTAATTCAAGTAATTTCATAATCTCTTCGTAATCTTCATATGGAGCAAATTCTACACTCGCATTTAACCTGAATTTTTTGTTTAATTCTTCAATGGCTTTTTTACGTTCGCTTAACCAAATATTTCTAGACGCAATAACCTGTTGGTTGTTTGCGTTGACCTCATTCGAAACTAATCTTTCTTTTTTATCCATATTCGCATTTTCAATGCCTAAGAACGTCATGCACTCCCTTAAAATAGCTTGTTTCATTCCGTGTAATTCGTCGGCAATAAAAGGTGCGTTTGTTTGTAAAATATTAATATCCTCTGTTCTAAATCCTTTTGATGTAAAGATCGTTTGCACACCTTGTAAAATCTTTTTCATGAAAACTTTAAATTGCTGTAACATTCGCCTGTCACCGGTAATAATGTACGGTGTCCATTGCATAGTTAAGTTTTGGTCCATAGTTCTACTTGTTAATGCTAATTTTTTGGCATAAAAATTTAAGTATGGAAACAATCCAACATATAAAGGACTGTTTTTCATAACAACGCACTCTTCACTTGTTAACGTCTTTTTAACAAGTGGACTTGTGGAAACCGTATGGTATTCTGTTGGTAAAGTATAATGGTTTAATCGACCCCCTAGTGTGATTTCACTACATATCAAACCTAGCCTTTCATCCTCATAAAAGCCAATGTAACCACGTGTTTGCAACACGTATTCTAAATAAAATGTGTTAATGGACTCCGGCAAGCCTTTATATTTAAACATATTTAAACTTAACATCTGTAAATATGTGTAATAAATAAAATCCGCTTCTCCATTGTTCATAGTAGCAACATCAACCGCATTTCTACAGTAGTCTGTAAAAGAACTCGTATCATTTAATAAATCCATTTTTAATCATCTCCTTTTAATTATATGTTAAATAAAAAAGGTTGAAACGTCAACCTTTTCTATATTAATGTATTTTCTTTTCTTTATAGTTTCCAAACTTGTCGCATTGTGTATACTGGTATCTTTCACCATTTATTTGTGAATAATCACCAACATTCTTATTGTGCCATAGTGTAATACCATTATCAAACACACGTTTAATTTTTTCCAAGTCGCTCGGGTCTATGCCTGTACCTTTAATATTACATTTTACGGTCTGTATATAATTCCATGATGTTTTAGATCGTAAATTAGGGTAGTCAACTGTATTTGTAGCATATCCGCGCATGTTCCATATTTTTTCTAGCTTCTGTTTATATTCATCTGTTGGTCTATAAACGTATAATACAAATGTGTTTAAATCTAGTGCGATCTGTCGCATTAGATCGTTTGAGCCGGTTACAATACTGTCGGCCGTTGCTTGCGCGTCATGGATACGCGCGTTGTAGCTATCCATAGCATTTTGAATATTCGTTTGATTTTGGTATTGTGTTGTTAGTTGTCTTAATTGATTACCGATTGCGGTTGATTGACTATTGGCACTCGCTTGTGCATTTGCATTTGCAAGTGCGTTTGCGTTTTGCATGTTAGTTTGTTTTGTATTGATTTGATTTTGCATGGCGGTTTGTCCAATACCTAAACCAGCCCCAACCAAACTACCAACCGCACCACCAATATTACCGGTTAACGCGCTGGCAATTCCACCACTTAATCCACCAATTGCGCTTATACTTGCATTGATCATATTTGATTTATTTTGGAGGTCATTTAAATTACTAGCTAAATTTGTGTTGCGTGCGGTTACACTTAGATTCAAGTTATTTTGTAAACTTGTTTGTGCGCTCAATGCATTACCGGTTGCACTGGCAATAGCTGAATTTGTTTCATTTGATCGCCTAATATTAGATAATCCAACGTTCATTGAATTACGTGAAGATTGTAACATTAAAGCGGTGGTATCACTAATAATAGGTAAGCTAGTCTCATACTGAGATTCAAACGAATTATCTAAATTAATTAAACTTGAATAAGAATCATTTGATTTTGTTACTTTATAATTTAATGGCATAATATTCATTTTTGAGCTGTTGGGTGACCCCACACAAATAAATTGAGCGTTTTTCATATCTTGCCATAATTCATTTCTAAAAGCTTTTGTTGATCCATTATTATCGCTAATAACGATATAACTATATGGATATGTATACAATTTTGTAAATGCACTAAATCCAATAAACGCCGGTATATTATATACCTGTGTTTTTGGGAATGCGTTTAAATTATTTTCTAACATGTCATTCATGGTCTTAGCTTTATAAGTTAACATCCGATAGTCACCTTCGAATCTAGCCTCAAAGCATTCTCTTTTTATAATAATTTGGCTATCTTCTACTACTAAACCAGGGATTGAGTTTGTAACAACAATAGAAACACACTTACCAACTAATTTTTCATTTTTTCGTATCGCGTCTAAAATGGTTGATAACCCCGAAATTGTTACAGTTTCTCCGCTTACACTGTAAATTTTTAAAGTTGTTATATCAGTTCCCGTATATCGATTAAAAGGGAATATATAATAGTTAACTTGAGATGGTGTCCCTAATTGTGCGTTTGTGTAGCTGTCTATTCCGGACATATCACATGTCATGCCTATAACGGCAAAGCTAGTATTTTGGTTAGGGTCTATTAAATACTGTTTATCTGAAATTAAATCTGTACCAACCTCTATATTTTCGGGCTGTGTATTAATACAAGGTCGTTGTACACCATCACCATTATCATAATATTGTGGTCTATGTTCGTAAGCGATGTATGACTCCATAAAGTTACTTTCGATTTCAAAACGCCATGTTTGTATTACATCTGTTTCAAAGCTAATACTTGTGGCATTGTCATTTAAATATCCTAAACTTGTAATAAAACAGTAAATCCATTTTGACTTATTGCCTGTATCACCATTTTGATAAATCAAATAATTGTATAACCGTAGATCATCATATAAACCTGGTACGACTACCGTACCATCTTTTCTTTGATACGTATAATTTTCAAAAACAATATGATCGTAATTATCAATAAAAAAATTAAATTGTTTTTCGGGTGTATCGAATGCACCCCAAAATGTATTATTCATTGCGTCAATTTCTAAGCCTTTCAATAAATAAATTTTACTTTGAGGTGTAAATTGACTGTTTACAACTCCTATACTCATTTTAATCATCTCCTTTTATTTTATCTTAAATAAAAATAGTTGAAACATCAACTATTTTATTTGTCTTTTATGTAGTCATATATTTCACGAGCCTTAGTTCCTCTTTGTGGCTGGTTCGGGTCAGCTGGTCTTTCATAATTCGCTAGAAATTCAATCGCTAATGTGTATGGGTCGGCGGTGGATTTTGAAAAGCTTGCAAAACTTTCGGGATAGGTTGCTGTAGCAATCCACTGCTGGTTATTTTCCATTTCCCATTGAATTCTTTCACACTCACCTACACCAAACTTTGACACATCCGGGTAATATCCTTTTTCTTTTAGCCAGTCAATTATTTTCGTCCACGGCGTCCATTGTACTAAACCATAACCACGTGAGGCAACCGGTTGTGCAAATGGTATATCACCCTCCCAGCGGTTCGGGTTAACAGTACTTTCAAAATAGGAGTTTCCCAATATACCAGCAACCGCGTTTGCGGTCCAACCTCTCGCTTTAAAGAACTGCCAAAAAGCAACCCAATTTTGTTTAGATTCATCTTCTGTAAGTGGTCGAGTATTATTAATATCACCAGGAATAAACCATTCACCAACCGGCGTTGGTGGTTCGGGTGGTATTTCTTTCGTTTTATAAAAACCAAAATCAATACCTAAACCGTCTAACATGAAATAATGTTTAGTGTATTTGTATATGGGTTCTGGTGTTGGTGGTTGCCCACCTTCAAATGTTTTCCATGCTTGACCGTAACCATTCACAATATTTGTATCGTTAACATAAAATACTTCCGTTGGTAGCACCGAACCGCTTAGCGCGTAACATTGGTTACCATATTGACATGTAACTCCATAGTAAACAAGTCCAGCGTTCTGTGTAAATGTTTGGTCTATATGACAGTGGTCACCCGTTGCCATACCCGCTGTGCCTGTGTGATAAATTAAATCTCCTTGCGCGTATCTTGTTGCAGTTGGTGGGTTAGGGTCATGTGTAAAGCTTACAGTAACATAGCTTAATCCGTTTGGTGTTAGTACGGGATTATCTGAACTATATGCACGTGTATTTCCGGAACTGTCACTATATGAAAGATGACAACTGAAAGGAGCATACACAGGTACTCTAGTTTGTCCACTAATTGCATTATCAAATGGATGTCCACAGCAGTGTGATAAACTTTGTGGACTTGACCATTGCGTGATGTTCATTGTTTCCATAGGAAATAAACAAACCTCATGTCCATCATGGACTAACTTTTGACCTGGTTTCATAAATTTAATTCCTCCTCTATTATTGTTAACTCGTTTAATTTCTCTTTACATATATTATAGCGTTCATAATCTATATCTTTTAAAACGTGCATAGCTTGCATATAAAACTCGATATAAAAATAAACACTTAATCCTTCCGGTAAGCTATAAGGAATATCTTCCGGTTTTTTCATTTTATATATACTCGAAAATTCACATTTTACTTTTTCCATTATGATCTCCTTGAAATAATAGCAAGTATTAAATACTTGCTATTTCACACGTTTCCAAAAATATACTGTGATGTACGGATGCATAGTTCTTGAGTTTGAAGTATTTGCCTCAATTTTAAATGTTTGTGAGTTTACTTCTTTATTGTTTTCTTGACAGGCGCTATTAACATATCCGTTTCGCCTACCATCATTTACACCTCCTTGCCATGAGCCATCCGAATTACGCAAATTTAAGTTTGATATGTTACTATAATAGTCATTTAATTTTATTCCATAAGTATGATTATGTTCATAATTGCCACCAGTGCTACCTGCCGTAAAGTTCATAGTATTACTGCCATCATCACCAGTACCTTCACCAATTAAGGTTCTACCTTGTCCAAATTGTTCCCAATTTCCTTTTAAATAAGTGCCAGGGTTTGTTTCAGTTAAACTAATGTACACTGATCCAATAGGATAAATAGAATTAATCGTATTATCAATTGTTGTATTAATAAGACTCGTTAACTCTTCTTTTGTCGTAGTAAATTTAGTATCTGTTTCCGTTTTAAAATTTGATAAATCATTGCTAACACCAGTTATTTTTAGGTTGATTGCGTTTTCTCGTTCTTGCCAGTCAATATTAAACTGATCTTGAACCATTCCTTTAATTTCTACATCCAATTGTGCTTTATTCTCAGCCCATTCAATATTAAATTGTTGTGTGGTAGCCTGTTTACTTGCGGTCACAGATTCGTTTATAGCATATTTTATTTGTTTGTCTACAATCTCATTCCACTGTACCACTACATCATTCACAGCTTTTATTACCCATTCAATATAACCTTGCAATTGGTTAATACATTGGTAAATATTCATACCCGTATTAAATGCGCTGACATATTGTTGAGCGAGATTTATACCACTTAATTTTAACTCACTGTATTTCGGTAAAATATTTTGTAGTTTACCATCATCAATAATACCCATATTACTCACCTCCTTTACTATATCCAATTAAAGTTTTTAATTTGTCCGGTAAAATATCAGGGTTAATTTTAGAAATGTTCTCAATAATACTCACAACTTCTGTAATAACCGCATAAGTACAAATTACAGGCACTAGGTCTACCCCAAAAGGTAAAGTCAATAAATTTTCAGCGTAATTAATTAATACACCTAATGCGTAACAGAATACAAATCCAACTTTTTTAAATAGTCCATCTCTTAATTTACTAGACTTAATTTGTTCGCCGTCTTTAATTGCTCCAACAATCCCAGTAATAAGATCCAAACCATTAAAAACCAATGCCACTAGAATAATTTTCATTTTAATCACCTCTTTCTTTTTTCTATCATAATAAAAAATAGTTGAATGTTCAACTAATTTTAAATAAAAAGAAAAAAGAGTTAAATTAATAACTCTTTTTCCTAAGTTGCAATTTACCTAAATAGAAAGGAGGGGTGTCATGTCCTACTCATGACACTGATATTATATCACAACTACACGTTATAAACAACCTTAATATCACATGTAACTTTCGAATTTGTGTCTTTAATTGTTACTGTGGTTAATCCTTCAGTTTTAATCGCTTCTAAGCCTTTAATTGTAACGTGTCTTAAATCATCCGTTAACGTTGCACTAACCATTGTTGGCTCGCCTGATGTTGCCGTTAAACTAATAGGAGCATTCAAACCACTAGTCTGTACGGTAAATGGTACTGTTACACTACCACCTTTTTTAACTTGTACAACTGTAGGGTTGGCGTAAATCGCTGTAACTTTTTCATCAACATTACCTGAAACAAACGCAATCGCGTTTGCAAATCTAGACGTTGCAATACCTTCCCAGTGATGCAAGAAATAATTCCAGTATAAGCCTTTCGCATTGTAAGCAACGCCTACACTATATTTCTGGTCAAATACTCTATAAATTTCACTGTCAACAACTAACGCTTCAATTGTTCCTTGTGTTGTACTAGGTAAAGTTGGTAATACTAACACGTGTGCTTTAAATTCTGCAAACTCTAACTGGAATGTCTGCGCTAACCAGTCAATGTTTAAATAACTATTTGATTTTCCGTTTAAAATAACGTAAATATCTTCATAGTCATTTTGTTTAGTTACTGCCATTGCGTTATATTCATTTGTTGGCTCTGTTAAATAAGATACATATTCTGTAATTTTACGAGCTAACTCTTTAGCCGTGTCCGTATCAGTAACAGCACTTGTTTTAACGATTTTCATTAATCCATTTTCATAGTGTGTAACTAAAGCAGATTTCATATAGTTATAATCATCTTTGTTATCACCATTATACATAGAGTCAACAATACGAGCAATCAAACTATTTACACCGTCCCAGCTGACAAAATACTTACGCATATCATCATCTGTAATTGTTGCTGGGTAATATGACTTACGGTTAACAACATAAAAAGCTGTTTTAATATCCGGCAACTCACGTTTAAATAATGTGTTTTCCGCGTCGGCTTGATCGTAAGCATGCTCTTTTGCACACTCAACAAAATATTCTTCCATTGTATAGCCTAAAGCCATATTTTCCATTTTAAATGGAGCTAACTTGTTTGTTAAAATATTTCGGTGTGCGATCACTCGACCAATTCGAGTTGCTAAATTCATAAACTCAACACCTAAGCTATCAGGATATTCTAATAACCCATTCATAAATTCTAATGATGAAACTTCATTAGGATCTCCAATTGTAGACTGGAAATTTGGAGAAGATACTCTATACATTGCACTCGCGACTTCCTGACCTGTTGGTTGTGTTTCCAATCCTAAATCTTCTTGAATCGCTTTTGCAACGTCTTTCCCTGTTGTTCTTGGCATATATAATCACCTCTTTCGTTTTAAATGCCTAATTTTCTTAAATCCATTGGGTTTTTATGTTTCGGTTTTTCATCTCCGGAACTTTCAACTCCAATTTGCATAAATAATTTACTGTTAGCCTCTGTCAAAGAATTATTCTTTTCGACTAATTTTGTGTTTTCAGTTTTTAAATCATCTAATTCTTTAAAGTTTTTTTCAACTTCAGCGCGCATATCATTTAACATGGTTGAGCGTTCCGCTTGATCTTCAACTGTTAACACTTCCGTAAATTTACTTCTTAATTCGTCACGTTCCATATTTACACATCCCTTCTATTTATAAATATATGATATTAATAATGTAAAGTCAACATAAAATAAAACCCTCTTTTACGAGGGTTTCATAAATATAGGTTGTAAAGTTTAAAGTGTTACCAGCTAGATTACTATACCTAATTATGTTATCAGCACGTTTCACCGCGAGTAATTCTGATATTCATGTCTGATTTCCGATCTTTATTCCTTACATATTAATAATATCATGTTATTTTATTTTTTCAAATCTTCTTTAATTTTTCCTTTGACGTATTTACTAAACTTTTTCTTTTTCAATAAATCTTCAATATAGTCAACAACTTCAACTTCCTCTTTATTCACACAAACGCAATATTTATTAACATGATCTCGGTACCATTGGTTTCTATGTTCTTTCGATTTTTCACTCATCATGATTATCACCCCCCTTTTCTTTACACCATATAAGCGGTTTACCTAGTATATACGTATGTACAAATTCATTTGTTTCATGATTAACAATGCTCCAACCATCCTTTAGATATTCATTTAATGCGTCAATATCTTTTCTATACGCACTATAATCATAATCTTTTATACTTCTCACAATAACAACTTTATTTTTTAATGGAGGACTTCCAAACATAATTTCATTAAATTCTTTTAATCTTTTATCACACTCTTCAAAAATTCCGCCATTTTCATAAGTTAACATCTGATATTGTAGTTTATCAACATCTTTCCGTAAGGTTTTATTTTCATTTCGTAAATGAGTATAACTATAATCCATAATCAAACCAACGAAAACAACAACAACTATATTTAACAATAAATTCATAAATATCACTCCTTTATAATCCAAACAAATATCAATATCATTCCTATTGCATATATTACAAATAGAAATGTCACACTCAAACAACATAAAGCCATAATTAAATATTTTATTAAAACACCTATCACTTTATCACCTTCCTATCTACTTTTAATGCTGAATTGTCTATCAACTAATACAATTCCACCGGGTACATGCGTTTTCTTTAAACAGTCATTAATAACATTTCCAACTCTAAAGTTATCATATGTTACATTCTGTTTAGCTTTTTGTGTCATACCTGCGCATTTTACATTCAAATAATAACAAATACCCGCACGAATATAATACAACTTATCTTTACAGTCGTTTTCACTAATAAATTCATGTTGGTGTTCCACATAATCTTTATAACTAATCTCAATTTCTTCCACATACGACTTAGCGCCAATAAAATAAGACCTATTAAATACAGATTCTAGACCCCAATACCCAAGTTCTTTATCGTCAATAATATCTTTAATAGCGTCCGGAACTTGTGTGCCTACTAAATGTATTGAATCCGTGTCAATGTATGCAACTCTGTGAATACCTACTTTTTGTGCGGTACTAATTGTATATTTACGTGCATAGGCTGTTACAAACTCACCATATGGGAGATAAATAGGATCGCGAAATTGTTCGTCAATAACCTCTTTCACTTCACCATCTTCATAAGTAGTAAACATAGGATCGTGCAAACGTAAAACCCCATCATCTTTATCAATAAATGGAATTTTAGGCGTTACATTTGGATTCGTTGCAAATTTTCCATACACCGAATTTAATTGTCTTTTAGCAATAAATCTTTGTGCACCTTTAGAATTCTTTTTAACTTCCATTTGTTCATCAATAAACTGCCTAGCAATACCAACACAACCTTTGAATTTATACCCGTTGATAAATTCAACATCATAAACATCGTATTGTTCATTAAATAGTTGCCAATCTACACTCGTTACAGTCATCCTCACGATATCACCATTTGAACTTTCAACATATTTTTTACTCCCAAAAAATCGACTAAACTTGTCTAATGAAATACACGGAATATGATCCTTTTTAATATCAAAAGCAAAACTCACAACACCAACCCATAACGGGTATTCATCATCCTGTTGGTATCCACCTTCAAAATAAACAGGAGTTTCATAAGGTAATAATTCATAATACATACGAGAAGGAAAAAGAGAATTGACATCAAATACAATGCCTTGCCCTATTTCTTTTTCTTTTAATTCCGGGTTTGCCCACACAAAGCCGCCACTGTAAGCCGGTCTTAAATCACTGTCAACATTCATTTCTAACGGTGGAAAAATTTTCTCAAATGCCATAGGCAAACTTTTCTTAAAAGTCTCAAAACTACAGCTAGTGGCTGTCATTTTGTTAAATCCTAATTTAAAGCATTCATTCAATGCCATGCCTTCAATATCAATGTCATTAAATAAATAATCCACTTCATGTGGTGTTAGCTCGTGTCCGACCTCACGTTTTTCTTTATAATCTAACTTTAATTTTCGTATCGGTAGATTAAAATCATGTGCGATCTTCTCAATACTAAATGGGATTAATTTAAAACTATCCCATATTGTAGTTTTTATTGACCGATAAATTGAATATTTCCACCATATTTCAATGGAATACCACAAACCGGTATTAGAGATTATTGTTTTAAAACACCCTGTTTTAGGTTTGTCCGAATACTCATACCCATTACTTAATAACCAGCTAACTATAAATTCACCATCAAAAGCTAGATTGTGAAAATATAATTTACGTGTTTTCTGTTTACACCATTCAATGAAACCGTCAATACTATTCCCATATTCTTTTATACTTGAATCACTGACAAAGCTTGCACCCCATGCCCAAACTCTACAGTCTAAAGGATCAGTTGTAGTCTCAAAATCACAAGCCCATATTTCTTTAGGCTCTTTTTTCTTTGACATACTACAACCCCCTTTACATTATTCTTTGTATATAACAATACCATCTTTGACATAAGCACGGCCGGTAAACACCGCCAAACTGTCTCTTACATCGCTAATATCTGATTTAATATTTTTACTTAATTGTTCATTAACAAACATCTGATTTTGTGTGTATTCTCTTGACATGTCTATATAGTTAAATACTGAGACCGCTTTACGTTCCTGGTAAAACCATTGAATTAATTGTTTATCTGATAAAGATTTAATATCTTTGATTAGTTGTTTACCTTCTTTTTTAGTGATATTACCACCACGTATTTGTTCCTCTATTGCGGTTTTATAATTACTCCTTAAATTCTTTATCTTTTGGTTTTCCTTTTTTGTATTCCTTTTTAAACTTTCAATACGATTATCTAATTGTTTAGGATATCGATACGAATTAATATTTACATGATGGACCGATTCAAAAAATCCGCCTCTATCATCACGTAAAGTGCTTCTTGCGCTCTTAACACTAACCGGTGTTATAATACCGCCTTTGGTTTCGTTTAGTTTTGATAGTCCGACAGACTTTGAAAGTTGTTTACGTTGCTTGTTCTGCTTGTCAATTAATTTGTTAGCTTTTTCTATTTTATTTCTGTTAAAAACAACTCCGTATTGATTTTCAATGTACCTATTTTCCTTATTGAATCGTTCAATAGAACGTAAATATTTATTAAATTCTTTACGATCACTGAAATCTTTTATTGTACGAATATCATTAAAAACAACATCCTGCCCCATATTTTGGGCTTTTGTTGCTGTTCTTTTAGCACTTGCTATTGCGTTACGTAACCGTTTAACGTCTCTTGTTGACTTCCTCATTTTAGCCATTTTAAACACCCCCATTTTAAGTCAAAAATAAAAGGGTGTTTGGCTAACACCCTTAATTAATTAGGCTATTTAACAGCCATGCTTAAATATTTATTTGAGCTTGAGTTTGATTTCTTTTGAATGATTGTCACACATACCGGTTCTTTTGCCCAGTCATAGTTAAATACCTGCTTTAACTGTTTCAAAGATTGAAGGAAAGGTTTTGAATTTGTTGCGTAAGCTTTACCTTCCTTATCAATTACAGTAATTAATTTTGAGCAGATGATCTCACCTGTTTTCTCATTTTCTTTTTCTACGTCTTGCACGATATATCCAGTTAACCATAAATCTTTACCGACTTGATCTGATAAACCTTCCGCATTGTTAACAGCGTTGAATAAGTTCACACGTTGTTCATGTGTCATATCCTCAGTGACTACCAAACCTGTATTTTCCATTGCTACTACTTCATTTGTTAAATTTTCCATTTTAATTTTCTCCTTTTAATTTTAACATTGCTTTTTTAATTAAATTATTTCAAGTTGTTTAATTTTGAAATCAGCATAACACCATTTTACAACCTATACGCTTTTATAGAGAAGTCATAACTCATCAACATTTTACATGTCGCACCTCCAATAATTCATCAATTTGCATATTTATTAACACAAACCACATAACTATCATTACGATTAATAATATAATGAAATTTATGTATCTGTTTGACACTTTATAATATTTAAAGTTTCCTTTGCAGTGCTGATATATTTGATATACAGATAATAACACCCAAATTATAAAACTTGCAAGTATTAAATTACTAATCATAATTATATCCTCGTCTTTCATTTTCCTGAATCATATCATCAAGTGATACCACACCTTGAAAAACCTTACGTTTAAATAACGTCATGGTTTTATATCTAAATGAGTATGTGGCTATAACGCTCTTTGAGCCTAGTTTACAAATATCCATCCTAATTAAATGTCGTCTTTGATAAACAAGATGAAACGCTAGTTTATAATCACATAGATACGTTTCTATAATATCAACAATGTGGTTTACATTATCCATAGTTAAGTCACTTGGATTGTGTGAATGTTTGTAAATTCTACTCATAACAATAAAACCCCAAATCTTTACCTAATCCATGGAATCCAGCAATACCATTTAGAGTACTATCACGCGTGATCTTAATGTACTCTTTATATTTTTCTTTAGTCATTTTGTTTTCCCTCTTTTCTTTACACTCATATTATAACACACCTATTCTAGAATACAAGTGTTTTTGTAATTTCACATAATCCACTACGTAGCCTGGCGGGTCATTGTTTCACGTGGAACATTTTGGTATGGTGTTCGATCACGTTGTGTTGTGTGGTGCGTGAGCGGAGCGAACCTAAGCCGAGCAAAGCGAGGCCCAGCCGAGCGGAGCGAGGCGGTGTTGTGCGGTGTTAGGTTAGTTGAGACTAACTAAGATTATGTTAAGTTAGACAAGACTAACTAAAACCGCGTGAAATTGTGTGGTGCGGTGTAGCACAAGGCTGATTGTGTCCGCGTACTGTGAACATGTGTTCAGCAATGGGGAACAGGGTCCTGATGACACTCTTT
>OGLM01002354.1_pt1 | contig 17443 bp, 9 predicted proteins | sample 1572531 | NCBI WGS metagenome assembly OGLM01 (sample SAMEA2581909, study PRJEB24529) | metagenome | biome: Human gut stool | place: China | collected 2011 | reverse complement strand
CGTAGGTTATCACCACCACATCGCCCGCCGCTACATCGCCGGCAAGGATGCCGTCGACCGCCTCTTCCTGTGACTGAAACACTTTGGCTTTGCCTTTGAAGTGGAAGATGCTCTCATCTACGCCTGCGGTTTTCACCACGCAGCCGTCGGAGGCTATGTTGCCGGTAAGCACGGCAAGTCCGCCGTCTTTCACGTAGGCGTGGGCGAAATCTCGGATACATCCGTTGGCGCGGTCGTCGTCGAGCGAGGAATAGGTGGAGCTTTGGCTGCCGAGGGCGGTGGTTCGCTTGCCGCACGGCGCGCTCTTCCACAACGCTTCGGCATCTGCTTCGAATGCCTTTCCTCCGATTGCGTATTTCTCGATTTCCTCGCCGAGTGTAAGTCCGTCAACGCGTCGGCACGATGTGTCGACAAGGCCGTTGTCGGCAAGAATGCCCATGATTGAAGGGATGCCGCCTGCCCGGTTTACGTCCTCGATGTGGTATTTAGAGTTGGGAGCCACTTTGCAAAGCACAGGTGTTTTCCTAGATAGAACGTCGATGTCGTTCATCGTGAAATCAACGCCGGCCTCGTTGGCAACGGCAAGCAGGTGGAGCACGGTGTTGGTGCTGCCGCCCATGGCTATGTCGAGCGTCATGGCGTTGAGCATCGCCTGGCGTGTGGCTATTGAGCGTGGAAGCACGCTGGCATCGTCGTCAAAGTAGTAGGCCCGGCAGTTTTCCACTATCTGTGCCGCCGCCCGTCTGAACAGCTCCTTGCGGTTGGTGTGGGTGGCGAGGATTGTGCCGTTGCCGGGCAGTGCGAGTCCGATGGCCTCGTTGAGGCAGTTCATAGAGTTGGCGGTAAACATGCCGGAGCACGATCCGCATGTGGGACATCCGAATTGCTCAAGGTGGGTGACAGTCGCGTCGTCGACCGTGGTGTCGGCGGAGTCGATCATCACGTCAATCAGGTCGAGCGGACGGTTGCCGAGGTGGCCTGCCTCCATCGGACCTCCCGACACGAATATCGCAGGGATGTTCAACCGCATGGCTGCCATGAGCATTCCCGGAGTTATCTTGTCGCAGTTGCTGATACACACCATCGCGTCGGCCTTGTGGGCATTGACCATATATTCAACGCTGTCGGCTATCAAGTCGCGCGACGGTAGGGAGTAGAGCATACCGTCATGCCCCATGGCGATGCCGTCGTCGATGGCTATCGTGTTGAACTCGGCTGCGAAACATCCAAGTTTCTCAATCTCTTGTTTTACAAACTGTCCGATTTCGTGCAGGTGCGTGTGCCCGGGCACAAACTGGGTGAACGAGTTGACAACGGCAATCACGGGCTTGCCTATCTGCTCCTCCTTCATTCCGTTGGCTCTCCACAAAGCCCTTGCTCCCGCCATGCGGCGTCCCTGTGTGCACTGCGCACTTCTCAATGGTTTGCTCATAATCTTATATATAAAAAAATCGACCTTTCTTCATGTTGAGGAAAGGTCGCTGTAAGTTGGTTATATAAAAACAACAACGCGTCGGCTACCGCTCCTCATTTGCTTTGCAAATAATGACGACTGAAGATAGGCAAATTAGTCCGACCACTGATATGTTGTTCTTATATATCATAATTCTTTCTTCATTTTCGATTGCAAATGTATTGTGAATATCTGAAATAACCAAATATTTTTTACTAAAAAGGTGTATTTTGTGATATTTTGATAGAAAAACCATAGAAAATGCTATAAAATTACACAGATTTTACTGAAGTGTGTAATAAGTTTGCTCGAAAATTATGTTGTAAAGCAACAAAAGTGGATGAAAAGGGAATGAATGTGGAAAAAAAGCAGTAATTTTGCAACTTGAAAATAGTAAACCAAAAAAAAGATAGATGGATTGGATAGTATCGTTGTTTACGGAAAGCTCGATTGCCCACGATGTGGTGGTCTATTCGCTGGTGATAGCGTTGGGCGTGCTGCTGGGCAAGATTAAGTTCTTCGGGATTTCCTTGGGTGTCACATTCGTTCTGTTTGTAGGCATCGTGATGTCGCATTTCGGCTTCTCCATAGCCAATGCGACACTGCTCAATTTCATCCGTGATTTCGGATTGATATTGTTTGTGTTCTCAATCGGTATGCAGGTGGGCCCTGGTTTCTTCTCCTCGTTCAATAAAGGCGGAGTCCAGATGAATATGCTTGCGGTAATGGTGGTGCTGCTCAACGTGGCAGTGGCATTGGTGATTTACTACACTTGTGACGTGAAAATCGCGCAGATTGTGGGTATCCTTTCCGGTGCGGTGACCAACACTCCAGGTCTTGGTGCGGCGCAGCAGGCTCTCGGCACGCTCGACCCCGCAACGGCAGGCACGGCAGAAGACCTCTCGATGGGTTATGCCGCCGCTTATCCGTTGGGTGTTGTAGGCATCATCCTGTCAATGATTCTGCTGAAGGCGGTGTTCCGCGTGAAGATTGAGAAAGAGCAGAAAGAAATTGAGGACGAGAACGAAGACAGCACATTGAAGCCTTATGTCGTGACATTCCAAGTTGAGAACCATCGTATAGAGGGAAAAACCATTGGTGAGCTGCACATGGTTATCGACCATGACTTCGTTGTGTCGCGAATGAAGGTGAAAGAAACTGGCGAAGTGATTATTCCTACATCGAAAACAGTGGTGTCAAAGGGCGACCTTCTGCTCACTGTATGCTCAATACAAGACGAGTCGGCATTCCAGATGGTAATCGGTCCGGTAGTCGACATGGAATGGGAGGCAGAGTCGCAGAGCAATGTGGTTTCGCGACGCATACTCGTGACAAAAAGCCACTACAACGGACGCACGCTCGGCTCGCTGCGTCTGCACAACGGCTACAACCTCAACGCAACGCGTGTGAACCGTGCCGGTCTCGACCTCCTTGCCAATCCCAACTTGAAACTGCAGGTGGGCGACCGCATCACCGTGGTTGGCGACCCGAGCCACATCGAGCGTCTTGCCACACGACTTGGCAACTCGATGAAACGCCTGCACGAACCGAATATGGTGACAATGTTTATCGGAATATTCATCGGTATAATTGTCGGTTCAATTCCTATCGCCATCCCGGGAATGTCGGCGTCGATGAAGCTCGGTCTTGCCGGAGGTCCGCTGGTGGTGGCTATCCTGTTGAGCCGTTTCGGATATAAATTCAAACTCGTCACCTACACATCGACAAGCGCGAGCCTCATGCTGCGAGAAGTGGGCATCTGCCTATTCCTTGCGTCAGTGGGATTGGGCGCAGGTGAGAAATTTGCCGAGACGGTGTTTAACGCACAAGGCCTGATGTGGGTGTTCTGGGGATTCCTTATAACGGTGATTCCGCAGATTATTATGAGCTTCATTGCCCGCGCCAAGTTCAAGTTCAACTACCTGTCGATTCTTGGTATAATGTCGGGAAGCTATACCGATCCTCCTGCATTGGCATACTCCAACAAGGTGGCAAACAACGACGCGCCTGCTGTGGCATACTCTACGGTCTATCCGTTGTCGATGTTCATGCGTGTCATCACGGCGCAGCTTGTTGTGCTGATATTCGGCTAAAACATAATAATTTATATAGTGAAAGCGTGCCCTGGGCTGAGTCCTGGGGCACGCTTTCACGTTTCTCAAATGTCTTTTAGAATCCCCCAACGGATAAAAGAAGATTTCTATACAGCGGTAGTGCCGCATTTTGGGTATATGGGGGCAATCATGAACATTTTCATACTTTTTTGCGGAGGTCGATACGCGAGTATTCTTTGACCACATCGTTGATTTTTCCATTGCCGTTGCATTCGGGGCAGGCGTCCTGGTCGTATTTTATGGAGTGGAGAGCTTTTCGTATGAACGTTATTTCGTAGTCATGGTTGCGGATGCAGGTCTCAAATCTGCTGCGCATCTCTGGCTTGACGTCCTCGATAACGAATGTGTCATTGCCTATTTTTATTTTGAATTGTCCGGGGAGCACGTTGTATGCGCCATGCATTCCTCCGGGATTGTAAGACATTGCTGTGGCGTCATATCGCCAGACGAGTCCAGTAGCCCCGCAGTGCTTGCACGGCTTGGAGCCGACTACGCGGGTGCGGGCTGCATATTTGAAGAATTCGGTCTCGCCGCAATGAGGGCATCGGTTGGCATTTACACTCATTTTTCCGCCGCATGTAGGGCAAATTACAAGGTATCCCATAGTTAATCTCTGAATAGGTCCATAAGGGCGCTGGCTTCTTCCCAAACGCATTCGTCGGGGCAAAACGTGAAGCGTCCGATGGCTTGTTTAACAATCTGTGTTAGTTCGGCTTTCTGTCCGGCTGTGAGCCCGTCGCTTTGATAGGCGGCGTAGCGTGCTACGTCTTCAACGATTTCGGCAGACTGTTGATAAGCCTTGTCGTTGAAAGCTTTTTCCGCTGTGCGGAGAAGGCTTTTTGCGTCTTGGAAGCTGTTGATCATTCAATGTCGTTTTTGGGTTGTAAAAGTTGGTTGACAACTCGCTGTGCCGGAATAATTCTCTTGTCTCTGCGTTGCGCAACGCTGACAGGAAAATTAAACTACAGGCATAGCAAAGATGCGAATAAATTCTGAGAAAAACTCTCCTTTTGGAGAGAAAGTTTCAAATATGGGGCAATATGCGAAAAACGGCGGGCTGTGCCAATTGACACAGCCCGCCGTGGATTATAGTCCTGTCAAAGAGTATTTATCTGACTATCGTTTTCACAGATTTGCCGTTGACTGTGACTATGTACATGCCAGCCGAGGCAGGGATGCTGACGCGGTTGGATTCGGCAACAGCGTTCAGCAACATGCGTCCGTCGGCTGAGGCAGCTGCCACTTGTTTGCCTTCGGCGCCAATCACGATTATCTCGCCTTTGGATGTTGCCACACGGATTGTGTCGGCTGCCATCTCGTCCACAGCTCCTTCTTTGTATGTAATACTTTCGCTCAAATCACTCTCCGTTTTGTCAAAGATGGCTCGTACGGTGTAGACTGTGCCGTCAACCACTTCCGGATCGGTGATTTCAGTGGCCGAAGTTTTGCCGAGCAACACACCGTTGCGATAAACCTCATATTCCTTCAGTTTCAGTTGCGGAACGGTGAGGTCGTTGAACGACAAGTCGTCGACAAACATTGCGAAACCGCTGTCGCTGACGCAGTTGACTGCGAAATAGCGCGCTCCTTGCGGCACTACATAACGGAATTCTGCCCATTCGCCCGACAATTCAAGATAGTCGGCTGCATGGATTTTAGTGAAGTTGGCAGGGTCGGTGTCGGTGGTTGAGTAAAGCACACGCATGCGCTCAGGCTGTTGGTTCTCAAGCGTAAACGAGCGTGCGAAGAACGAGATTGTCTGCTCGTCGCCGTTCAGGCGCGGAGAAATCAGCCAGTCGTTGTTCACATATTTCACACCAGCCATAGCCATCAGCATTTTATTGCCGGAATGAGGTTTGCCCTCGTCCCAGATGTCGATGCCGAGAGTGTTGGCATTGCAGACTTGGAACGCCTTTGGCGACGAGGCATTGTCATATTCGCCAAGATCTTTGCTGATATAGTATGTCACGTCGTGGTCGAGGTCGGCCATTGTCCAGTCGCCCACGTTGTCGATTGCCCAATCCTTGTAGCTTTCGATGTCGTCGGTCACCGAACCCTTTGCCCATGGCGACTGCCACGACAGGCGGAGTCCGTCGGCTGTCTTGGTGCAGTCAAGCGACTGTGGAACGGGGATTACCGGGTCGACAACTTTGGTTGTGATTGTCTTCGTGTTGTTGGCGGCATTCGCATCGGCAGCCGCCGCGACAACGGCTGTTACGGAGATAGAGCCTTTTGCCTGATGTACAACAGGCAGAGTCACCATAACCTGCGCATCAGCTTTCAGCTGCGCTATTGTAGTTTCTGCAAGTTGTGTCCCAGAGGCATCGTTGAGCACAACCTTGATGTCGGCAAGGTCGGTCAAGCCCGCATTGGTCACCTTCACGTCATATTCCGCAAGTTCACCGGATGCTATTTTTTTCGGTCCGGCGATATTGGTGAGTTCGGCATCAGTCTCAAACATATTGTCAACTGTGATGTTGTCGAGATGCACGTCCATTCCTCCTGCAGTAGTGCCTACAAAAGCTATGCGCACATATTTGCTGCTCTTGAAAGCGCTGAGGTCAACTATGTGTCGACGCCAGCCGGTAGAGCCGTTGTCGCGCATCCATTTCGCGCCGTCCACGGCTTGCCATTCGCCTCCGTCGGCCATCACTTTCACCTCGATGCTTTCGGGCGTTGTCACATTGCTGTCGTGGCTGTGGTACATCCAGAAACTTACGGCAGGATGGTCGAGCGACGCAATGCTGATTTTCGGAGAAGAGAACGATGTGTGGATGCCGGGCTTTTCTCCAATGCTGTGGAATGTGGCCAATCCCTTGTCGCCATTCTGGTCGGCGGTCGACGGGTTTGTTCCGCTGTCCTGAAGAGTCCAGCTCTGATGCACGTCGGCATCCGATTCCGTAAGCCACGGGTAGTAAGCCATGTCAGATCCGGCGAAACCTTCGGTGAGAGGCGCAGCATACGGATTGCCGAACACGCAATAGGGTGTCACGGCATAGTCGCCTTTAGCATTGCCGCTATAGGTTGTGATGACGTAGTAAATAAGTTGCTGACTTTTGCTTGCTGGCAATTCGGCATCGGTAAACGTTGTTGAAGTGTAGCCTTCTGCCACAACCTGACCGTCGCTGCGAAGCACTCGGTAGGTGACCGTTGCCGGGTCGAACCATCCGCCGCGGGAGCCAACCGTAGGTGCTGTCCATGAAACCACTGCCTTGCCGTCGACTTCGTGGAGCGTCACGTTGCCTGCCGCTCCCGGCACATCGACTCCCACAAATGCTTCTGCCTTAGCCTCCGCACCTTCTCCGGCAGCGTTCGACGCCACCACTCTGTAGGTGTGGATGCCGCTTTCTGGCACGCCTTCGTCAAGCCACGACAGTGCTTCGCCTGGCTGAGCCTCGGCAAATGTGCGGACGAGCGTTCCGTCGCGATAAACGTTGATTTTAACCGCTGCGTCGAGAGCCGTGCCTTGTGCGTCGGCAGTGGGGGCGTTGAATGCCACTGTGGCTTTAAGCGCGCCGAGCGGGGCGGGGGCGACTGTCAGGTTGCCTACGGTTCCCGGGACATTGTTGCTTACCTCGGCCACACCCACGTTGTCGATGGTCAGCGACCAGCCTTTTCTTCCGTCGCTGTAGCAGTAGAAGCCCAGGTAGTAATATCCGTCTTCCTCAACCGAGAATATCACGGACTGTTTCTCAAATTCTGTCTGTTGGAAATTTGGATAGTCCTTAATTGTTTTCATCGACGCAGGTTGTGGGCTGTTGCCGATTGCTGCTTTGAAATTTTCAACATATTTTTTATATGCCGACGACTTGGCATCGAACGTCAGCTTGTAGCTTACACCTTTTCTAAGGGCGATTTGCGGACTTATAGCCCAATCGTCGCCAGGAATATAGTCGTTGTTGTAATTGTAGAACAATGATTGTGATCTGTACTCCCATTTCGAACCGCTGTTGTTGTCGATTATTGTCCACACGTCGAAATCATCCTGTGTGTTGAATCCTTCGACAAAAGGCACGACGTAGCCGTCGCCGACTGCAATCTTGTTTGACGCTGCTGGAGTGCTGGCTCCCTTGCCTGTGTAGGCGGTCACCTCATAGTATGCCGACTTCATTGTGCCGGGCACATTGTTGTCGGTAAACTGAGTTTCTGCGCATGCTTCCGCCACCACGTCGGCACCGGGATAGCGCACAATCTTGTAGCGCAGTTCCGAGGCTTTGAACTTGCCTCCGTTCAATCCTGTTGTCGGAGCCGCCCATGTCAAATGCGGTTTGCCGTCTTCGTTCACGAGCACCACGTCGGTAGCCGCCGCCGGGATGTCTTCGCCAACCCAAGTTGTAGCCGATGCTTTGTTGCCTTGTGCGGTGGTGTTGGCGGAGATGATTTCGATGTTCTGTAATCCTTCGGCAAGCGTAAGCACCGGAGTCGTTGCGACAGTGCCTGGCTGGATGTTTTCCACCACTGCCGCCTGCGTGCCGTTGATGTTTACAATTGCCATTATAGGATCGGTCAGCGAAGCGCCGTTGACGGTTTTTGTCGGAGCGGTGAAACTGATTGTTGCCGTGTTGGCAAAATCAGCGGTGAAGTTCACGTTGATGTCCGTAACTGCGTCGGGCGCGGCATCGGGCACCTTGTCGGCCATGGCAAACAGTCCGGCTATGCCTTCGTTGTTGGGATAGTCCATCACCTTGGTGGCCTTGCCTGTAGCCGTGTCAATCTTGAACAAGCCGCCGCGCATGTCTTTCGAGCTTGTGCCTTGATATGTAGCTGACCAATAGAGCGCGCCATCGTTGCCGAATGCAAGCGAGTTGACGCCATAGTCGTCAACGCTTATAGGATGCAGCCCCGTCTTGCCCACTTGGACATAGGAGCCTGTTTTCTTGTCAATCTTCACGAGCCAGCCGGTGGCGCCCCAGATGCCGTAAAGCTCTCCTTTGGAGTTGAACGCCAACGCATGCACATCGCGATCCATATTGGCTATGTCGGTAGCCTCGCCGAGCGATGCGCTGTAGGAGCAGAAACGGTCCCAGTATTCTGTTTCAGTATTGAAGAAAGAGCCGTAGATCTTGCCCGTGGTAGGATCGCAGGCAAGCGACGAGGCGAGGTTGACCATGTCGGTCTCCTCGTTGCGCGTGCATGTCCACGAAGTGGCTGAATATTCCTGCACGTAGATTTTGTATGTGCTCAAGTTCATCGCCGTGGCATAGACGATGTTGTTGACTTTCACTGCCGACTTGACATTGAGCATATCTTTGTTGGAATGCACCATAGAGATTGCTCCGCCTTCACGGGCTTGAATCGACACAACGCCGGGGGTTGACTCCGACGTCTGCCATTTGTCACTGTAGACCATCAGTCCGCCGAACATTGTGTTTGCTCCCGGCACAACCACCGACGTCACCGCCGACTTTTCCGGTTGCGTAACCGCGAAAGCCACCGAGGGGCGAAGACTTGCAAGGCGCGACGACGCCTGTCCGCGCGTCTCAATGCGCTGCCCTACCTTCTGTTTTGTTGTCGTAACTCGTTGCTGCTGAGCCAATGTCGTAGCGACACCGACAGCAAGAGCCGCAATTGCGAGACAAGAGGTAATAATCTTTTTCATTGCTTTTGGTTTATGTTACTGTATTGATTTTCTGCTTATTTCACAAAAATAATATAAAAATATCACATTTTATAGGAAAAAAGGGATAAATTCTTACAACGTCTGTTTCTATAGGCAGATGTCGCACGTTGTCCTGCTTTTGAATGAAAACGGGAAGCCGCTGTCAGCGATTTGCTGTCAGCGGCTTCCCGTTTGTTGTTATGTCTGTTACACCGACAAAGAGATGTGGTGCTCGTTGGCAATGCGGCGGAGGTTGAGGATTGCGTAGCGCATACGTCCGAGGGCGGTGTTGATGCTCACACCTGTCGCGTCGGCGATTTCCTTGAAGCTCATGTTGAGATAGTAGCGCATCTCAAGCACTTCGCGCTGCAGTTCCGGCAACGATTGCACAAGCGCTTTCACGTCGGCGAGAATCTGATGGCGGACGATTGAGTCCTCAATTGTTTCTTCGCTTAGCTCCTTGCGGTTGAGGATGTCTATGTCCTCGTTGTCGCACGACACCTGCGCCATCTGTTTTTCCTGGCGGAAGAAGTCGATGGTGAGGTTGTGGGCAATGCGCATAATCCACGCCAAGAACTTGCCGTTCTCGGTGTAGCGGCCTTGCTTTATTGTGACAATGGCTTTGACAAACGTTTCTTGAAACAAGTCGTCTGCCAATTCTTTATCTTTGACAATATTCAGTATGTATGAAAAGATGCGGTTCTGATGACGTTGCAACAACTCATCGAACGCGGAGTTTTCTCCTTTTGCAAACAGAGAGACCAACGTCTCGTCCGAAAGCAGATTAAGATCTTCCATTAATCAGTATTTTGTTAATAACGAGTAATGTAGATTCGATAGGCAATTTCTTTTAATGGTTTGCAAATATTGTTTTTTTATCAGTTGTAGCGACAAAGGTAAACTCTTTTATGTGAAAAAAGAAATTTTTTTCATATTTTTTTATTTGGCAGCACAAGAAATTGCGTTTTTCCTCGTTGTGCGTTATTCTTGTTCCACAAGGAAACGCTCGGCGTCGAGGGCGGCTTTGCATCCCATTCCGGCAGATGTGATGGCCTGTCGGTAGCGGGGGTCGGCTACGTCGCCGGCGGCAAACACTCCCGGGATGTTTGTGGCGGTGGTCACTCCGTCGGTCTTGATGTAGCCTTGCTCGTCAAGGGCAATCTGGTTGGCGAAGATGTCAGTGTTCGGGCGGTGTCCGATGCCGAGGAAGAATCCGTCGATGGCAATGTCGAAGGTTTCTTCACGGTCAGTGCCTTTAAAGCGCACAAGATGCGCGCCTTCCACTTTGGCGTCGCCGAAAAGTCCTACGGTGTTTGTGTTGAAAAAGATTTCGATTTTCTGATTTTCCATAACGCGCCGCTGCATCACTTTCGATGCCCGCAGGTAGTCCTTGCGCACGATCATATACACTTTGTCTGCAAGGTTGCTCAGATATGAGGCTTCCTCGCATGCCGTGTCGCCTCCGCCCACTACGGCGACAGTCTTTTTGCGGTAGAAGAAACCGTCGCAGGTGGCGCATGCCGACACGCCGCGTCCGGCATAACGCTGCTCGTCGTCGATGCCGAGATATTTTGCCGACGCGCCAGTGGCAATGATTACGGTGTCGGCTTTTATCGCCGTGCCGTCGTCGGTTGTGGCTGTAAACGGGCGTTTTGAAAAGTCGACGGCTGTGATTTCTCCGTCGCGCACGTCGGTGCCGAAGCGTTCGGCCTGTTGGCGCAGTTCGTCCATCATTTCAAAACCGCCGATTCCTTCCGGATAGCCCGGAAAATTCTCAATCTCGCTTGTCGTGGTCAGCTGTCCGCCAGGCTGCATGCCTTCGAAGAGGATAGGAGAGAGGTTTGCGCGCGAGGCGTAGATTGCTGCGGTGTATCCAGCGGGTCCTGAGCCTATTATCAGGCATTTTGTCGATATATTTTCCATTGTTATGATGCTTTAAGTTTATCGGAGGTCGACCACTTGGGTGCCTGCCGGGACATATTTTTTGTTGTAGACGAAAGTGGACGCCGGGAAGTTGCCCCCTGTCCGGTAGCCGCTTAGGGTGATGGATATTTTCGATTTGTCGCGCATTGTGGCTATAATCTTCGATGGGAGATTGGTCTTTTTGGCTATGGTCACCACCACTTGGCTGAACTGCGATGTGCGTGCGTTCTTGGGTTTCAGTTGCACGATGTTGCTGCTGGCGTTGCCTTTCATCAGCGTTGCCGTGTAGGCAGTCTGGAAATTGCTGATCACGGAGAACGGATTCACCACCTGCAGCTCGCTTGCCGTGGGCTCCATTATGCTCACTTCGTTGCTCATGGTGGAGTAGCTCCATTGAGTCTTTCCGTTGTACCAGCAAATCATGTTTGAGGCCGTGATGCAGAATTTGTTGCCCTGCATTATTATTTCGCCCGACGAGTTGCCCACGGCTCCTGTCATCGAATATTTCACGGCGATGCCCTTGGCGGCTTTGTATGCCGCGATGGCTTTGTTGAAAACGGCGTCGCCCGTTCCCGCAGCGGCGGAGAGCGAGGCAATTGCCAATATCGCAAGTAAAATAAATTTTTTCATTATCGTTTGTTTGTTGATTAATTGTCCAGCAGACTCTGCAGGTTTATTGGGTCCATCAGCACTTGGCGCGGCTTGCCTCCCTGGCTTGCGCTGACAATGCCGGCAGCCTCCAGCTGGTCCATAAGCCGTCCGGCGCGGTTGTAGCCGATGGAATACCGCCGCTGTATGCCTGATGTCGATGGGTTGAGCTCGCCGTTTACGAGTTGTTTTGCCACCTCCTCAAACAGTGAGTCGCGGTCGCTTATCGAGCCGAGTCCTCCGCCTTGACCGCCGGAATTGTTTCCGCCTTCCATGTCGGGTGTGTACTCTGGCAGCATGTATGCGCTGTCAAAACCAACCTGCTCGTCAATATAGTTTGCTATCGCCTCGACTTCCGGAGTGTCGACAAATGCGCACTGCACACGTGTAATCTCGTTGTTGTAGCTGATGAGCATATCGCCACGGCCGATAAGCTGCTGTGCGCCTGAGCGGTCGAGGATTGTGCGCGAGTCAACCATCTGTGTCACGCGGAACGCGATTCGTCCTGGACAGTTGGCTTTGATTACGCCTGTGATGATGTCGGTCGACGGTCGCTGAGTGGCGAGAATCATGTGGATTCCCACGGCTCGCGCCTTTTGCGTGATGCGTGAGATTGGAATCTCAACCTCCTTGCGGCCGATGTTCATAATCAAATCGGCAAGCTCATCGATGATAACCACGATGTAGGGCATGAATTTGTGCCCTTTCTCCGGGTTGAGCCGGCGTTGGATGAATTTGGTGTTGTATTCCTTGATGTTGCGCACGTTGGCGTCGCGCAGCAGCAGCAGACGGTTTTCCATTTCTGCCACGAGCGACTTCAGTGTTGCCACTGCCTTGTTCATGTCGGTCACGATGCATTCGTCCTCGCCCTCCATTTTTGCAATGTAGTGGTATTCAAGTTTTGAGTACATGCTGAATTCCACCATCTTCGGGTCTATCATCACGAATTTGAGTTCCGAAGGGTGCTTTTTGTAGAGCAGTGAGGTCACGATTGCGTTCAATCCCACCGATTTACCCATACCCGTGGCGCCTGCCACGAGGATATGCGGCATTTTTGCCAGGTCGGCGATAAACACGTCGTTTGAGATTGTGCATCCCATGGCTATAGGCAGCTCGTATTTGCAGTCTTGAAACTTCTTTGACTCGATCACGTCGCGCATCGACACGGTGCGTTTGTCTTTGTTCGGCACCTCGATGCCGATTGTGCCTTTGCCTGGGATAGGGGCGATGATGCGTATGCCGAGGGCCGACAAGCTCAGTGCGATGTCGTCCTCGAGATTCTTGATTTTTGAGATGCGCACGCCCTCTGCCGGGATAATCTCATAGAGGGTTACGGTGGGGCCTACACACACTTCGATGCTGCGTATCTCAATACCGTAATCGCTTAGCGTTTTTGTGATTGTGGCTTTGTTCTCTTCCTGCTCGTCTACGTCGACACTTTTTCCGGTGTCGGGGATGTCGCGCAGCAATGATGTGGGAGGAAATTTGTATTTCGACAATTCTGCGGTAGGGTCAAAAGGCTTTTCTGCAATGTTGTCGGCTTTTTCTATCTCTTTCATCTCTACGGCCTCGGCAGGGGCTTCGGCTGGTCGGGGCTGGTCGGTGATTACTGGAGCGGCGGATGGTGTCTCTGGCTCGGCAACAGCCTCAAACACTTCGGCTTTAGGCTCGCATTCAACCACTTCTACGTCGTCGTGCTTGAATGCGATGCCGCGATGCTCTTTTTTGGGTGCCGCTTTTTCTTCCGGTTTCTTTTCGTTGTCCGACTCGTCGAACGTGTTGCGTCGTTCAATCTCCTGCTCGTGTTTCTTCTGCAGTTGCTTCAGTCGGTAGTTGGCGATAAACTCCTTGACGTACCGGTAGACGTGGGTCAGCGAATTGATGGTCAGCGCAATCAGAATGACCAACAGCAGGATGTTGAGCGCGATGCATCCGAACGGACCGGCTACGCTCTCGCAGAATTGGTTGAGATAGTGACCGTGAGCGCCTCCGACGGCAAAGAATGTGAGGCTCCCCATCTCTACGTCAAGAAAACCGAACAGACTGGAGACGGTGACCATAGCCACCATCGAGATCAGTATGGTCGACGATGTGCGGTATTTGTATTTTCCGAACACTTTCAACGACAGGGCGGCAAGCATGTATATCAGGAAGAACGTGCCGATGCCGAAACCCTGGTTGAAGAAGAATTCCGACAGGAACGCGCCTAACGGACCGCCATAGTTCTTGATGTTGTTGCTCTCGGCATTGGCAAGAATCGGATGTGCCGTCACGAGGCTTTGGTCTGCCGCGCCATATGCGAAATAAGAGATTCCGCTGATGAGCAGAAAGATGGCAGACAGCATGAGTATTGTTCCAAACACAATGCGGAAACGCTTGTCGGTGAAGAAGGCTACAATAGGATTCTCTCCGCTGCTTTTCTGCTTTTGTTTCCGGTTGCGTTTCTTTTCTTTGTCTTTGTTCCCCGGTATGTTTAAAGGCGTGCCTTCCACTTCAACCATTTCTTGCTCTTGATTGCCGTAGACAGGGCCTCTGTAATCTTCTGTATTTAAGCTCACTGTATGATTGTTTAATTGTTTGAAAAAGTATCTACAAAAATACTAAAAATGCTACTTACTCCAAAATGCTTTGGTCAATAAAATCATCACTGCGGAGAACTCCAGACGGCCTACAAGCATAATGAATGAAAGCACCCACTTCCCGTATGGGTTGATGTCGGCGAAATTCTGTCCGGTGAATCCATAGCCGAGTCCGTTGTTGCTCAGGCACGACATGGATGTGAAGATGGCGTCAAACAGATTGATGCCCGACAATGACAGAGCCAGAGAGCCGACAAACAGCGACAGCGCGAAGAGCAGCAGAAAGGCGCACACTTTGGCGGTCATGTCGTTTGACAGCACTTTGCCGTTGACGCGCACTGGATTGATTGCGTTGGGAAAAAGTATGCGGTACATCTCGTTCTTTAGATTCTTCACAATCAGCACCAAACGGTCGATTTTGATACCGCCGGTGGTCGATCCTGCGCAGGCTCCAATCATCATCAGGGCTATGACAATCATTATCGAACCGTGGTGCCACAGGTTTATGTCGGTGGCGTTGAAGCCTGAGGATGTGATGTCGGAGATGGTTTGAAACGGGATGTCGACGACAAGCTGGCTCAGCGGTTCGTCGCTTTGGACGTATTCGATGGCTGTAATCGCCGCTGCCGCGCCTATGGCAATGAAGAAATACCAGCGTGCCACGTCGTTTTTTATCAGGCTTTTGAAGTCGCCTTTCGAAACGCGGTAGATGAGGCTGAAGCTGATGCCGGCGATAAACATGAAAATCGTCATCACGATTTTTATGTAATTGGAGTTGAAGTCGGCGATGCTGCTGTCGCGGGTGGAGAATCCTCCGGTGGCGATTGTCGACATTCCATGACATATTGCCTCAAACAGGTTCATTGGCCCTGCCCATAGCAGTATGATCAAGATGATGTTGAGCGCGATGTAGATTGTCCACAGGGTTTTCGCGGTGTTGCTGATGCGTGGACGGATTTTCTCGTGTGTCAGACCGGTCACCTCGGCGTTGAAAAGCTGCAGTCCGCTCTGTTTGTTGAGCATAGGGATGACGGCAAGCGTGAACAGGATGATTCCCATACCGCCGATGAAATGGGTGACGGCACGCCATAGAAGAATGCCGTGCGACTGGTTTTCAACCGATTCCATTGTCGATGCTCCGGTGGTGGTGAGTCCCGACATTGTTTCGAAGAAGGCATCTGGAACAGGCAGCCCGCACGGGTCGAAGATGAACGGCAGCATGCCGAAGAATGAAAACACCACCCATGTGAGGCTGGTGAGCAGAAAGCCTTCCCGTCTGCCCATGTCGTGGTTTCTTACGGGGAGCAGGAAGCCCAACGCTCCGGCTCCGACGGTGATGGCGATGGAGTAGATGAAACTCCACATTGCCGCGGTTTCGTGGTAGGCGAAACTGACGATGGCTGACGGAAGCATGAATGCGGCTTCTATGAGCAGCAGCATTCCGAGCAGTTTTACCACCACGGCAAAGTTTAGATTATTGTTTTTTGCGAATATCATCATCTGTTGTCAATGAAACATCTTTTCGATTTTGTGGATGGCGCCCGACAGGCAGAACACCAACACGTGGTCGCCCGGCTGAATCTGAGTCTGGCCGTTTACGAGCATTCCGCGTCCGTTGCGTGTCAGTCCGCCGATGGTCATGTCGTGCGACAGTTTCAGGTCCTTTACTGGCGCTTTGGTTATTTTCGACTTCTCGCTTGCCGTGATTTCAGCCACTTCGGCGTCGGCAAGTGCCAGGCATTTGGCGTTTGACGAGTCGAAATCGAGCAGAATTTGGAAAATTTTGCTCGAGGCAAGCAGTTTCTTGTTGATTACGGTGCCGATGTTCAAGTTCTCTGCTTCGGCGATAAACTGGATGTTTTCAACCTCGGCTATCGATTTCCAGACACCGAACTCTTTTGCCGTCAGGCAGGCAAGGATATTTGTCTCCGAGCTGTCGGTGAGTGCGATGAAGGCGTCGTAGTCGGCTATTCCTTCTTCGCGCAGCAGGTCGATGTCGCGTGCGTCGCCGTTTGCCACCGAGCAGTAGGCGGGAATCCGCTCAACGAGTTTGTAGCATTTCTCGCGGTCGTTTTCAATGAATTTTATCTTATAGGAGTCGTCGAGCATGTTGGCAAGTTGCACACCAATGCGGCTTCCTCCCATGATTAGAATTTTCTTTATTGATTTCTCCTGCTTGCCGCATATCTGCATGATGTATTTCATGCTGTCGGGCTGATAGATGAAGTAGGCTATGTCGTTGAGTTCCAAATGGTCGTCGCCTCGCGGAATGATGGTTTCGTGCTGGCGTCTGATTGCGCAGATGTGAAACGGATGTCCCTCCATTGCCAGGTCTTTGAGCTTCATTCCTACGATTTGGCAGTTCTCGCGCAGTTTTATGCCGGTCAGTATCAGCTCGCCATTGTAAAGCTCAAACCAGTTGCGCGCCCAGGAGTGCTGCAGCGCGGTTCTGATTTCGAGAGAGGCGAAATTTTCCGGATAAATCAGGTCGTCAACGCCCATCTCGGCAAAATATTGCTGATACTCGGGTTTCAGAAACTCATAGTTGTCGATGCGTGCCACCGTTTTCCGTGCTCCGAGTTTCTTGGCAAACGAGCACGACACGATGTTGCGCGTCTCGAATGGCGTTACGGCGATAAACAGGTCGCATTTGTCTACTTTGGCATTTTTCAGCACTTTGAAAGCGGTAGGGCTTCCGGTCATTGTCATAAGATTGTAGTTGGCATCGATGGCGTGCAGTTTGTTCTCATCGTTGTCAATCAGAATTATGTCGAGGCCTTCTTTTGAAAGCAGTTTCGCCAGGTGTGTGCCAACTTCGCCTGCGCCTGCAATGACTATTTTCATTTCTTGCTGTCTCCTGCTAAGCTTATGATTAATTCTTTAATGCTCTCACTGTCCATACCGCACTGTTTGTAAAGCTGTGCCACAGTGCCTTGCTTCACAAACTTGTCGGGGATGCCGACGCGGTGTACGATGGACTGCAGTCCGTTCTTGTTGACGCATTCCATCACGGCGGTGCCGAGACCGCCGGTGATGCAGCCGTCTTCAACGGTGATGATATGCTTGAACCTTGACGCCACATCCTTTACCAACTCTTCGTCGAGAGGCTTCAGAAACCACATGTCGT
>OGLM01002349.1_pt1 | contig 17471 bp, 17 predicted proteins | sample 1572531 | NCBI WGS metagenome assembly OGLM01 (sample SAMEA2581909, study PRJEB24529) | metagenome | biome: Human gut stool | place: China | collected 2011 | reverse complement strand
CAATTAGGAAAAGATATTGATAATACAAGCTATGAGTATGATATAAGCTTTGTGGGAAATATGAATCCTGACCTGAAAAGTGTATTGATGAACAAAGATGTACCTTCATATTATGAAGGCTACATTAATGGACTTGCTAATGCACAGCAAAAAATATATGGATACAATATAATTAATGATATTGTGGATAGTGAGTTCGTAGATAAATATTTATATGCAGCGTGTGCTGATATGGATAATATTGCTGTGCCACACGAACATGTGCTGTCTTCCCAGATTAATAAATATGTGACAGGAGTTGAGAGGGTCAATTTATTAAGAAAGATAGCTGATAAATATATGGTGGATATATTTACAGGAAGCAGGGATTTAGATATTGCTAATGCTGATATTCATAGTGGTGTAGATTATTATAGTGAAATGCCAGTAATATTCAGAAGGTCCAGAATTAATTTAAATATAACCCTTCGCTCAATTACTACAGGTATTCCGCTCAGAGTATATGATATATTAGGCGCAGGAGGATTCTGTCTTACTAATTATCAGGAAGATATTGAACAGTTATTTAAAAATGGTGAAGAACTGGTTATGTTTACTGATGAGAATGATATGCTTAATAAGATAGATTATTATATGTGCCACGAAAAAGAAAGGATGGAAATAGCTGTTAATGGTCATAGAGCTGTTAAAAAGTTTGATTACATTTATGTATTGAAGCATATATTAGGTGTTGATTAGTATTGGAGGGATAATATTGGATATATCAGTATGTATAATTACTAAGAATGAAGCAGACAAGCTGGAAAAGTGTCTGCTTTCATTAAAAAAACATAATTTAGAAATAGTTGTAGTTGATACTGGTTCAACAGATAATACATCTGTAATTATTGATAAATATGCAGATATAAGTGGCAGCTATAAGTGGTGTGATGATTTTTCAAAGGTGAGAAATTATTCAATCAGCCTTGCAGGTAATGACTGGATTCTCGTACTTGATAGCGATGAATGGATTGAAAAGATGAATATAGACGAAGTAGCTGCTATCATAAGCAATCAATCAGTGAATTGTACGGGGAAGATAGAACTGATTAATAATATTAATTATGATAATGAATTGACCAGGGGTGTAGAGAGAATAACACGCCTGTTTAACAGAAAGCAGTGTCATTATGAGGGAAGAATCCACGAGCAGGTTGTAAGTATTGATAAAAATATAGTTACAGCCGTAGATGTTCCGATAACAGTTGGACATTCAGGATATATGGGCAGTGCTGATAATAAGAAGAAAAAGGCAGAGCGTAATATAAGGCTGCTAGAGCTTGAATTAAAAGAAAATGGTCCGGATGCGTATATATATTACCAGTTGGGTAAGAGCTATTATATGCAGGGGGATTATAAAAATGCATCTGTGAATTTTGAAGAAGGATTATCCTTTGATTTGGATCCAAAGCTTGAGTATGTTCAGGATATGGTTGAAACATATGGATATTCACTGCTTAATGAGAAGAGAATTCCTGAAATGATGTTTCTTCAGAATATATATAGTGAGTTTGCGGTAAGTGCAGATTATGTATTTTTAATGGGACTTGCATATATGAACAATGGATTGTTTGATAAGGCGATAGAGGAATTTAATAAGGCTAAGTCATATAAATTATGTAAGATTGATGGTTGTAACAGTTATAAAGCTGATTATAATATTGGCGTTATATATGAGTGTCTTGGCGATACAGCAAAGGCGGTATTAAGTTATAAGAAATGTCAAAGTTATGAACCGGCATTAAAAGGATTAAAAAGGCTTGGCTGTAATTAGCCAAGCTGTGAAATAATCTTATCAATATCAGATAATAAATGTAAATCCTGTTTATCAATCTTATTATTAATGAATTTATTGGATTGTACAGGAAGTTTAATATATTTATTAATATAAGTCCTAATATCAGTAATTCTGTTCTTTAGTATGTATGCAGGAACTGAATTGCTGGAATTAAGACAACAGTTAAGGGCTAAGGAACATAGATTATATATTCCGTATTCAACAGCATATTGAATATCTGTATAATCAGGCAGAACAGATAACTGGCTGTAAGCTGCTTCAATAGCACTGATGACGTTATTGTAATAGTTGTTGTAGTCAATGTGCTTAGAGATTGAAGCTGCACTATTCTTATAGCAATAAAGGATTTCTTTAACATTGCCTATGCTGGAAGCTGTAGCGAATAAATACATAAGTGTTTCAAAATCTTCAAGAATACAGTGTTCCCTGAATTGAAGTCCTATGTTGTCAAGAAAAGATTTCTTAATAAGCTTTGACCAGAAATATCCACCACTTGCGATTAATTCACTTCTTTTATAGCTATTGAGTTCGCCGGTTAATTCATCAGAAGCGTGGACAATGGCTGAATCTTTAGCTTCGTTATAATATCCACAATCAACAATATCATAATTGCCTGATATTGCTTTAGCATACATTTTCTCAAACATATCAGGAACTGCGATATCATCACTATCCATAAAACCAATATAATCGCCGGAAGCATATGATAAACCAATGTTTCTTGCACCACCTGCACCGTGGTTCTCATTAAGATTAATTAAAAGAACTTTATCAGAAAATTGTGCCTCGCAATCAGCAAGTATTTTCAGTGAATTGTCGGTTGAGTAATCATTTACAAGGATTAACTCAATCTCCGTAAGAGTCTGGTTGACAAGACTGCTTAAGCTGTCAATAAGAGTCATTTCAGAATTGTAAACTGGCATAATAACTGATACTTTTGGCATATTAAACTTTATCCTCCCTGATATATGTGATAAAATTATTATAACATATACTTAATGATAAATGGAGATGAGTGTGGAAATAAATTTCCGTATGTGGTTTTGTGTCTGCACATATATGTAAAAATAGTTAAGAATAAAATGTGCGTAGAAATTAAGAGTGGTATGAGCATAATTAGCGACAAGATGGATGGTGCCTTGCTGGGTGTAAGGAATATTAACCATAAATATATTGTAGCAGAAATGAGGAAATATGAAAAAAGTAAGCGTGATTATTCCGTGCTATAATGCCGTAAAGTGGCTGCCTAAGTGCTTTATGTCACTTGTAGGACAGAGCATTGGAATCGATAATCTGGAATTGATATTTGTTAATGATGCCTCCACGGACGATGGACAGACGTGGAATATGCTTAATGAAATAGAAAAGGCATATCCAGAATCTATAATAATAATAGACCTTCCTCATAATAGAAGACAGGGCGGTGCAAGAAATGAAGGGTTAAAGTATGCTTCCGGTGAATATATAGCATTTGTTGATGCAGATGACTGGGTGGAAGCGGAATTATTTGAAAAGACATATTCCAGGGCGAAAGAGAAAGATGCTGATATAGTACAGTTTAATTATAATTATTATTTTGAAAATGTTGGCATTATTCCTAATAAGAATGAAATGACAGATGAGTATTTTGAAATAAAGTCATCAGACGATAGAAAAAAGATGCTTGTTATGGAAAAATTCACATATGGATGCTGGAATAAGCTGTATAAAAGGTCAACGGTTATTGATGCCAATACAGCATTTGCAGAAAATGTTATATACGAAGAACCATTATTTGTGTATCCATTACTCTTTTATGCTAATAAATTGTTGAAAATGGCCGATAAATTATATATATATAGACAGAACAATAACGGAACTATGCGGAATGATATGAAGGAGAAAGAAACTTTATTTCAGCATAGCCAGGTTCAGTTAATGGTCTGGGAGTTTATGAAGAATACTTCATATTTTAATGAATATTATGAGGAGATTAAGCTATATTTTCTTCATACATATTTATATGAAATTCTTGATTTTGCAAAGCAGAGAGAAATAACAATAGATTATGAGCGGTATGTTCCACTTGCTAAGAAAGCATTAAGCGAGGTTAAAGATATAACGAAGTCGCCATATAGTGCAATACTTGTTAAACAGATGGCATTATATAAGCTGATTGAGAGAGGACTTACCAGACAGCAGTATATTGGATATATTGATAAGATTTAAGAGGTAGCAAGGATGCTGGAGTTGGACGATAATTATTTCAAGGAAGAAGAAAGATGTGGGTTTAAGATTTCATCTATGATGAAGCGTGCGTGGGTTGTAGAGATGGAACTTGCCTGTGAATTATTGGATATATGTAATCAGTATGGACTTAGAATATATGCATCCTGGGGAACTCTTTTAGGAGCTGTAAGACATAAAGGTTTTATTCCATGGGATGATGATATGGACTTTGATATGCCAAGAGAAGACTATATGAAGTTGCTGGATATATTTAAGAATAAGGATATTTATACTGATTTCTATGTAAGCAGTCTATATACAGAGGGAACACATTGTCAGCCAAGTGCTGCCGTTATGAATTATAATAAAGTTCCTCTGCCTCTGGAAATTCAAAATAAATTCTACAATTTTCCATATGTTGCAGGAATAGATATTAATCCAATGGATTATGTCCCAAGAGATAAAGAGTTTGCTGAAACACAGTTGCTTATTTATGGAATTATATATGACGTTGCACAAAGATATGAAGAACTGCGAGAAAATGGTGAATTAGAGTCGAGGTTAGTTAAGATAGAAGATATATGTAAAACTAAATTTATAAGAGATAATACATTAAAACATCAGTTATGGAGAATGTCAGATAATATTGCAATGTTATCAAATAGAGAAGAGTCAGATTACTTATGTGAAATGGGTCGAAGAATTCGTGGGCAGATGAATTATATTATGCCTCTTGAATGGTTTGATGAAACAGAATGGGTTCCATTCGAGTATATCAAAGTCCCAGTACCTAAAGGATATGATGGAATACTGAAACTTAATTATGGTGAAGAATATATGAAACCAAGAAGAACGGGAGCGGCACATAGTTACCCATTTTATAAGAAACAGCTGGAATATCTGGAACGGCATAAATATAAGCTGTAAATTGTTGTGGGAATACATTTAGTTAATCTGAATGGATAATCATGGAGGATTATAGATGAAGAAAGTTATTACATATGGAACATTTGATTTGTTTCATGAAGGACATTATAAGTTACTTGAAAGAGCTAAGGCATTAGGAGATTATCTTATAGTAGGTGTCACAACAGAACATTTTGATGAGTGGCGTGGGAAGATAAATGTAATAGATCCTATTATGAAGAGAATAGAAAATGTCCAAAAGACAGGCTTTGCAGATATGATTATAGTTGAGGATCACGATGGTCAGAAGATAGAGGATATTCAGAAATATGGTGTAGATATATTTACTGTGGGTTCTGACTGGATAGGAACATTTGATTATTTAAAAGCATTCTGTGATGTTGTTTATTTGGACAGGACACCTAATATATCTTCAACTATGCTTAGAGGAAGTAATTACAAAATTACTAAAATGGGTATAGTAGGAACAGGGCGTATTGCAGAAAGATTTGTTGCAGAAGCAAGATATGCAAGTGGGCTTATTGTTACAAGTGCCTATAATCCGGATATAGAGAGCGTGAATAAATTCAAGAAAAAATGTTCTGAATATGAGATTGCAATTGAAACAGAACAGTATGATAGATTTCTGGAAAATGTAGATGCTGTATATATAGCATCTACACACGAGACTCATTATGACTATGTAAAGAAAGCGTTACTTGCACATAAACATGTTCTATGTGAAAAACCGTTAGCGTTTACCAGGAAAGACAGTGAAGAATTATAAGATATTGCTTCTAATAATAATATTGTACTTATGGAAGCTATAAAGGCGGCATATTGTCCAGGATTCCAGCAGCTGCTTAATGTTGTTCAAAGTGGGAAAATAGGAAAAATATGTGATGTAGAGGCTTGCTTTTCAAGAATTGCATCTGTTAATTCAAGAGAAAGGACAGATGAAAAGTATGGAGGAGCATTTCTTGAATATGGCGGTAATGCACTTATGCCTATAATAAAAATATTGGGTAAAGATTACAAGTCAGTGTCTTTTGACAGTATTAATAATGAATTGGGTACAGATGATTATACAAAAATTCAAATAAGATATGAAAATGCTATGGCAACTGCAAAGGTTGGTATGGCAGTTAAATCAGAAGGACAGCTGATAGTTGCAGGAACAAAAGGCTATGTTATAGCACAGTCGCCTTGGTGGCTTACAGAGAAATTCGATGTAAGGTATGAGGATGAAACAATAATAGATCACTATGAACCCCAATTTGTAGGTGATGGACTTAGATATGAAATAAGTGAATTTGTTGCTAAGACAAGAGGAAATGGAGAAAAGTCATACAAGCTTACAGCAGGTGAATCTATTGCAATAACAGCAATAGTTGAAGAATTTGTTAAGAAAAAGAATATTATTTAAAGGCGGAAAAGTAAATGTATTATGTGAACCCCAATTTAGTTAATTTACATAGAATAGTTTATCAGAATAACAGAAAACAGTATTTAAGATTAGACTTAAATGAAAATCCAGGAGGGCTTCCACAGGAATTTATAGATGAAGTGTTAAACGATATAACACCTAAGTTTGTATCACAATATCCTGAGACATTAGAGTTTGAGACCTGCTTAGCTAAATTTTTAAATGTAAATAATGATAATTTATGCCTTGTTAATGGTTCATCAGAAGGAATAAGGCACATTATTGAAGCATTTTCTGCACCAGGAGGAAAAATAGTTGGTGTAGTTCCATCTTACGCTATGTATCAGGTATATGCACAGATGTATGGAAGAGAATTCATACAGGTTAAATATAATGATGATTTAACTATATCGGCAGATACAATAATAGATGCACTTAGCGAAGATGTTGATTTATTAGTGCTTTTAAACCCTAACAACCCGGTAGGAAATGCCTATAGTAATGAAGAGTTTGAAAAGATACTTGAAGCAGCTAATAAATACGAAATTACTATTTTAGTTGATGAAGCATATATGTATTTTTATGATAATTCTTTTATTCAATATGCAGTTAATAATCCACATATATTATTGACAAGAACATTTTCAAAGTTGTTTTCGCTTGGAAGCTTAAGACTTGGATATGTTGTGGGGCAGCCACAGGAAGTAAAGATGATTGCGAATCTTTGCACACCTCATAATACTAATGCATTTGCGATGAAATTTGCTCAGGCAATAATAGAAAAAGATGGAATGTTAGATGACCTGATTGAAAAACAGCTAACAGGAAAGAAATATATAATTGAACAGTTAGAGACTAATGGATATAAAGTTAATGCAAAAGAAGGCAATTTTATATTTATAAAACCAAGAAAAGTAGATGCTGATGAAATAGTGGATCAAATGAAAAATGAAAAGAAGATATTAATAAAATCTTATTCAGGTATAGGCTCCTTTGGAAAATGCTTAAGAGTTACTACGGGCGAAAGACAGTATATGGAACAGTTCCTTGAGGCGTTATTAGACATAGACAAATAAGATTGTTAATAAACAAAGTTTAGATATTTAATGAGAAAATATAGTTAAGGAACAATATTATGTCTGAAATTGTGTTAGATAAGTCATTTTATAATGCTGAGGAACGATGTGGATATTATGTATCTGAAAAAATGAAACATATATGGGCGGTAGGTCTTGACCTGTGGTACAAGTTTGATTCAGTCTGTAAAAAATATAATCTTAAGTATTATGCAGCATATGGAACATTACTTGGGGCTGTAAGACATAAAGGATTTATACCTTGGGATGATGATATTGATTTATGTATGATGCGTGATGATTATGAAAAATTAAAATTAGTTGCAAAAGATGAGTTTAAAGAGCCTTATTATTTTCAGGACTGGTATAATTCCTGTGGCAGAACATGGTGCTTTTCAAAGCTTAGAAACAGCAATACAACAGCTATAGAATTTCCAGATAAGGGTAAAGAGTTTAATCAGGGCATATTTATAGATATTAATGCAATGGATGAGTTCGATGATGGAGTTAATACGGACAAAGTATTTAAGAAAGTTCAAAGAGAATTATTTGATTGTATAAACAACCCTATAAAAATGCTAAAAGGAGTGCTTGCAGGAGAAAAATATACAATGGATACAGATATGGTTGTTCAATTGTCAAATGATTATATAAGTGCAGAGCATATATTTGAAAAATTAACATTAGACAATTGGGGACAATCAGATATTATTGGCTATTATGTAGATGAAGTGCGAGGTAATGATAGATTTTTTTTTAAGGCGGCATTTGATAAAACAATATATATGGATTTTGAGGGCTTTAAAATGCCAGTACCAGCAGGGTATGATGAGGTGTTAAAGAAATGGTATGGAGATTATATGCAGCCAAAACAAGGTGGCGGTTGTCATAAAGGAGCATTGATAGATCCATTTAAACCTTATACGGATTATTTGAAGGAGGAACAATAGGTGAGATATGTTTAACCGGACTCAAAAAGACATTTTACAGTTGTTAAGTACGCTGCTTAGCTTGCAAAAAAGTATGATAAATATCAAGACTAAAGAGGAATTGAATGAATGTTTTATCAGATGTCAGGAAGTAGCTATTGGTGTTGGAAATGAAATTGAAAAGAACGATCCAGAATTAAAATATATTGTTAGTGAATTAGAGCAATACTGTGAAAACATATACAATATTTCACAAACAGATAGTTATTCGGAAAAGGAAGAATATTTTAAACAGATAAATGATGATGTAAATTGTGTAATCGCACAAATTAAAAATGTTAAGGTTAAATATAGAGTGGTGTTTTTTCCATATAAAGCCGATATGTGGGATAGTCTTGAAAGTATATGGATTGAATTCGCAAAAGACGACAGATTTGATTGCAAGGTTGTTGTGATACCATATTTTGATGCAAACAGACAGACTGGAAAGTGGGAAGCTTGTTATGATGCATATAGGTTTCCTCAGAATGTGCCTATAGTACCTTTTGAGGAATACAATCTGGAAGAAATGCAGCCTGATTTGGCATTTATACATAACCCGTTTGATAAATATAATCTGGTTACATCGGTTCATCCTGATTATTATACAGCAGAATTAAAAAAGTACATTAAACATTTAGTATATGTTCCTTACTATGTTAATTCTGGATTTATATCAGACCAATATAAAAATCTGCCAGCGTTATTAAGGTGTGACAGCATAATTGTACAATCAAAATCAGCAAAAAAATCATGTGAGAAAGAAAGATATTTTGATAAGGTTATAGCTTTAGGTTCACCTAAATTCGATAAATTAATTAATAGTAAAGATAAAGTCAGCGTGCCAGAAGAATGGATTCAAAAATCAGCAGATAAGAAAAAGATTATGTTGAACACAACTATAAGTGATTTGTTAGGATTTGAGGGCAATGATAAGTCTTTGATTAATAAATTAAGAAATTTATTTGATATAGTTTCACAAAGAAAGGATGTTGTTATTATATGGCGTCCACATCCATTGCTGGAAGCAACAATTAAATCACTAAGAGTAGAGTTGATAGAAGATTATAATGCATTAATAAATGAATTTATCAGTGGCGATTATGGAATATATGACAAAACAGGAGATGTATCCAATACGATAATATATTCAGATGCATATATAGGTTCTGATTACAGCTCAGTTATCAATATGTTTGAGGTATTAGGGAAACCTATTTATTTGTTAAATAGTAATGTTATATATGATAATTCAAAAGGCAGTTTACCAGCAGATAAGGCATTTAGTAAGCCATCTGTATATGCGTATTTTGCAGCCAGAGAGTCAGAAGAATATGCAATTAATAATTTTTTGGATGATCTTGTAAATGATAATTTAGAAAATGTAACAGAGAAAGAAATTGTTGAGAGCAGGAACTTGGCAGAAAATTTAGATGGCACTTGTGGAGAGAAGATTTATAGATATTTTTCTGAAAAGCTCATTAAGGAGGAAATTTAGAATGGCAGTATTTCCAGATAGTTATTTTGAAACTGAAATTCGAGAAGGATTTGAAGTCCAGTCAATGATGAAGCGTGCGTGGGCAGGTCAAATAGAAGTTATGGAAGAGATACGCAAGGTTTGTGAAAGACATAATATAAAGTGGTTTGCAGATTATGGGACATTATTAGGGGCGGTAAGACATAAGGGATTCATACCTTGGGATGATGATATTGATATCGGAATGAAAAGGGATGATTTACAGAAATTTATTAAATATGGAAAAGATGAACTGCCAGATGAATATAAGATTCTGTGTATGGATTTAGAACCAGAATATGATTCATTAATCGTAAGGGTTGTTAATTCAACTTCGATATCTAATGATGAGGTCAGAATGAAAAAATATCATGGTTGTCCATATGTATTAGGAATTGATATATTTCCACTCGATTACTTGTCAAGGAATAAGGATGAAAGGGAACTCCATATAGAGATAGTCAATATTATATTAGGTGCTATTGATAATGTTACATCTCCAGATATTTCTAAAGAAGATGTAGATGATTATATAAGACAGGTAGAGCAGCTAACAGGTACTACAATAGATAGAACAATTACTCTTAAAATAGCATTACTTAGATTAGCGGAGAAATTATGCAGTATATATGGTTCGGAAGATGCAGATGAAGTTGCTGGAATATGGAGATTAATCTGGCAGAAGAATTTTCATTTTCCTAAGGAATGGTTTGATGATTTGATTGAAATTCCGTTTGAAACAGTAACAGTGCCAGTACCTAGGGAATATGATAAAATTTTAAGAATTAAATTCGGAGATAATTATATGACTCCAATTAAGGAGATTACTCATAATTATCCATTTTATAAAGAACAGGATAAAATAATACAAGAAATGCGTGGTAATTAAAGTTTACACAGATTAGAAAGAGGTAATTTATAATGAATACAATTGTAAAGTTATCAGATGAACAGCATAGAAATCTACAGTTAAATGAGCTTGAGTTAATTGTTGAAGTAGATAGAATATGTAGAAAATATAATATAAATTATTCTCTTGATGGAGGAACACTGTTAGGAGCGGTAAGACATAAAGGATTCGTTCCGTGGGATGAAGATGCAGATGTTATATTTACAAGACATGAATACGCTAAATTTTACAGAGCTTGTAAAAAAGAATTAAAAAAGAATGAATTCTTTTTACAGGAATATAGGACAGATCCATATTATAGATGGGGCTATGCCAAATTAAGACGTAAAGATACTGAATATGTAAGAAGTGGGCAGGAGCATTTAAAATATAAAACAGGAATATGCATAGATGTATTTGTTGTGGATAATGTACCTGATAATAAAATAGCTAGGAGTCTATTTTATACATACAATGTGTTGCTTAGAAAAATATTATATTCAGAAATAGGTAAGGATAAGGAAAATAATATATTACTTAGAAGTACATATAATCTTTTGCACAGAGTTCCTAGAAATGTAGTATTTAAGATGAGAAATGCAGTCGCATATAAGTGCAATAAGAAAGATACAGAACTTGTAAGTCATTTACTTTATCCATATCCTAAAAAGGATTGTAAATATGGAATGCCAGCAGAATGTTTTTCAGAATATATAGAGTTGGAATTTGAAGGTATGAGGTTTAAAGCAATAAAAGATTATGATAGATATCTTACATTATTATATGCTGATTATATGACACCGCCGCCTGAAAAAGATCGTAATAGTCTAAATGTTGCTGCATCAAAAATAATAACTAAAGAAATTACATTACGGGAAATACAGGATAGATATAAAAAAGAAAATATATAACAAAAGGGGGTGATAATATGGCAAATATTGCATTAATAATAGCAGGTGGTTCGGGTGTACGTATGCATCAGGACATACCTAAGCAGTTTCTTACAGTAAATGAAAAGCCAGTTATAGTATATACATTGGAAGCATTTCAAAAGCATGCAGATATAGACAGCATAGCTGTTGTATGCCTTGAAGGATGGGAGCAGGTACTGCGGGCATATGCTAACCAGTTTAATATATCCAAATTGAAATATATTGTTAAAGGTGGAGAAAATGGACAAAGTTCAATAAGAAATGGTGTATATGAGCTTGCAGAACATTTTGATAAAGATGACATAGTTCTTATTCATGATGCAATAAGACCTATGGTATCACAGGAGATTATATCTGATTGTATAGTTAAAACAAAGCAATATGGGTGTGCTATTGCAACAATACCATGTGCAGAGGCTATGTTAAGTACTGAGGATGGTAAGATGTCATCAGGAAGTTATCCGAGAGATAATCTTAAGAGAACTCAGACGCCACAGGGATTTTATCTTGGAGATATATGTAGCTTACATAAGAAAGCACTTGAAGCAGGAATAACCAATTCAATAGCTTCATGTACGCTCAAGATAGAAATGGGTGAACAAGTTTATTTTTCAGCAGGTTCAGAGAAAAATATAAAGCTGACTACAGTAGATGATATAGATATATTTAAGGCACTGTTATTGGCTAAGAGATCAGACTGGTTAAAGGAATAACATATGAATATATACAGTAAAGCTGCTTATATGCAAGATATAAAAAATACCATAGACATGACAGTAGCAATAGAAAAATTAAAAAATAAAAAAATATTGGTTACAGGTTCTACAGGGACAATAGGTTCATATATAGTTGATACATTACTGACATATAGCAAAATGTGTGATGGCAATATATGTGTATATGCAGCATGTAGGAACAAAGATAGATATTTAGAAAGATTCAGAGAATGTCCATATGAAATGCATTATCTGGAATATGATATGTTAAAAGATATAGAGTTTGATATGGATTTTGATTATATAATACACGTTGCAGGGAATGCTTATCCAACAGCATTTACAAATAATCCGGTAGAGACAATAGTTGGCAATGTTAATAGTACTTATAACATATTAGAGTATGCAAGACAGCATAGCGTTAGAAGGGTATTATACATTTCGTCTGGTGAAGTGTATGGGAATATAGCTGCTGATATAAAAGGAGTTAAAGAAGATCAGCTTGGAGATGTAGATGTTCTTATGCCAAGAGCATGTTATCCATTGAGCAAGAGAGCAACAGAGAATCTTTGTGTATCTTATAATAAAGAATACGGAACTGATGTAGTTATAGTAAGACCTTGCCATACATATGGACCAACAATTACTAGAAATGATAATAGGGCTAATGCACAATTTATAAGAAATGCTGTGGAAGGTAATGATATAGTATTAAAAAGTTCGGGTGAGCAGGTACGCTCATATTGTTATGTCGCAGATTGTGCAGCTGGAATACTAACAGTGTTGATTAATGGTAAGACAGCAGAGGCATATAATTGTGCTAATCCTGATAGTGTGCTTACTATAGCAGATTTTGCAAGAACTATAGCCAGGATAGCTGGCACAAAGATTGTTATGGTAAATCCAACTAATCAGGATATTGCTAATAGAAGTCCAATAAGAAATCAGATATTAGATTCGGCAAAACTTTGTGAGTTGGGGTGGAAGCCAACGTATAAGATAGAAAAGGGAATTGGTAGTGTGTTTAATATATTAAAATAGAATATGGAGTAGTGTTAAGAAAAGATTATGGAAGATAAAGTTAAATTAACAATTTTATGTGTGGTATATAATCAAAAGGAATATATTAGAAGAACGATTGAAGGCTTTTTAAATCAAAAAACAAATTATAAATATGAAATACTAATTCATGATGATGCTTCTACAGATGGTACGATTGATATATTAAAAGAATATGAAAAAAAATATCCAGATATTATTAAGGTGTTTTATGAAGATGAAAATACATATAGAGAAAAAAAACTAAGAGATGTACTTTACAATATTGTAGGAGAATATGCGAAAGGTGATTATTTAGCATGGTGTGAGGGTGATGATTATTGGATTGATAACTATAAAGTTCAATTACAGTTAGATTATTTGGAAAAACATAAAGAATGTGTTTTGACTGCTCATAATGGACTTTGTTATGATTGTAGAACTGGCGAAATAGAAGCAATAGATGGGTTTGATGAAGATAAAGATATATCAATGAATGAGATACTTATGCATAAGAAAAATTGTTTTCCGACTGCTTCAATGATTATGAAAAAAAATATATTTATAATGGAAAAACCATTTAGTGAGTGCAATATAGGCGATTGGACATTAATGATATATAGTGCTACAAAAGGAAAAATACATTATTTTAATAGGATTATGTCTGTTTATAGATATATGACGATGGGATCATGGTCGAAAAAAATTAGTGAACTGGAAAATTATGTGACGTTTTCTCTAGATATGGTACGTTTTTTTACAGAATTAAATGTGTATACAAATTATGAGTATAAAAAACAAATAGATAACATTATAAATGGTTTTTATAAAGAAGCTGTTTTTTTCTTATTAAATAGTGATGTGAAAGATGAAAAATTGTCAGAATTAAAGAATATTGCGAATAATAAATTATTTTTCAATGTTGAAGTTTATTGGAATAAATTAATGCAATATAAATATAAGTATAAAAATGAAATTGATAGAATGTTGCAGTATATAGAACAATATAAAAAAATATATGTTATGGGAACAGGAGATGTTGCGGGAATTATTACAGAATTTTTGAAAAAAAGGAATGTAGAATTTAGTGGATATGTAATTTCGAATAATCAGAGTACTAGCGGAGTATTCTGTGGAAAAGAAGTTATGCATTTGAAAGATATAAAAGAAAATAAAGATGATATAGGAATTATTATTGCTATTAAGAAGAGATATCAGGAAGAAATAGAAAAATCACTAAATGATAATGGATTTAATGATTTTATTTGGTCTACATTATCGTAATACTGTTAAATGAAACAATGTATATAAATTTATGGAGAAAAAATCATGGAAGATAAAATATTAGTAACAAGACCATCTATGCCACAATTTGAAGAGTATGTGAATGAAATAAAAGCATTATGGGATTCACATTGGATTACGAATATGGGAATGTATCATCAGCAATTAGAAAAAAATTTAAAGAAATATTTAGATGTGTCAGATTTATCATTAATGGTAAATGGACATATGGCATTGGAACTTGCTATACAGGCATTTGGTTTTCCAGAGGGTTCTGAAGTAATAACAACTCCATTCACATTTATATCTACAACACATGCAATCGTTAGAAATAGGTTAAAACCAGTGTTTTGTGATGTAAAAGAAAGTGATGGAACAATAGATGAAACTAAAATTGAAAATTTAATTACTGAAAATACTGTAGCAATTCTTCCAGTACATGTATATGGAAACGTGTGTAATGTAGATGAAATTCAAAGAATAGCAGATAAATATGATTTAAAAGTTATTTATGATGCAGCACATGCCTTTGGGGTTAAGTACAATGGAAAGGGAATAGGAAATTATGGTGATGCTAGTATATTTAGTTTCCATGCTACAAAGGTATTTAATACTATTGAAGGAGGCGCAGTTGCTTTTTCGGATGCAAAATTATATGACAAATTATATAATTTAAAGAATTTTGGTATTCGTGGTGAAGAACTAGTTGTTTCAATAGGTGCTAATGCGAAAATGAATGAGTTTTCTGCAATTATGGGATTGTGTAATTTGAAACATATAGATGAAACAATAAAAGTTAGAAGAGAAAAATTTAATTATTACAATAAAAAGATAAGTAAATTAAAATGTATTCACATATTTGACAAAATGGATAATGTAGTGACTAATTATGCTTATTATCCAATAATTGTAGATAATAAAATATATGGTAAGTCAAGGGATGGTTTGTATAAATATTTGCAAAGCAAAGAAATTTATTCAAGAAAATATTTTTATCCAATAACTGCTGATCAGGCGTGTTTTAAGAATAAATATAAAAATAATCAATTAGATAATGCCAGAGAATTGTCTGATAAAATATTGGTTTTACCGTTTTATGAAGATATGCAGAAGAGCGAAATGGATAGAGTAATTGATGGTATATATGAATATTTTAATGTGGGGAGAGATTGATTTTGAATAATAAGAAGAAAGCTCTTGTTTTAGCAGGAGGATATGATCAAATTGCTTTAATTGCTGAATTAAGGAAAAAAAAATACTATATTATTCTTGCTGATTATTTGGATAATCCACCAGCAAAAAAAGAAGCGGATTGTTTTATGCAAGTAAGTACTTTAGATGAACAAGCAATATATGATATTGCCAAAACAGAACAGGTTGATACTATTATTACTGCCTGTACTGATCAGGCATTACTTACCGTAGCTAATGTATCTGAAAAATTACATATGCCATTCTATTTATCTAGAGCTTGCGCATTAAGTGTAACAAATAAGTTTTATATGAAACAAAAGTTTGAAGAAAATAACATTCCGACAGCAACGTATAAATTGTATGAAAATAAAATGAATCAAGAGGAGTTTAATAAGTTAAATGATTTTCCATACGTTGTAAAACCTTGTGATTGCAATAGCTCAAAGGGAGTTCAAAAGGTTGAAAATATAGAACAATTAAGAAATGCTGTAGATATGGCCTTTTATCTAAGCAGAAGCAACAAAGTTGTAGTGGAAAAATATATAAGTGGATATGAAATTTCAATAGATGTATGGGTAAAGGATTACGAACCATTAATCTTAGATGTTACTCAAACTAATAAAATGAACACAAATACAGGAGCATTTACAATATATCAAAGCTTTTATTCAAGAGATAATATTTCATATGATTTACAACATCGGATATATGAAATATTAAAAAAAATAAGTACAACATTTGATATAAAAGATGGTCCAATGCTGGTTCAGGCTATTGTGAAAGACGATAACGTATTTGTATTAGAATTCAGTGCCAGAATGGGAGGAGGTTCAAAATATAAACTTATAGAATATATTTCCGGTGTAGATATAATGAAATTATATACAGATTTTGTAGTTGATAACATAAATCCAGATATTAAGTTATCAAAAGAAAACAAGTTATATGAAATGGATTATATATATGCATATAATGGAGTGATTAAAAGAATTGATGGTTTAAAAAAAGCAAAGCAGGAAGGTATTATAAAAGAATTTTTTCAGTATAAAGAAAAAAATTCAGAAATAAAGCAGCGACTCGTAAGTAGCGATAGAGTTATTGGTGTATTATTAGAGGCAGAGTCTGTTGAAGAAATGTCAGAAAAAAGAAAAAAAATATTGGAAGTTACACGAATTATAGATTCTAATGGAAAAGACATAATGTATAGGAAATGTTTTGATACAAGAGGATAAGTATATGGAAGAACAACAGACATATTTTGTGTGTGGTGGTGGTCATCAAGGACTTGCGATGGCAGCGTATCTTTCGCTGAATGGTGAAAAAGTTACATTGTGGAATCGAACTAGAGAACATATACAAGATATTATAAATGATGGAACAATACATTGTTTAGGAGAAATAGAGGGCGTTGGAAAATTGGGATAGGGATTTGGCGTCTATATTGGAAGGTCATGAACCGATCGCTCGCGTAAGAATACAAG